>ENA-UEYF01000050-UEYF01000050.1-human-gut-metagenome-genome-assembly--contig:-NODE-50-length-104645-cov-39.643744_pt1 | contig 104645 bp, 78 predicted proteins | sample MGYA00242902_ERZ507920 | MGnify/ENA primary metagenome ERZ507920 (study PRJEB26167, sample SAMN06115402) | human gut metagenome | host: Homo sapiens | place: China:Jiangxi | collected 2016-07-05...
GACGAAGGTTTGGACGTAGTTGAACGTTCAGTTGTTTCTTACGGTGGTGTTCAGGCTGGTTACCTTGAAAAAGGATGTTCTTGGATTACATTGTTCATCGCAATGGCTCCGTCTTTGGGATTCTTGGGTACTGTAATCGGTATGGTTATGGCGTTCGATAACATCCAGCGTGCAGGTGATATTTCTCCGACAGTTGTTGCCGGTGGTATGAAAGTTGCGTTGATCACTACTATCTTCGGTTTGATTGTAGCATTGATTCTTCAGGTATTCTATAACTACATTCTTTCTAAGATTGAAGCTATCACAAGCCAGATGGAAGATTCTTCTATCACTTTGCTTGATATGATCATGAAATACAACTTGAAATACAAAAAATAATTATTGAACAATGGCTAAATTATCATACAAAGTTTCTTACTACGTATTCTATGTCTGCATCGCCCTTATATTGGTTGTGCTCGGCATGTTCTTCGGAGTAGGATACAACGAAACAAATGCTGCAGGTTTGGTTGAACCTGCTAATACGCCAGCACTGATGTACTTGATGTACGGAATGTTTGCTGTGACTGTTGTTGCTACACTTATTGGTGCTATCGCTCAGTTTGGTGGCGCATTGAAAGATAATCCAAAAGGTGCTGTCAAATCTTTACTGGGATTGATTCTGTTGGTAGTTCTGTTGATCGTTACTTACAATGTAGGTTCTTCTGAAACTGTAGTTTTAGGTGACGGTTCTGAATACTCAGATGCTACTATGCTGAAAGTAACAGATATGTTCCTTTATTCTACTTATGTATTGTTTGCTATCGCTGCAATCGGTGCATTGGTTAACTTGTCTGGTATCTTTAAGAGATAATATCATAACATTGAAGTTTAATAAATTAAAAACGAAGTAAGTAAAAATGGCAAAAAGGAATAGAAAAGTGCCGGGAATTAATGCAAGTTCAACGGCAGATATCGCCTTTATGTTGCTTATCTTCTTCCTTATTACAACATCAATGGATACTGACCGTGGTTTGGCGAGACGTTTGCCGCCTCCACCAGAAAACAAAGATCAGAAAGATGATATTATTGTTAAGGAAAGAAACGTTCTCCAGGTTCGTTTGAACAAAGACGACCAGTTGATGGTTGGTGGAGAATGGTCTGATATTAAGCAATTAAGAGAAAAGGCTAAAGAATTCATTGCTAACCCGAAGGATGATCCAAACTTGCCGGAAAAACATGCGAAGACTCTTCCTTTCTTTGGTGATGTAATGATAACTGAAAAACATGTAATTTCTGTACAGAACGACGTTGGTACTAGCTATGATGCTTATCTTCAGGTTCAGAACGAATTGGTAGCTGCTTACAATGAATTACGTAACGAGCTGGCTAAGGCTCAGTTTGGTAAGGAGTTCTCTGAATGTTCTGAAGAACAGAAAGATGCTATCATGGAATACTATCCACAGAAGATTTCTGAAGCAGAACCTAAAAAGTATGGAGGTAACTAATCATGGGAAAATTTAATAAGAGTGGTAAGCGCGAGATGCCGGAATTGAACACCTCTTCTTTGCCTGACCTTATTTTTACCATGTTGTTCTTCTTCATGATTGTAACAAGCATGCGTGAGGTTACGCTGAAAGTACAGTTTAAGGTTCCTGCTGCTACAGAATTGGAAAAGCTTGAAAAGAAATCATTAGTTTCTTTCATTTATATTGGTAAACCTTTGCCAGAGTACCAGAAGAAGATGGGTACTACCGATCGTATTCAGTTGAATGATAAGTTCGCTGAAGCATCAGAGGTTCAGGACTACATCTATCAGGAACGTGAAAATATGAAAGAAGCTGATAAGCCGTTTATGACAGTTTCATTGAAGGTCGATGCAAAGACTAAGATGGGTATTGTTACAGAAGTAAAACAGGCTCTTCGTCAGGCTTATGCTTTGAAGATTAACTATTCTGCTACACAGCGTCAGTAATAGTTCAACCATAAAGCTAAAAAAAGAGGTTACTCCTATGGGAGTAGCCTCTTTTCGTTTTTATGGGACTTTTGACAAGACGAATCATTTTTTCGATGCTGTAGTGTAGTCCGGTCTATTTATCATCCCTTAGAATTTTCCTTCTCAGGTAAATGACCGTTTTTTAAGAAATGTCATGCATTGTCAGATTTTTCCGCTGTTATTTTACGTCATAAACCTTTCGGTAAATTTCATCTCTTATTTCCGGATATTGTTCATCGATGCTGGCTGTACCCGAAAACATGAGGTAAAGAGGAAGGTTGTTGCCTCCTTTTCGGTAGGGAGGTTGTATATAATCCTGTAAACAAAGAGAAAAACCACATCGTTTGTAGAATTCAATTCGTCTGATACTCATTTCATCTTCAGGTCGTTCTACTTCCAGAATGATGGTACCCGGAAATTCGTCTTTGAGTGTTTCCATAATACGTTTTCCATAACCTTTGTTGCGTACTTTGGGGGAAGTTGCCAGATGCTCTACATAGCGAAATCCATTCAGTTCCCATACGGTGATTAAGCCGATAGCTGTTTCGTTTTCTCCCTCCTCATCTGTAATCAGATAACAATTGAAAGCTGGATTATGGTCGGTATTATATCGTTGTACATCATCATCCCTACGTTCGTCTACGGGAAATGACTGATGCAAAAGCCCCTCTACGAAGTTGTAGAGGGAGTGATTAGTCTGAATTTTTGTAAGTGTCAACATAGATTAATGGTTAGTCGGTATAGAAATGAATTGTTTTCTCAAGCGAACGTTCGCATACCGGACAGAAACAAGGCGCCTCGTTGATTTTCATTCTGCACTCGGTAGTAGGACGGTAGATGCCTTTCAGTGTATATCCTCCACCTTCGTAAACTCCGACTTTGGTATAAATGGCAGTCGAATCAGTTTCTGCAGGTGTCGGTACAGGGGTACCGGCTGGTACCATATCCTTCCATTTACTATCAAAGTCGACCAAGGTTGTGATATTAGGTTCCCAGGGTTCTATTGTGTAAGGATATAGCGGACTGGGAGCCGTATCGTATGCATATTCGTCGGCCAGACCTCCAAAACTGTGCCCGAATTCATGTACAACCACTGGTTTGAACATCGGGTGATGAGCCGTAGTAAGCAGATAAGAGTTGTAAATACCTCCTCCACCATATGTATCGGTATTGGCTAAGATAATAATGTGTTCGTAAGGTATACCTGCCAGCCAGTTGTGCATAGCCTTTACGCTGCGGGTTGTCAGGTAGCGGTCGGAATAAAACGTATCGAAATGTGAGCTGACAGCCGTATTCTTCCATTCTCCTTTTCGGGGTATGCTGACTCCGCTGTCGTGCGAAGGAGTTGCTACGGCTACGACATTAAAGCGTTCCTTTAGGCTTTTGAACGGTTCGTGTGAGAATATCGCATCACAAGCAGCTTGAGCATCCTTGTAGAAAACATCCATTTCTTCTTCCGTATACCCCTCTGCCATAATAGCAAGATCGATACATTTGTCGGGAGTACCATTCTTGATCAGGTAACGGTGAGGAGTTACCTGTGACATCCCCCGCTGGTGTATCAAGATATCTTTCGGATCGATGTCGTGTGTCAGCGAAGTACAAGATTTGCGGTAGGCATTCTTCAGTTCGATGGTTACCGTAGCCGGGCGTTTAGGATAAGGCAGCAAGAATGTATTTTCGAATCCTCTTGTCACGTGTTTTGCCTCTTCCTCGCTGATCCATTCTTGAAACAGACTGGAGAATGAAGTACGATAGATAACTTCTCCTGTAGCTTTATCTCGCATGGTGATTTCTCCGTTTCCTTCCAGCGGCAGTTCGCTCAGGAAATTTCTTCTTCCGGCCCATCCGGGAAGTGAAACCAGTTCATCGAGGCTGATATCCTGTTTCTGTGCATTTCCGTTGAATAAATAGTCTATTCTCAGGGTTTTATCAATAAAGAAGTCGTTGAAGTTTTGTGCATATCCGCCAGCCTGAACAAAAGCCGAAATGAATAATGCAGCCAATATGTTTTTTTTCATAAAACCAAAAGATTTAATTTTTTTACAAAGATAGGACTATCTGCCAATTTAGTGCTAAAACAATGATAAAAGTTACAATTGCTATCCCTCGTATGGAATAAATATACTATATTTGTACAAATTTAAAAATTCATCAATGGGACATCATCAATTAGACAGTTTAGACGAACAGATTTTGCGCTTGATTGCCGACAATGCTCGTATTCCCTTTCTGGAAGTGGCACGTGCTTGCAATGTATCAGGTGCTGCGATTCATCAGCGTATCCAGAAGTTGACCAACTTAGGAATACTGAAAGGTTCCGAGTTCATAATAGATCCCGAAAAGATCGGTTATGAAACTTGTGCTTACATCGGGTTATACCTGCGGGACCCCGAACAGTTTGATTCGGTGACAGAAGCTCTGAAGCGTATTCCCGAAGTGGTAGAATGTCATTACACTACCGGACAGTATGACATGTTTATCAAGATTTACGCAAAGAATAATCATCATTTACTGAATATCATCCACGATAAATTACAGCCGCTGGGCTTGTCACGCTCGGAAACCATTATATCTTTCCGTGAAGCAATCAAGCGTCAGATGCCTATACAGGATGTAGTAGACGAAGAATAAAGAGTCCATTCAGTCGATCGCATACAAAGATTCCCCGCTTAAAAGATTTCTTTCATTGCAAGACAAACTTTTAAGCGGGGAATCTTTGTTTTTTCTCTATATTGTTAGGCAGCAAAAATATTCCATTCTTGCTGCGCATATGCTTATACTGTGAAAGTTGTAATCGGTTTATTATTCCTTTACTTCCTCGAAGTCAACGTATTCGCCTTCATCACTGTCGAAAATCTTTTTGCGTCCTGAGGCATTCCGGGCAGACTGCTGTGACTCATCATTGTCGGAAGAGCGATAATTGTATGAGGAACTGCGCTGGTTTTGCGAATGGCTTTGTGCAGAGGAACTTCCTGTCATGCGGCGTCCCAGACCGAATACTGTACGAATGATTTTAGAAAGTACAGCCACTCCGAGGACAAGAACAATCAGAACGAAGAAAAATATAAATCCTAAAATATGAAACATAGTTATTGTTTTTGGTAGTAAAATAACAACAACCGTGCCACGATTATTGTTTTATCATTTTTTACGAGTTATCAGTGAGAGAAGAATATACCAGACAATAACTGCCGCAATGCCACTTAACTGGAAAATAACAAGCAAGGGTATACTGACAATCAGGAAGATATAGCTTATCTTATTGTGCCCCCACGATAAATCTTTGAACTTTAATGAAAACATAGGAAGTTCGGCAACCAGCAACAGTGACATGACAACAACCAGGATGAACAGGTATATTGCATTGAAACTGTCGGAAACCACAAATGCATGTCCGCCTACTGACAGAGAAGCCCAGAATAACGCATTGGCAGGAGTTGGCATGCCGATAAAAGAACTTGTCTGTCGGCTGTCGATATTAAACTTAGCCAGTCGTAGTCCTGAAAAGACAGCTATCAGAAACGCTGTATATGGCATGATTTCAGCCAGTGGCATCAGAAAATCCGGATAATGCACCTCCTTGAACAAGGAAAAGGCGATAGCGGCCGGTGCCAGTCCGAAAGTGATATCATCGGCCAGTGAATCGAGTTCTTTGCCGATAGGAGAGGATACATGGAGCAAACGTGCCGTCATTCCGTCGAAAAAGTCGAATACAGCTCCGATAACAATAAATGTCAAAGCCAGCTTGTAGTTGCCTTGAAATGCCATATAAGCTGCAATACATCCCGAAAAGAGGTTACAGCAAGTTATCGTGTTAGGAATATTACGGACAATTGCATGTGCCATATCTATGTTCCTCCTTACATTAATTTAGCGATGACGGTCTGGTTACCCGTTGTTTTCTGTCCCATTTTTACACATACCTCTGTTCCCAGCGGCAGGTATACATCTACACGTGAGCCAAATTTGATGAATCCCATATGTTCATCGATGTAACAATCTTCTCCTTTTTCGGCATATGTTACGATACGACGTGCCACGGCTCCTGCAATCTGTCGTGCCATGACGGTATGTCCTTCCGGAGTGTCGATGACCACCATCGAGCGTTCGTTTTCAGTGCTTGCCTTAGGAAGCCATGCCTTCATGAAACGTCCGTTGTGATGATCTACATGACGAATCACGCCATCTACCGGATACCAGTTGGCATGAACGTTTGTAATATCCATGAAAATAGAAATCATGAGTCGGCGGTCGTGGAAATATTCATGTTCATCCACTTCCTCGATAACAACGATACGTCCGTCTGCCGGAGCTACAACAATTTTTTCCGTGTCACCGCCGAACAGACGAATCGGGCAGCGGAAAAAATTTACCATCAGCAGATAAAGGATGATGCTGGCAAAAGCTATGATGTAGAAAGGTATTTTACACTCTATTCCCCAGTATAATGCAGCATTGATAAGAAGCAATAAAAGTGCGCTGGTTACAAGAATGTGAGTACCTTCCCGGTGTAATCTTATTTTCTTTATTTTTTTAATTTTGTTTAATCCGGTCATAACAAAGTTACATTTTATCGTGCAAAAATATACTTAATTTAAAAACCTGCCAAATAAACAACCGTTAGAATTACCTCTTTACATTTTTTTTTGCTAAAAAGTATTCATGAACGATAACTTTATTCGTTTGTTTTTGTTTGTTCTCCGAAACCTCGGTATCTTTGAACTCTGTTTTTAATAATGAAAATATGCACGATTTTGTTCATTTGCACGTCCACACCCAATATTCTATTCTGGACGGTCAGGCATCAATTCCCCGTTTGGTAGACAAGGCGATTGCCAACGGGATGCGAGGCATTGCCGTAACCGATCATGGTGATATGTTCGGTATAAAGGAGTTTTTCAACTATGTGAACAAGAAGAATGGGGGAACAAATGGCGAGATAAAAGATTTAAAGAAAAAGATTGCCGCACTGGAAAGCGGAAAAGCCGAGTCGGAAAATCCGGAAGCTGAACTGGCTGAATGTCGGGAGCAACTGGAAGCTGCCAAGAAAAAACTGTTCAAGCCGATTATCGGCTGTGAAATGTACGTGGCACGCCGGCGCCTGACGGACAAGGAGGGTAAGGCTGACCAGAGCGGGTATCACCTGGTGGTGCTTGCCAAGAACTTGAAAGGCTATCACAACCTGATTAAGCTGGTATCGAAGGCATGGACCGAAGGGTTTTACATGCGTCCGCGTACCGACCGTGTGGAACTGGAAAAATATCACGAGGGACTGATTATCTGCTCGGCATGTCTGGGAGGTGAGATTCCACGCCGCATTACGGCAGGACAGTTTGCCGAAGCGGAAGAAGCCATCCAGTGGTACAAGAATTTGTTCGGCGACGATTTTTACCTCGAGTTGCAGCGCCACAAGGCTACCGTGCCACGGGCGAACCACGAAACTTATAAGTTGCAGGAAGTGGTCAACAAGAAGCTGATGGAGTATTCGAAAAAATACAACATCAAGCTGGTCTGCACGAACGATGTACACTTTGTAGATGAAGAAAACGCCGAAGCACACGACCGTCTGATCTGTCTGAGTACCGGTAAGGATCTGGATGATCCGAACCGTATGCTTTATACCAAGCAGGAATGGATGAAAACCCGTGAGGAGATGAACGAGGTATTTGCCGATGTGCCCGAAGCACTGACCAATACCTGCGATATCTGCGATCAGGTGGAGTTTTATTCCATCGACCATGCACCTATCATGCCTACCTTTGCCATTCCCGAAGATTTTGGTACTGAGGAAGAATACCGCAAGAAATTCACCGAGAAAGATTTGTTCGATGAATTTACGCAGGATGAAAACGGCAATGTCGTTATGGACGAGGCTGCGGCAAAGGCAAAGATTGAACGTCTGGGAGGTTACGAAAAACTGTATCGTATCAAGCTGGAAGCCGATTATCTGTCAAAACTGGCATACGACGGAGCGCGCCGTCGTTATGGCGAACACCTGACCGATGAGGTGAGAGAGCGTATCAAGTTCGAGTTGCATATCATGAAGACCATGGGTTTCCCGGGATACTTCTTGATTGTGCAGGACTTTATCTCTGCTGCCCGCAATCAGCTCGATGTGTCTGTAGGACCGGGACGTGGTTCGGCTGCCGGTTCGGCAGTGGCTTATTGCTTGGGTATCACGCAGATCGACCCTATCAAATACGACTTGCTGTTCGAGCGTTTCCTGAATCCCGACCGTATCTCCTTGCCGGATATCGATGTCGACTTCGATGATGACGGCCGAGGACGTGTGTTGAACTGGGTAACCGAAAAGTACGGACAGGAAAAGGTTGCTCATATTATTACATATGGTACGATGGCGACCAAGCTTGCCATCAAGGATGTGGCACGTGTACAGAAACTGCCGCTTTCGGAATCCGACCGTCTGTGTAAGCTTGTGCCCGACAAGATTCCCGACAAGAAACTGAACTTGCCCAATGCCATAGCCTATGTACCCGAGCTGCAAGCTGCCGAGGTTTCGTCGGACCCTGTGCTCCGCGATACTATCAAGTATGCCAAGATGCTGGAAGGTAACGTCCGCAATACGGGTGTGCATGCTTGTGGTACCATTATCTGCCGTGACGATATCACCGACTGGGTGCCGGTCAGCACGGCTGATGATAAGGAAACCGGCGAGAAGATGCTAGTTACGCAGTACGAAGGTTCGGTCATCGAAGATACGGGACTGATCAAGATGGACTTCCTGGGACTGAAGACGCTTTCTATCATCAAGGAAGCCCTCGAGAATATCAAGCAGAGTAAAGGCATTATTCTGAATATCGATGAAATTCCGATTGACGATCCGGCTACCTATAAGTTGTATAGCGACGGTCGGACCATCGGTACGTTCCAGTTCGAATCGGCGGGTATGCAGAAGTACCTGCGCGAACTTCAGCCTACCACGTTCGAAGACCTGATTGCCATGAACGCCCTCTATCGTCCGGGACCTATGGATTATATCCCCGACTTTATCGACCGTAAGCAGGGACGCAAGCCTATCGAATACGATATTCCGGTCATGGAGAAATACCTGAAAGATACATACGGTATTACGGTCTATCAGGAGCAGGTGATGTTGCTGTCGCGTCTGCTTGCCGACTTTACCCGAGGCGAATCGGATGCCTTGCGTAAGGCGATGGGTAAGAAGCTGCGCGACAAGCTGGATCACATGAAACCTAAGTTTATCGAGGGAGGAAAGAAGAACGGTCACGACCCGAAGATTCTGGAAAAGATCTGGGCCGACTGGGAAAAGTTTGCTTCCTACGCCTTCAATAAGTCGCATGCTACCTGCTACTCGTGGGTTGCCTATCAGACGGCTTACCTGAAAGCCAACTATCCGTCGGAATACATGGCAGCTACCATGAGCCGTAACATTTCGAACATCACCGAAATCACCAAGCTGATGGACGAGAGCAAAGCGACGGGTGTCAACGTGCTGGGACCTGATGTAAACGAAAGTAGCCTGAAGTTCTCTGTAAACCGTCATGGAGATATCCGTTTCGGACTGGGAGCCATCAAGGGAGTAGGTGAATCGGCTGTTCAGAGTATTCTGGCAGAGCGCGAAAAGAACGGACCTTTCAAAGATATATTCGACTTTGTACAGCGTGTGAATCTTTCGGCATGCAACCGTAAGAACATCGAAAATCTGGCTTTGGCTGGAGCTTTCGACAGTTTCCCGAACATCCATCGTGAGGATTTCTTCGTAAAGAATGCCAAGGACGAAACCTTTGTCGAAGTACTGGTGCGTTACGGAAACAAGTATCAGATGGACAAGGCTGCTGCTGCCAATTCCTTGTTCGGCGGCGAGCATGAAGTGGAAATCGCTACTCCCGAAATAGTCCGTGCGCCGGCATGGAGCGATCTGGAACGCCTGAACAAGGAACGCGAACTGGTAGGTATCTACCTTTCCGCCCATCCGCTGGACGAGTTCTCGGTGATACTGGAAAATGTCTGCACTACGCACATGGCACAGCTTTCCGACTTGACTCCATTGCAGAACCACGACCTGACGCTGGGAGGTATTGTTACCGGCGTGCGTGAGGGATATACCAAAAACGGAAAACCTTTCGGTGTAGCAAAGGTGGAAGACTATTCGGGAACAGCCGAATTTGCATTTTTTGGCAATGAATGGGTGGAAAAGAAAAACTTTTTTGCCGAAGGAATGTTCTTGTTTATGCATGGCAAGTGTCAGCCCCGCCAGTGGAGGCAGGACGAATGGGAGATAAAGATCAACAACATCGAACTGTTGCCCGAGGTGAAAGACCGCTTGATAGAGAAACTTACGGTGACGGCACCGCTCTCTGCCATCAACGACGAGATGATTATGGAATTCAGTTCGCTGGTGAAAGAAAATCCGGGCAATGCCGAACTGTTCTTCTATATCCGCGACGAGGACGGACAGATGCATGTCAACCTTATGTCACGCACGCTGAAAATATCCGTCAGAAAAGACATAGTAAATTATTTAAAAAGTCAGCCATTGTTGGACTATAAAATAAATTAGTATATATTTGCGTATATAATTAAATAACTAAACAACTAGAATTATGGCATTGAATATTAAAGATGACAATTTTGAAGCTATTGTAGCTGAGGGTAAACCAGTAGTTTTGGATTTCTGGGCAACTTGGTGCGGACCTTGCAAGCTGATTGCTCCTTATATTGAAGAACTGGCAGAAGAATATAAAGATAAAGTTAACATCGGTAAGTGCGATGTAGACGACAATGCAGATCTTCCTGCACAGTTCGGCGTACGTAACATTCCTACCGTACTTTTTATCAAGGATGGTAAAGTAGTCGACAAGCAAGTAGGTGCTACTACAAAGGCTGCCTTGAAGGAAAAAGTAGAAGCTTTATTGAAATAATCATTTAAAATCGCATTACGACTATGAGTATGGATGACGATTTCTTGTTGGAAGATGAGGACGATGAAAAGACCATCGAGTTTATAAAGAACTATTTGCCTCAGGAACTGAAAGAGAAGTTTACGGACGACGATCTGTATTACATTCTCGACTTGATAGTAGACTATTATACCACCAGTGGTTGTCTGGACGCTCAACCTGATGACGAAGGTTACATCAACATCGACCAGGATGAAATTGTAAACTACATAGTCAAAGAGTCCAAGAAAGACGGCATGGGGCCTTTCGAACCCGACGATGTATTCTTCGTGGTTCAGGGCGAAATGGAATACGGAAATTCATTGGGACAAGTCGATTGATTTGTCGGCGGAATAAATAAATGAGAAATCCGGTGATGTTTTTTAAAAACGTCACCGGATTTTTTTATGTCCTTTCCGGATGCAGAAAGTAAATGAAATGTAATATTTCCGTTATTCTGCTGACTTGTATACGCTCTATTTTCGCCGTGTCTAAAGACGAAAAGGTATGAAAACAATTATTAGTGCATTAACTGTATGCTGGTTTGGCATATTGGCTGTTGCGGCACAACAATCATCAGTGTTCAAAATCGGAGTATTGTCGGATATTCATTTTATGGCTCCCGAGTTGCTGGATAAACCGGGGAAGGCTTTCGATAACTATATCATCCACGACAGAAAGCTGTTGGGGCAAAGTCCGGAGCTGCTCGACTCGGCTGTTCATGTACTGATACAGGAACAGCCGGAGTTTGTCTTTATCTGCGGCGACCTGACGAAGGACGGAGAAAAAATCTCACACCGGTATGTAGCAGATCATTACCTGAAACAATTAAGGGAAAACGGATGCCGGGTATTTGTCGTACCGGGAAACCACGATGTAAACAATCCGCATGCCGTCATATTCGAGGGCGATACGGTACGTCGTACCGAAACTGTCACTCCCGACGAATTTGCCCGTATCTATAAGGATTATGGTTACGGAGAGGCTCTGGCGCGCGACCCTCATTCATTAAGTTATACGGCACGGCTGGATTCGCATACCTGGTTGCTGGCTATCGATGCTTGCAAATACGAGGAAAATGATTTCGACAACAATGTGTGCGTGACCGGCGGACGTATCAAGCCGGAAACTATGGAGTTTATCCGCCGGCAGGTAGAGGAAGCCCGCAGGCAGCATTGCCGGATAGTGACTATGATGCACCACGGTATTGTAGAACACTGGAAATGGCAGGGAAAGGTTATGAAGGATTATCTGATAGACGACTGGAAATCGCATGCCAGAGAATTTGGCAAGCTGGGGCTTCGGGTAGTCTTTACCGGACATTTTCATGCACAGGACATTACTGCTTTCGGAAAGGGAAACCGATGTGTCTATGATGTGGAAACAGGTTCTACGGTCAGTTTCCCTCAGCCCGTCCGGATTGTGACCTGCTGTTATCCGGAATTGAACATACGCACACGCTGTGTGGAACATTTGTCGGGGGTAAATACGCTGAACGAACTTTCCATACGTTATGCCCGTTCGGGAATACAGACCATCATATCCGACATGCTTCCTGCCAGCATACCGTACGACATTCGGCAACAGGCTGGCAGTACCTTGAGCAAGGCCTATGTAGCCCATCTGAAAGGGGATGAGAAGATGTCCGACTCCTATAAAAGCGAGTTGAAAAAATCATGCCGGAGTTTACGCCGTTATTCATGGAAGTATGCCTTTGCCCTGAAAGTGCTGGGAAAGAGCTTTTTCCATGACCTGAATCCCGCAGACAACGATATCGTTCTGAAACTTAATAAATAATTATTAATTAGTTTTTCTTATGGTAAGACACATTTTAGGAATGGTGCTGGCAGCAGGAAGTCTGTCTTTGTCTGCCTTTTATCCAGTTGCAGCTGTAGCCGAATCTTTACAGCCTACAGTTGCCAACGAAGCAATGGCTACGATTGTCGGTAGGGTTACAAACGAAAAAGGAGAAACACTTCCGGGCGTCAATATTCTGGTAAAGGATAGCGGAGTGGGAACCAGTACGGACATAAACGGTAACTTTACCATTCAGACTGCCCCGGGCGAGGAACTGGTCTTTTCGTATATCGGCTATTATCCGGTGGAGAAGGTGGCTACTAAGGGAACAATGGATATCATTCTGAAGGAAGATACGCAGACGCTGGGAGAAGTCATCGTGACGACACAGAAGAAGTCGCAGAGTAATATCGAGGTACCGGCGGCAGTCAGTGCCGTTTCGGGAAACAGCCTCAGTAAGCTGAACCTGCATCAGTTTGATGAGGTGGCACAGTTTATTCCGGGCGTACAGATTCAGTTGCAGAGTCCGAACAATCCGGGTTACGTTATCCGTGGAGTTACCTCAGACGACGGGGCTTCCTATTCGCAGCCACGTGTTTCCGTCTTTCAGGATGGAGTTTCCATCTCGCGCTCGCGTGCTTCGGCTGTCGAACTTTTCGACCTGGAGCGTGTAGAGGTTGTAAAAGGTCCGCAGGGAACGTTGTTTGGCAGAGGAGCCGAAATAGGCGGTATACATGTTATCCGTAATAAACCGGTGGACAAGCTGAGCGGAGAGTTGTCTTTGGGGTACGGAACTTATAACCAGAAGCTGGCAAACGGGTTTATCAATACGCCGCTGGTAAAAGGTAAGCTTGCCAACCGGTTCGCTTTCTCGTACGATCAGCGTGACGGATTTATCCGAAACGATGCCGGAGGCAGACTGAATGGGAAAAATGCCATTGCCCTACGAAACTCTACCAAGTTGTGGGCAAACGACCAGACTTCTTTCGATCTGATTCTGGACTATCAGCACGATAATTATCCCGGAACCTCATTTAAGACCAATAAACCGGAGTATGGCAATCCCGACCCGAACCGTCCTGCCAATCTGGAGGAGGGAGATGATCTGGGCATCAAGCGTCATGTAGGCGGAGCTACGTTCCTGGCCGACCATACCCTGAACGATAACTGGAAGATGTCTTCCATTACCGGCTTCCGTGCATTCCAGTCGGATGAAACGTTCGATGCCGATGGTACATATGTGCCTTTACTGGCTTGTCAGGAAAAAGCCAAGGGAACACAGTTCAGTCAGGAGTTCCGTTTCAACTATGATAGCCGGAAACGTTTTTCGGGATTTGTAGGTGCCAGTTATTTCTTTGAACATTCTTCGCAGGAAGTAATCGCACATACCAATATGCAGAATATGTACCCTGTATATATACAAGGCAATCTGAAAGGACAGTTCTCCGAACTGCTGAACGGATTCTTGCCACTGCTTACCTCGCAGCTTCCCGAACAGTTGCGTCCGGTAGTAGAAAGTACGATGAACCAGTTGATGGGTAAATGGTTCCCCGATACACCGCTGGTCGACGGAAACGGGAAACCGGCACAGACTACTGCCACACCCGATATCTATGGCGACCTGAAGGCGGCGCTGGCTATGGCTGGAATGGATCTCGACCAGTTGCTTGGCGGACTGGGTACACAGGGGCAGACGATTCTGGCTACTTTGAAAGGCGTTTCCAACCAGTCGCTTCCCGACGATTATTCTGAAAACGGAACCAATTACGGAACCAATCAGGCGGTAGAAGTGTTTGCCGACGGTACCTTCAAGCTGGTAAAAGGTCTTTCTCTGACCGTAGGACTGAGAGGTACATACGAGCATCTGTATTCGGCATATTCATCGACGACTGTTCCCGGAGTATTTGGATCCCTGATATATCATCCCACTGCCGGCGGACAGAAAGTCGCTGCTTCCGACGATTATTTCTCATGGGTGGGACGTGTAGCCCTGAACTATATGTACAAGCGGAACAATTTCTATGTCAGTGTATCTCGAGGCAGACGTCCCGGTGTGATTTATTATAACAACGATCCGGACGACTTGTCGCGGCTGGCTCCTGAGATTATCTATAGTTACGAAGCTGGCGTGAAGGGTGCCTTGCTGAACGGACGGCTGAACTACGACCTGTGTGCATATTATTACGACTGGAATCATTTCCAGACGACGCGTTTCGACCAGCTTTCCAGCAAGTATGTGGCAGACGATGCCGGAAAAGCTCATTCCTTTGGTGTGGAAGCCGGATTGAGTTATGCTCCTTGCCGGTACCTGAATATCTTTGGAAACTATGCCTACATCGACGGTAAGTTCAACGAGAAGGATGAGAACGGAATAGAACAGGAATATGCAGGTAATCGTTTCCGACTGACTCCTAAGCATAGTTTCTCGGTCGGACTGGATGTAACTGTTCCTACGGGAAAGACCTCTCAGATCTATTTCCGCCCCACTTACTCCTATAAGTCGAAGGTATACTTTGAAGACAGTAACGAGCCGGAACTTACACAAGACGGTTACGGACTGGCCAATTTTACTGCCGGATATCGTTTTCAGCCCAAGAACGTGTATTACGAGATCGGTGCTTTCGGCAAGAATGTATTCGATACGGAGTATATAGTCGATGCGGGCAATACCGGTCGTCAGATCAATTATCCTACTTTTGTGGGCGGCAGTCGTTCCGTTATCGGTTTGCAGTTTAAGATTGGGTTCTAACCTTATTCCTGAAATAATATTTTAAATTTGAGATTTCCGCATAAGTCATGCCTGAAAGTTCCGGCATAGACTTGTGCGGATTTTTTGTGTTATCACGACATCCTTTTTGTTTTTGTACAAAAAAACCGAAAATTTGTACAAATTTCCGGTTAAGTGTGAGGAGGAACTTTTTGAGTTCTCCCGATGTTTATTCCTGATTATATATATCCCTAAATGAAAAAGAAAGAGATATGAGCCTTTTGTTATAAAAATTTTACAATTGAGCATGTCATTTTAGATAAATGCTTATCTTTGTGAGCATAAGTCAGTTGCATGAATAAAGCCCTTGCAGCCTTGTTGTTCTTGTGGGGCAACTAAAAAAGGAAGAATGAGTCCGTTGGTATAGATAATTAATTTTTTAAAGATATGAGAACTGTTTTCTTTTTTGTGGCAATATTGTTTTTAGCTGTTTCCTGTAGTAGTGAATCGCCGGTTTCCGAGAACAATGATTTGGACGGATATACAACAATCTTGGCCAAAATTTCATCTACGTCTTCCGGAGAAATTGGAGGTGGAGCAGCAATAAACAGATGTATCCTTGAAGTTTATAGTGCTGCGGACAATAGCCTTGTTAGTGAAAGGCAGATTGCCAAGCTCTCTTCGGGTTATGCTCAGTTCAAAGTGAAACTGCAAAATAGTCAGACTTATAAATTGGTGTTGTGGGCCGATTATTCTGCCGACGGCAGCAGTGACGGATTTTATGATACCGCCGGAGGATTGCAGAATATTTCACGCAATACAGCTAAATATACAGGTAATAACGAGCAACTTGATGCTTTTTATGCTTGTCAGGAATTTGCTGGAAACGGAAATACGGTCAACGTTGAAATGAAACGTCCGTTTGCACAGTTGAATATCTATGCATCCGATCTCAATGATCTGTCTGGAGCCAATCGTCCTGCAAAGGTTTCTGTATCGTTCAGTTCTGTATATACCTCTTTCAATGCACTTACTGGTGTAGCTTCTGGTGGAGCTAAGTTGCAATATGCTGTCCCTGTAGCTATCATTGGTGACAACATGCAGTTGTCTTACGATTATCTCTTTGCTTCTGTGGATGAACAGACACTTGCCAATTTTACGATAAGTTTTTCGAATGAGTCAGGTACTGTTTTTGAACCTTATCAATTTTCTGATATTCCTGTGCAGCGCGATTGTGCGACTTCTGTTACAGGCGATTTGCTGACAAATTCAGGCGAGCTGGAGGTTGTTATCAAACCGGGAATTGGCACATCCGGAACAGCGTTTGATGTTTACGACGGGTCTTCTGTGGTTAAGCCCGATATGGATGGCAATACTGTAACTGTAAACTCAGCCGCAAATATGGCGTATGTGCTTAAGAACTTGACTCAGTTTAATGATAAAGTTATAACAGTAAATTGCAACATCGATTTTGCAGGTGCTGAAATCAAGAATTCTGCTTCAAAGATCGCTCTTTCAATAAATGGTAGAGGTCATACCCTTAAGAACCTTACGCTTCTGAGTAATGATGTTGCTTGCGGACTGATACCGAATCTGGCGGGTGGTACTGTTGCCAATCTTCATATCGATAATTTTAGGATTGTAAGAGATGAGAGTAAATCAGATTCTTATTCAGGAGTAATGGTCGGTGAAGCTTATGACGATGTTGTGATAGAGAACTGCCGTGTCACTAACTCCGAGGTGAACGGTATCAATAAGGTCGGTGGAATTGTTGGTTTTGTTTCCGATGGTATTATAGAAGTGAAAGGCTGTGTGGTTGAAAATACGCACCTGATGACTTATACATGGGATGGAGGCGATTGCGGTGGTATTGTTGGATTTATAGGCAACGACGTTACGTCTGCTACAATTTCCGGTAATAAGTTTCTTTATTCCATTGTAGAAATAAAGGATGAAACCAATCCGATATATAAGGCTGTATTGGACGATATCTTAAAGGGATATATCGATATTCAGCGTTATGACGAAGCGTACCGTGAAACGATAAAGAAATTAACCCAGCAGGTTTTTGGCTATGAAATAGATTTGTCTTCGGGCAGAGGTGCATGTCTGTATGTGGCTACATGCTTTTTTGCTGGAAATACCGTTTCAATTAGCGCAGAAGAGGACGCTCTTGTCGGTTCTAAGAGAATCATCAGAGGTGCAGAGGATGGCGGACTTGTAAGATATCAAGGCTTGTTAGGTCTTATCAGAGAAGGAAATTTAAATGGCGGTAAATTGTATATAAACGGAGTGAAAACAGAAGTAGATACAAACGCTGAGAAAAAATAATAGAGGCATTTAGAAATAATACAAAATAAGCCAGCTGATTCATCATCGGTGTATGATGAATCGGCTGGCTTATTTTATGGCATTGAGTGAATATTTCTATATATCCTGCATAAGAAGTTCGAGTAAACTTACTATGAGGCATTTTTTGTAATTGCTACTTTATGGATTAGTCGCAACTTATATATATCCCTGAATGGAAAGGAAGAAGAATACTCCTGTGGCAATCATCAGCAGGCCGATGGCGGCATAAAACAAGCGTGCACGGGTTCTTCCTGCATTGGCAACAATGAACTGTGTGTTGCGGGCAGTAAAGAACCAGTCCCAGTTGAACAGGGCAGCCAGCACAGCCAGCAGCCCTACAATGACGAATATGGCTTGTATGACGTAATGTGTAGCCATGGCTTGGGATTATTCTTCAGCGTCGAAACGGACCGTACGGCTTCCGTCTTCGTTTTCCTCAATATATACCTTTACGGCATTGCCCGGCAGCAGGTCTTCTATCAGTTCCGGCCATTCGATGAAACACAAGGCACCGCTGTAGAAGTAGTCTTCGTACCCCATGTCGTATACCTCTTCCAGCTTCTTGATACGATAGAAGTCGAAGTGATAAATCAGTTCGCCGGTTGTTTCCGAACGGTATTCGTTGACGATGGCGAATGTCGGTGAGTTGATGACATCGGTCACTCCCAGTTCTTCGCATATAGCTTTGGTGAAAGTTGTTTTTCCAGCTCCCATCTTTCCGTAGAAAGCAAACACGGTATTGTCACCCATGGCTGCGATAAACTCTTTGGCAGCTTCGTGGATATGGTCGAGAGAAGTAATTTTAATTTCCATAAGTATCTGTTTTTTGAATTACTGCAAAAGTAAGTAAAAATCGGGAATAATTATTCCTGTTTACGGAACTGCCGGCAGATTTTTGCTGCAACGTATATCAGAATCGAAATAAAGATAATGGCAGCTCCCGAGGGTATCTGGTATTTGTACGAGAACAGCAGTCCGCCCAGGCAACTGATGTAGCCGATGCCGATGGACAGCCAGATGATGTTCTTGAAACGGTTGGTAAACAGGTTGGCAGTCATCTGGGGCAGGGTGAGCAGCGAGATGGCAAGCACGATACCTACCATGCGCAGGCACGACACGATGGTCAGTGCGATGAACATCATGAGCAGGTATTCGAAAGTAGCTACGGGCAGGTGTTGCGAACGTGCGAACTCACGGTCGAATGCGATGGCTACGATGGGACGCAGGAACAGCGAGAAGAATGCAATCAGCAATACGCTCAGTATTCCCAGCAGGATGATGTCGCCTTGCGTAATGGTCAGGATGTTTCCGAACAGGAACGACGACAAGTCGGGGGTGAATCCCGGTGCCAGAAAACTGAAGATGATTCCGATGGCCATGCCGAATGTCCAGAATACAGCAATGGCAGAATCTTCGCGCATGTCGCTCCGCTTGCTCAGCCATTCCACGCCGAAGGCCGACAAGACCGCAAAGACAGCAGCCGTAAGCAGGGGAGAGATGCCCGTATAAAGTCCGATACCGATACCTCCGAAAGAAGCATGGGTAATGCCTCCGCTGATGAATACCAGCCGGCGGGTAACGATATACGTTCCGATGATGCCGCAGGCGATGCTGGCAAACAGACTACCCAGCAGGGCATGCTGGAAAAAAGTATATTGCAACAGTTCTAATAAATCCATAGAGTTGTATTCGGTAGTGAAACAGACAGGGCGGAAAGATTAGTGAAATCTTCGTTCGCCTACGATAAGGAAAAGTTCGTCTTTCAGTTCGTCGGGCAGTTCGATGCCGCGGAGTTGCAGGCTCCGGCTCCATCCTGCCACGTCGACTTCCTGCATGGAGTACAGGATGTCGCGGAACTCTTCGATTTCCTCTTCCGTATATCCGTCGGAAGGATGTCCCTTGAAGCGGTCCAGTTCCTCGTCGTCGTAGTATTCTATCTGTTTGCTTACGGCAGCCAGCAGACTTTCCTTTTCGCAAATCTGATGCTGTCCGCAGCATTCACTGTCTACTGTTACGACGGGAGGAGCTTCCTTCAGCTCTCCACTGTCTATTTTCTTTTGTATGTTCCGGTTGTAGAAATATCCGGCAATCAGTCCGAACAGGACCACTCCTGCCAGTATGACGATAAGTATCCACATGATAATTTATTCCTCCGTGATATTAAAGCCCGCTTGTACCAGGTTTTCCCAGTAGTGCGGATATGATTTTGTAACGACTTGCGGATTATTGATGTATAAATCTCCCAGCCGTATGCAGGCAGGGGCGAATGCCATGGCCATGCGGTGGTCTTCGTAAGTATCGATGCAGGGGCAGGTTTCGGGCGTGCAGCGCGTACCGTCCCACGACAATACGGAACCTTCGCTTTCTGTGATGACATATCCCAGCTTTTTCATCTCGGCTATCAGGGCAGCGATGCGGTCGGTTTCCTTGATCTTCAGGCTTTGCAGGCCGGAGAAGCGGAAGGGGATGCCCATCACTGCACAAGTCACTACGAATGTCTGTGCCAGATCCGGCTGGTTGACGAAATCATATTCCATGCGTGCCGTAACCTTTCCCGTCTTGCGGAGAGTTATTTCGCGTTTGCCGTAAACGGTTTCCACACCCAACTGCTCGAACAGCCGTGCCACTTCCGAATCGCCCTGCGGACTTTCGCGGAACAACCCCGGCAGGCAGACAATTGCCTTTTCCGACAGTGCACAGATCTCATACCAGTACGAAGCCGCGCTCCAGTCGCTTTCTACGTAGTAAGGTACTGCCCGGTAAGACTGAGGCTTCACTTCCAGTTGGTTTTCGCCTACCCATGTTACGCAGGCACCAAAGTCGTGCATCAGCTTCAGGGTAAGGTCGATGTACGGACGTGATACGATTTCTCCCGTCAGCGTGAGTTTCAGCCCGTTCTTCAGCACCGGACCTATCATCAGCAGGGCAGAGATATATTGCGAGCTGACATTTCCCGGCAGTATCACTTCACTGTTCACCAGCTTGCGTCCCGTAATCCGCAGCGGAGGGAAACCCTCGTTTCCGGCATATTCCACGTCGGCACCTAAGGTACGTAGTGCGTTTACCAGTATGCTGATGGGGCGTTGCTGCATGCGCTGTGTTCCGGTAATGATGTGCGTGCCTTCGCTTACGGCGAGGAAAGCCGTCAGAAAGCGCATGGCCGTACCTGCCGCCATGATGTCGATGATGGACGGCATGTGTTGCAAGGCCTGTACCATGACACGTGTATCGTCACAGTCGGACAGGTTTCCCGGAGGACAGTTCCCTTTGGCAAGGGCGTTGATAATCAGTGCGCGGTTGCAGATGCTTTTCGACGAAGGCAATTGGATGCCGGCGTTTACCTCGCTGGGAGGTGTGACTTTTATCCGCTTCATGCTATTATTTCGTTTCTTGATTGTTTACAAATAAGTTATGCGCAAAGATACTAAAAAAGGAAGAACTTAAGAGGGCAACTCATTCAAAATCCGTCCTAATTCTACTTTCTCGAGCTGGTATCCTAGACGTCTCAGCTCGATGGAGGCACCGATGCGGAACATGGCACGGCAGGCGCGGGCAAAGATATGAAATGCCAGTGTACTTTGCGGTTCAATCTGTTCGTGACGTATCATACCCACAGTAGTCTGTCCGCAGCGGCGGATGATATCAGCCAGTTGGTTTGCCTCTTCTCCGTCGAGCGGCAACTCCAGAAAGTCGCGTACGATGTGTTCGTCCATGTCGTCGAACGCCTGTTCACCGTAGTACGAGGGGTAAGGAGCCTGTGCATAGCTGCCCCAGTCATCATCCCATTCGACGGCAACAGCCATTCCGAGGTAGGCAGTCCAAGCCACCGATACGATGGGGTAGTCGCGTATCTGTTGTACGGCATCGGCTATGTATTCGGGAGCCAGGTCGTTCCAGCGGGCATCAATATCGTCGTTTGCCAGCAGAGTACCGCTGAGTACGCCGTAATTGGTACACAGGCGCAGCAGCTCTTGCTGCAATTTTTCTTCAAAGTAATTTAAGTAATCAGTATCCATTTTTTCAATTTTTGCGCCAAAGATAGGTATTTTCAATTTAGGAAACTCCGTATCGGTCGAAAAACAGAAAACTTGATTGGCTGAAACGGCTGGAAAGGGATAGCCGAAATGACAGAAATGTATTCAGTTTGAGAACAAAATGTACAGACCGGAACATTTTATAAGAAATATCTGTTAAAACTGCTTAATTGTGTAAGCTATCTTTCACAGTCATGGAACATTGCGTTATATTTGTGAGGCAAACACACTTATTTTTTATATGGATGAGATAATCATAATTGTCGGGTTGATAGTACTTAACGGTATCTTCGCTATGTCCGAGGTAGCATTAATATCAGCTCGTAAATCTCGGCTTTCTTCTGATGCGAAAAAGGGCAGTAAGTCTGCAAAGGTTGCTTTGAAACTGGCTAATGACCCCGATCGCTTTCTTTCTACTGTACAAATCGGAATTACCCTGATTGGTATTTTGACCGGTATCTATTCGGGCAACCGGATTGCTTCCGACCTGACTCAGACCATGATTTCATGGGGAGTTTCTACCACTTACGCCGCTGCGCTGGCTCAGGGTGTCATCGTTGTAATAGTAACTTACCTGACGATTATTTTTGGTGAGCTTGTGCCGAAGCGTGTCGGACTGAGCGTGGCCGAGAAAGCTGCCAAGGTGGTGGCACGTCCTATGAAGGTACTTGCTTCTATTGCCTTGCCGTTCGTATGGCTGCTTTCCAAGAGTACGGAACTTATTTTCAACTTGCTGAATATCAAGGAAACCGATAATAAGGTGACCGAAGAAGAAATCAAGTCTATCATCGAGGAAGGAACCGAAGAAGGAGAGGTTCAGCCTGTAGAAAAAGACATCATGCAGCGCGTGTTCCTGCTGGGTGACCTGAAGGTAAGCTCTATCATGACGCACAAGAGTGACATTGTATGGCTGGATATGGACATGACTGCCGATGAAGTGAGAGCGGTGGTAAACGAAAACCTGTTCGAGTTTTATCCGATAGCCGACGGTGACCTGGATCATGTGAAGGGGATCGTCAACCTGAAGGATCTGGTGGTACACTTGTCGAAACCCGACTTCAAGCTGGCTTCGCTGATTCATGAGCCTGCTTATTTCCACGAGAGCATGAATGTGTATAAGGTGCTTGAACAGATGAAGATTCAGAAAATCAGTCGCGGACTGGTTTGCGACGAGTTTGGCGTATGTACGGGTATCATTACTTTGCGCGATATTCTGGAAGGTCTGGTAGGTAACGTCGACGATCCGGGTGAGGAACCCGATATCATCAAGCGGGTGAACAAGGAAGGCTGGCTGGTAGACGGACAGTGTTCGCTGTACGATTTTCTTTGTTACTTTAACCGCAGCGATTTATTCGAGTCATCGGAATACCATACCTTAGGAGGCTTGATTCTGAAAGAATTGCAGCATATTCCTACCAGCGGTGAAACGCTCGACTGGAACGGCTTCAGTTTTGAAGTCGTCGACATGGACGGAGCACGTATCGACAAGGTACTTGTTACCATGCCGGTGGCTGAAGACAATGGCGATGAAGAAGCCTGATTTTATAATAGTTAGATAACAAACGGATGATGAAGCGGAAGTTAAAATCGTATTTTTTGCTGGTAATCTGCATGCTGATGCTGGTTGCCCAGGTACTTCCGCACCATCATCATTCGGAAATATTCTGCTTGTCGTCCGATCTGGTTTCGTACGATGGCACAGAAACATGCAGCGGCAACATGCATCATAGCGGTGATGCCGACCGCCATTCGTGTGGCAGTGGTTGTGTGACGCATTTTCAGTGCAGTACGCCCGACCAGCATCTGTCCGACATAGCTCCTGATTATTCTTTTTATTCCATACTTTATCCGTTAATTCCGGTACTGCACGTACTGGATTTGCCGGCCGATGATGCCGATGCCGACTGGGCACAGTATGTAGAAAGTCTGCATGCGCACTATTTTGTCCGGGTAGCAGGACTGCGCGCTCCCCCCGCTTCTGTAATTCGTGTATAAAAGACTGCAATCTGGTTGCAGCGTGATATCCGTACCTTTGTGGTGCGGACAGCTAAATCATTGTGTTTAATACATAAATTACATTCAAATGAAGCATTATATATGGATGGGAGCTCTGGCTGCATGTATGCTGGGCTCTTGTGGCGGTCATGACGAACATGGCCATGAAGCGGAGGCTGAGGCGAAGGAAGCACATGCAGCTCATTCCGATGAAATTATTCTTACTCCGGAAAAGGCGAAGGCTGCCGGAGTGAAGGTGGAAGAAGTACAGCCCGGTACGTTCCGGAGCGTGATTGCTACCAGCGGACAGATTCTGGCGGCTCAGGGAGATGAGGCTACCGTTGTAGCTGGTGTGTCGGGGGTAGTGACTTTTACCTGCCCGCTGACCGAGGGAATGCAGGTAGGTGCCGGTACGGCACTGCTGACGGTTTCTTCGCAGCACATTCAGGAAGGAGATGCCGTGAAACGTGCCCGTATCGCCTATGAAACGGCAAAGCGTGAATACGAACGTGCTGCCAAGCTGGTGGACAAGCAGATTGTTTCGCAGAAAGATTTCAGTCTGCTGAAAGAGAATTATGAAAATGCTCGTATCGCTTACGAAGCCCTTTCGCCCAGCAAGGACGGCAAGGGAGTATCGGTCAAGTCGCCGATAGGAGGATACGTCAAGTCGTGTCTGGTAAAGGAAGGCGACTACGTAACCGTGGGACAGCCTTTGCTGACCGTTACTCAGACACGCCGCCTGCAACTGAAGGCTGAGGTGTCCGAGCGTTATTATGCCGAACTGAAATCGATTGTTTCGGCCAATTTCACCACTCCTTACGATAACAAGGTTTACCGGCTGGACGACCTGAAAGGCCGTCTGCTGTCGTACGGCAAATCGTCGGGTGACGCATCGTTCTATATTCCCGTAACTTTCGAATTTGACAACCGCGGCGACATGCTGGCAGGCTCTTTCGTCGAAGTCTATCTCTTGTCGGGAGAACGTCAGGGAGTCATCAGTCTGCCTGTTTCAGCAATTACCGAAGAACAGGGACTGAACTTCGTATACCTTCAGGTAGATGCCGAAGGATACAAGAAGCAGGAAGTAAAACTCGGCATGAGCGACGGTGCCCGCGTAGAAATCCTTTCAGGCCTGAAGGGAGGAGAGAAAGTCGTTACCGCCGGAGCCATGCATGTGAAACTGGCTGCTGCCAGCAATGCGATTCCTGCACACACCCACAACCATTGATGTGCGGGTAGTATTTATCAGATACGGATATCATTTATTAGAGTATTATGCTGAATAAAATCATACATTTTTCATTGCAGAACCGCTTGTTGGTTCTGGTTGCTTCGGTCTTGCTGCTGATAGGAGGTACCTATACGGCGTTTCATACCGAAGTGGATGTGTTTCCCGATCTGAACGCTCCTACCGTGGTGGTGATGACAGAAGCGGGAGGCATGGCTGCCGAGGAGGTGGAGCAGTTGGTTACCTTCCCGATTGAAACAGCCGTAAACGGTGCTACGGGAGTACGCCGCGTGCGTTCGTCGTCTACAACGGGTTTTTCGGTGGTATGGGTAGAGTTCGACTGGAATACGGATATTTACCTGGCACGTCAGATTGTTTCCGAGAAGCTGGCAGCCGTGGGAGAATCGCTTCCTGCCAACGTGGGCAATCCTACCCTCGGTCCTCAGTCGTCTATTTTGGGGGAACTGCTGATAGTAGGACTGACAGCCGACAGCACTTCCATGCTCGACTTGCGTACCCTTGCCGACTGGACCATCCGTCCGCGCCTGCTGTCTACCGGAGGTGTGGCACAGGTTGCCGTATTAGGAGGTGACATCAAGGAATATCAGATACTGCTGCATCCCGAACGCATGAAACACTACGGTGTGACACTGGGTGAGGTAATGGCAGTAACCCGTGGCATGAACCAGAATACTAACGGTGGAGTGATTTATGAATACGGCAACGAATACATCGTGCGTGGAGTGGTTTCTACCGACGACGTACGCCAGATGGCGCGTGCAGTAGTCAAGACAGTCGACGGTGCTCCGGTGACGCTGGAAGACATAGCCGACGTACGCATAGGAGCTCAGCAGCCTAAGCTGGGACTGGCTTCGGAAAAGGGCAAGCCCGCCGTACTGATCACCGTCACCAAACAGCCCAATACAGGAACCATCGAACTGACCGAGAAGCTGGAGGCAGCGTTGAAGGACTTACAGAAGAATCTTCCTGACGATGTAAAGGTTTCTACCGACATCTTCCGTCAGTCGCGTTTCATCGAAAGCTCTATCGGCAACGTACAGGAATCTCTTTACGAGGGAGCCATCTTCGTGGTCATCGTACTCTTCTTGTTCCTTGCCAATACACGTACCACCATCATTTCGCTGGTAACCCTTCCGTTGTCGCTGGTCATTGCAATTCTGGTACTGCACTATATGGGACTCAGCATCAACACCATGAGCTTGGGAGGTATGGCCATTGCCATCGGTTCGCTGGTAGACGATGCCATTGTCGATGTGGAGAACGTATGGAAGCATCTGCGTGAGAACCGCATGCTCCCCGTCGACGAACGCAAGCCTGTGCTGGATGTGGTATTCCATGCTTCACGCGAGGTACGTATGCCTATCCTCAACTCAACCCTGATTATTGTGGTGAGCTTCGTGCCTCTGTTTTTCCTGAGCGGTATGGAAGGCCGAATGCTGGTTCCGCTGGGCATCGCATTCATCGTGTCACTGTTTGCTTCGACCGTTGTCGCCCTGACACTCACTCCTGTACTGTGCAGCTATCTGCTGGGAGGAGATTTCAAGAAAGACGGACTGCCGAAAGAAGCTTTTGTAGCCGTATGGCTGAAAAAACATTACGAACGCGGACTGCTTTGGGCCTTAGGACATAAGAAAACGGTGTTAGGAGGTACCATCGCTTTGTTTGTGGTGGCACTGGGAGCGTTCTTTACCTTGGGACACAGCTTTCTGCCGTCCTTCAACGAAGGTTCGTTTACCATCAATGTAAGTTCGCTTCCGGGTATTTCACTGGAGGAATCCGATAAGATTGGTCGTCAGGCAGAGGAACTGTTGCTTACCATTCCCGAGATAAAGACTGTGGCTCGCAAGACGGGACGTGCCGAACTCGACGAGCATGCACTGGGCGTAAACGTATCCGAGATAGAAGCTCCGTTCGAGCTGGATGGCCGTTCACACGAAGAGGTGCTTGAAGACGTACGCCGTAAATTGTCGGTACTGACCGGAGCCAACATCGAAATCGGACAACCCATCAGTCACCGTATCGATGCCATGCTGAGTGGTACGCAGGCAAGCATCGCCATCAAACTTTTCGGCGATGACCTGAACAAGATGTTCTCTCTGGGTAACCAGATAAAGGATGCGATACGGGATGTGGAAGGCATTGCCGACCTGAACGTGGAGCAGCAGGTAGAGCGTCCGGAACTGAAGATTGTTCCTCGCCGCGAGATGCTGGCCAAGTATGGCATTTCACTGGCACAGTTCAATGAGTTTGTAACGGTGAACATGGCGGGTGAAGTGGTTTCTCAGGTATACGAAAAAGGAAAATCGTTCAACCTCGTGGTACGTGCGGCAGAAGACAACCGTGGTTCAATGGAACGCATCAAAGACCTCATGATAGACGATGCCCAGGGACGCAAGATACCGCTGAGCTATGTGGCACGTGTGGAATCGTCCATGGGACCGAATACCATCAACCGTGAGAACGTTAAGCGTAAGATCGTCATTTCGGCAAACACCAGCGGACGTGACCTGCGTAGTGTAGTAAACGATATTCAGGCACGGGTGAACGAAAAGATACAACTGCCCGAAGGCTATCACATCGAATACGGCGGACAGTTTGAAAGCGAGCAGGCCGCCAGCCGTACCTTGCTGCTTACCTCCCTGATGAGTATCGTGGTCATCTTCCTGCTGCTGTATGTACAGTTCCGCAACGCCTCGCAGAGTGGCGTGATTCTCTTGAACCTGCCGCTTGCCCTGATAGGTGGTGTCTTCGCCCTGCTGTTTACCACGGGTGAAGTCAGCATTCCAGCTATCATCGGATTTATTTCGCTGTTCGGTATCGCTACCCGTAACGGTATGCTGCTGATCAGCCATTACAATACCTTGCGCGACGAGCAGGGCATGGGAGTACGTGAAAGCATTATCCACGGTTCACTCGACCGTCTGAACCCGATTCTGATGACCGCCTTGTCGTCTGCTCTGGCCTTGATACCGCTTGCCTTGCGCGGCGATCTGCCCGGCAACGAAATCCAAAGCCCGATGGCAAAGGTTATCTTGGGAGGTCTGCTTACCTCAACCTTCCTGAATGCATTCATCATTCCGATCGTATACGAACTGATGAACCGCAAGAAGTCAGATGCTAATAAACAGTAATTATGAAACATACCTATATCACATTGGCTGCATGCCTGTTCTTTACGGCAGGTACGCAGGCACAGGGCATCGACGAGGTGCTCCGTCAGATAGAACAGAATAATAAAGAATTGCAGGCACAGCAGCAGACTACCCGTGCTGCCCAGCTGGAAGTCCAGACACAGAACAATCTGGAAGACCCGTCGGTGGAATACAGTCCGTTTTATACCAGAGGTATCACCGGCATGTCGAGTTCAGAACTGGTTGTGACACAAGGATTCGACTTCCCTACCTTGTATGCGGCACGCAGCCGTTCGGGAAAGTTGCAGCGTGAAGCTCTTCACCGTCAGTACGAGGCCACCCGTCGCAGTATACTGCTGAATGCCAAGAATCTCTGCCTCGACCTTGTGATGCTGAACAAACAGCAAGGTCTGCTGGAAGAACGGAAAAAGAACGCCGACGAACTGCTTGCCTTGTTCCAAAAACGACTGGAAGAAGGGGATGCCGGCATACTGGAAGTCAATAAAATCAAGATGGAGCGGATGAGTGTGCAGACAGAAGTTTCACAGAACAATGCTGCTCATCGTACCGCCTTGCAGCAGTTGCTTGCCATGAACGGCAATCTTCCAGTGGACTTTACCTCACGCGATTATCCGCAGGTAGAAGCACTGAAAGACTATAACGCCCTGTACGACGAGGTAATGGCTACCGATGCCACGCTGCTGGCTGCCGATGCCGCCGCACGTGCTGCCGAGAAGAACATCAGTGTAAGTCGTCAGAGCTGGTTGCCGAAGCTGGAAATAGGCTATCGTCGCAACACTTCACTCGATGAAAAGAGCAACGGTTTCCTTATCGGAGGAAGTTTACCGATCTTTTCGAACCGGAAGAAGCACCAGATAGCCCGTGCACAAGCTATCAGTGCCCAGTATCAGTTGGATAATGCCCGTTTGCAGGCAGAAGCTCAGGTGCAGAGTCAGTTCAACGAAATGCAGCAGTTGACTACCGCCATGCAGGCATACGACGTGGAACTGATGCATCAAACGCTGGACATGCTGAAAGAAGCCGTTACCGCAGGACAACTTTCTATTATCGATTATTATACGGAAGCCGACAACGTATATCGTAACTTGCAGGCTTACATGGAGCTGGAGAATCAGTACCAGAAGCTGATGGCAAGCATTTACAAAAATCGGTTGTAAAATAGCTATAATTTGTTCTCAGTTGTTCTATTGCCATAGTATTAACACTACTTTCAGGCTTATGGCTTGTAAGATCATGTCAGTACTTGTGTCGGTTATAGCCATTGTCGGTGTGATTTACTTCAATCATCAAGACAAGAAAGAAGCATTGAAAAATAATAATATTTGTAACACACATAGGTTTGAACTACCTGAGTTTATAAAGTTAGAAAAGCTATTGGAAACGTACATTTCCAGTGGCTTTTCTTTTTTGTGGATGGTTATATTGATTTTGTCAGAGTAAAGGATTTTCTTAAATAATGATAGTCATTAATTCCATAACTACTATGCTGAATAGAGGAAATAAAATAACAAATACAACGTAATATAATCCCACTTTATAGTTTTTCTTTCTTTTCTTTAAATCCATTTGTAAATACTCTTCGTGAATTGCCTGAACATATTTTTTGTTTTAAATGTTTTACGAAAAAATACTTAGCCGAAAAACATAATATTGTAACGCAAACAATAAGTGTGGAATTGTTTCTCAATTCATTAAATAATCGTACGGATAAAAAAAGCAATATAACTACTATATATGAGAATACAATCAAAAAACCTACTCCTATGTGATTATATACTTCATTGTCATTATATTCCATTTTTTGCTTTTCTAAAGAATATATTTTATAGATAACTATTTTCTGTAAGCAGTTTTGTATTGCTTTCATAGGTACTTATTTATAAACAGTTACAGCTGAAAGAGTCAACTTAAAAGATTACAGTTATCAGCTTTAAGACCCCGATAACTATAAGGGGATATAAAAATAAAGGTATAAGTTTCCATAATCCACGCTTATAGTGTTTTTTTCTTTCTTCTACATTCATTTTTAAATATTCTTCGTGGACTATCTGAACATAACTACTTTTCTTAAGCTTTTTCATAATTAAATGAACCGCTATTTGACACAAAATAACAACTCCTATGCCAGTTGCTAACGGATTTTGCAGAGTACCAAAGATGCGTATAAGAATAAAGATAAAACTTATGACAGTATATACAACAAATGTCTGTAAAGTTACCCAAATTCCATCGTAAACACTGCTTTCATCATATTCTCGTTTGTTTATATCCAGCAAATAAATATTTGCAATTACAATCTCATAATAGAATGATTTTATTTTTTTCATACCCTTCTATGTTTAAATAGTAGTGATACATAATTAGTTTATTCTGATTAATATCCATAGACGAATTTCCTCCAGTCAATATTATAACCAGTAATAGAATTTATCCGTCAAATGAAGATAGTGTAAAACCCTGCCATTTCTTTCCATAGTAGGAGAAATGGCAGGGTTCTTTGGGGGAGATTAATTACCTCTATGCTACAATCACTTTCGCTTTACAGAATATCGAGTTCAGCAATCGAAGCATACTTCGACCGATTGGCAGATTCGACCATTTCGATCTTTACATAGCGGGCTTTCACTTCCGATTTGAAGTAATGGTAACGTTTTACAGGGTCATTGATCAGGTTGCCAAATACGAAATCATCCGCTTTTTCCCATTTCTGGCTATCTGTGCTTACCCAGATCGTACCACGCTCAAACATACCTTCCTGATTGGCTTTCTGAGGAGTATAAGCAAAGCCTTTGATGGACTTCACGCTACCCATGTCGATGGTCAGACTTTGGTCGGTTGCTGCCGGAGCTGTCTGCCAGTAAGTAGCCGGATCTTCATCGATGGCAAACGCTGCCTGATGTTCGCCGTCCTCACTGCCTGCGTGTACTACTTTCCAGTCTTTCTTGACATATCCGAACTGTTCCTTGCATACAGCGCCTTTTTGGTCATTCAGTACAGAAACGGCAGTTACCTCTTGGTTATCTACAAAGAACGGTCCTGTATAAACCTTCGATGAGGCGGTAGGTTCTGTGCCGTCTAGCGTATAGTAAATGGTATAGCCTACATTCAAGTTGTCTGCACTGTTCTCGCCGTTGCGGTTCCAGTTGAAATCCTGTCGCAAAGGTTCAATGGTAACCATGCCGTTTGCATCACGGTGTGCCGACAGCTGTGGCGGACGTGAATGGTAGTAGTGGGCGGATATTTTGCTGATGGCTGCATCCAGACGTGTCTGTGTGAAACGAACCCGAATCTTGTTGGTCGTTACATCCGGGAAACGGAGAATACGCTTGTAGCCAATGTTGGTGCCGCGTGCTATCTCTTTCCATTTGCGGTCTATCCATGCTTCTACCACGTGTTCTTCTACACGTTCTCCTCTCAGGGCGATGGCTTCCTGAAGCACAAGACGGTTGAAGGTGATGGGAGAGGGAGTCGTAAGAGTTATTTTCGCTCCGCAGGCAACTGTCGTGAAGGTATTTTTATCGTCATCCAGAACCTCTGCCGGACCGCTTGCGCCCTTCAGCAAGTCTACACCGTATGTTTCACGGATGCGCTGGCCCACTTCCTTCAGCGTTGCCACGTCCCTGTCAGAAAAACGTCCCTCCCGGTTGGGCGGTATATTCAGGAGGAAAGTCGAGTTGCCACCCACGGCACGTTCGTAGATGTCGAATACATCGTCGGCACTTCTTACCTTCTGCTGGGTATCGTCACGGTAGAACCATCCTTCGCGGATAGAGGTATTGGTTTCTGCCTGCTGATAATGCAGATAATCGCCTTTGTATAAAACTTCGCGGCTACCTAAATCCAAATCAGTCAAATCGGGGAAATAAGAGGTGGTATCAGGATTTTCCGGATAGGTAATAACGTTCCATTCCGTATCTCGGGTTTTGCCACCTTCATTGCCGCACCAGCGGATATCTTCCCGTCCGAATACAGAAGCGTTGGGAGCTACGGCTTTAATCAGTTGTTTCCATGCGGCATAGTTGTAGCGCTGTCCTCCTTTACGCTTGGGATGGGCTCCGTCGAACCACACTTCTTGTATGTCGCCGTATTCCGTAAGGATTTCAAACAACTGGTTCATGAAATATTCGTTGTAGTCGTCCAGCATGAACTGGAAAGTGGTCTTGTTCTTGAAGGGGCGGTCTTTGACGGGACGCGGAATGGTACGCATCGTATACTTACTCAGGTTGCCGTACAGTCCGTCGGGGCTTTCAATCTGATACAAATCTGCCGGCGACAGATATACGCCCAGCTTCAGTCCGTATTTCTTACAGGAAGCCGACAGCGATTTCAGAATATCTCCTTTCCCGTTCTGGAAGTCGGTCGACATAATGCCGTGCTTGGTATAGCGGCTCTGCCACAGCACGAAACCGTCGTGATGCTTTACTGTCAGTATCACCATTTTCATTCCGGCGGCTTTCATGGCTTCACACCATTGGTCGGTGTCCAACTGCTTCAGGTCGAAGATTTTCGGGTCTTCCTTGCCGGTTCCCCATTCTCTACGAGTAAATGTATTGGGACCAAAATGTACGAAAGCGATGAACTCGTTTTCCAGCGAACGCAACTGGTTGGCTTTGGGGACAACATGTGCCGCCTTTTCCAGAATGACTTCCTTGGAATCGGAATCTTCTACTTTGATGGTGTTGGCAAATTCTCTGGTCTGACCGTAGGCTGTAAAGGTCAGGCAGCTTAAGGATATGAACAGAAGGTTTTTCATTGGATTTTAAGTTTGTATAAAGTTATCAGTATAATGCCTATGTTAATAATTTCAATGTTTAGATTTATAGATACAAGAAACATATGTTGTCGTCCCTGTAACAGGTTTGCAATATTCGTAAAATTTCTTAATATATGCAAGTTTATGGACGGTCGTTTGTGCTGCGAGGAGGTCTATTATGTATGATTAAATTCGGCGGCTTTCGTCAGGACAGAGAGAGAATGTCCGGATAGTTTGGTAATGGGGAGGAAATTCGGGCATTTTTGTACAAATAATCTGTTCGCTCTCATAGTCTTTCCGGTGAAAGAATAAGGGAGATTTTATTTTTATTTCCTAATTTTGCACTTGCAATTAATTCATAAAGAAATGCCACTTAATTTACCAGACAAACTTCCGGCTATCGACTTACTGAAGGAAGAAAACATTTTCGTTATCGACAATTCCCGCGCCAGTACGCAGGATATTCGTCCGCTGAAAATTGTCATCCTCAACTTGATGCCGCTGAAAATAACTACCGAAACCGACTTGATCCGCCTGTTGTCTAACTCACCGTTGCAGATTGAGGTCAGTTTCATGAAACTGAAAAGCCATACTTCGAAGAATACGCCCATCGAACACATGAAGGCGTTTTACCGCGATTTCGAATTGATGCGCGATGAGAAATTTGATGGAATGATCATTACCGGTGCGCCGGTGGAACACCTCGATTTCGAGGAGGTGAACTATTGGGGCGAGATTCAAGAGATATTCGACTGGACGCGGACGCACGTCACTTCTACGCTCTATATCTGCTGGGCGGCACAGGCGGGACTGTATCATCACTACGGGATTCCTAAATATCCGCTCGACAAGAAGATGTTCGGTATCTTCGAACATCATATCTGTGAGGGCATGAGCAAACTGCCTATCTTCCGCGGCTTCGATGATGTGTTCTTCGTGCCTCATAGCCGCCACACGGAGGTGCGCCGTGCGGACATCGAGAAACATCCTGAGCTGACCATCATTTCCGAGTCGGACGATTCGGGCGTGCATATCGTGATGGCTCGTGGCGGACGTGAGTTTTACGTGACCGGTCATTCGGAATATTCTCCTTATACGCTGGATACGGAATACCGCCGTGACTTGGGAAAAGGTCTGCCCATCGACATGCCGAAGAACTATTACCGCGACAATGATCCTGAAAAGGGACCGCTGGTACGCTGGCGGAGTACGGCGAACCTGCTGTTCTCCAACTGGCTGAACTATTATGTATATCAGGAAACTCCATACGATATTAATCAGATAAAGTAATGATCAGACAACGTCCTATCGAACTATTGGCTCCGGCAAAGAACCTGGAGTGCGGCATCGAGGCTATCAATCATGGTGCCGATGCGGTGTATATCGGTGCTCCCCGCTTCGGAGCACGTGCGGCTGCCGGCAATTCGCTGGAAGACATTACCGCACTGGTACAGTATGCGCATGTGTACAATGTCCGTATTTATGTCACGGTGAATACGATTCTGCGTGACGAGGAATTGAAGGATACCGAAGCGATGATCTGGGATTTATATCGTGCCGGTGTAGATGCACTGATTATTCAGGATATGGGAATTACACGGCTCAACCTGCCGCCTATCCCGCTGCATGCCAGTACGCAGATGGACAACCGTACGGTGCAGAAGGTCAAGTTTCTGGCGGATGCCGGTTTCCGTCAGGTGGTGCTGGCACGGGAACTGACGCTCGATGAGATTGCCAAAATACATGCTGCCTGTCCCGATACGCTGCTCGAGGTTTTCGTACACGGTGCGTTGTGCGTAAGTTACAGCGGACAATGTTACGTGAGTCAGGCGTGCTTCGGCCGCAGTGCCAACCGTGGAGAGTGTGCGCAGTTCTGCCGCTTGGGCTTCGATATGGTAGATGCCGACGGAAAAGTCATTGCGCGCAACAAGCACTTGCTGTCGCTCAAGGATATGAACCAGAGTGAGAATCTGGAGGCACTGCTCGATGCAGGGGCTTCTTCGCTCAAGATAGAAGGACGACTGAAGGATGTATCGTATGTAAAGAACGTGACGGCGTACTACCGTCAGAAACTGGATGCTATCCTGAAGCACCGCAAGGAATATACACGTGCTTCGTCGGGAACGGTGAAGCTCGCTTTCCGTCCACAGTTGGACAAGAGTTTCAGTCGTGGCTTTACCGACTATTTCGCGCACGGACGTAATCCGGGCATTTTCTCGTTCGATACACCGAAATCGCTGGGCGAGGAGGTAGGAACGGTCAAGGAGATTCGGGGCAATTACCTCACGGTAGCGGGGGTGAAGTCGTTCAGCAACGGCGACGGCTTGTGTTATCTCGATGAACGGGGCAAGTTGTGCGGCTTCCGTGTGAACCGGGTGGACGGCAACAAGCTCTATCCGCAGGAGATGCCGCGTGTAAAGCCCAAGACCAAACTGTACCGTAACTTCGATCAGGAGTTTGAACGGGTGATGCAGAAGAAGTCGGCCGAACGGAAAATCGCTGTGACGCTGAGGCTGGAAGAGAATAATTTCGGCTTTACCTTGTCGCTTGCCGATGAGGATGAGAACCGTATCAGCATAGCTTTGCCCAGAGAAAAGGAACTGGCACGTACTCCTCAGCAGGAGAACTTGAAGAACCAGTTGAGCAAGCTGGGAAATACACCGTTCGAGGCTACGGCGGTAGAAATTGCCTTGTCGGACAACTGGTTTATTCCTTCGTCCGAACTGTCCGACCTGCGACGTCGGGCGGTAGAGAAACTGCTGGAGGCTCGTCGCATCAATTATCCGCAGGAAATCTGGCGTATGCCTGAAACCCATCATGCTTTTCCGGTTCAGGAACTGACATACTTGGGAAATGTGATGAACGGCGCCGCTACCGCTTTCTATCACGATCACGGGGTACGGCGTATTGCACCGGCATTCGAAAAAGAAGCACCGGAAAAGGCTGCGCTGATGTTCTGCAAGCATTGCTTGCGCTACAGCATGGGCTGGTGTCCGGTACATCATAAAGTACGCTCGCCTTACCGCGAACCATATTTCCTGGTCAGCAGCGACGGCAAGCGTTTCCGTTTACAGTTCGACTGTAAGCAGTGTCAGATGAAAGTATATGCAGAAGAGTAAATACATATTGATTCTCTTGTTGCTGCTCGGTATCGTGGCTTGCCATTACCGTCCGGCAGCTTCGGTAGACAAGGGACTGCAAGGAAAGGATGATTCACTTCCGGTCGTCTTGCCCGAACGGGCGTATGCCCTGAGCAGTAATTTCGAGGTCGAGGCCGATACCTTATGGTTACACCAGTTGCCGTTCATGGATAGTGTTCCTGTTGTAAAGGGAAATCAGTTGGTAGTAGCCGAATTTGATGTGCATCCTCAGGATTCGCTGGATTCCATCTGGGTAAAGGTGGCGCGCGATCAGGAAACTATCGGTTGGATTCAGGAACACGAGTTGCTGGAGCATATTGTACCGGTGGATCCTATTTCCCGCTTTATTCACTTGTTCAGTAGTTCGCATGCCTTGCCGTTCTTTTTGGTAATGGCTGTTTTCTTTCTGTGGTTTGTCTATCGGGCAGTACGTAAAAAACAGATTAAGCTGATTGGACTGAATGACATCGACAGTGTGTTTCCGGTTACCTTGTCGCTGCTGATGGCGATGGCTGCCACGTTATACAACAGCATCCAGCATTTCGTACCGGAAACGTGGATGCACTATTATTACGATCCTACGCTGAATCCGTTTGGTGTGCCGTTTATCCTCGGCCTGTTCATCGTGTGTGTGGGACTGATTCTGCTTGTCGGGGTGGCAATGCTCGATGATCTTTTTCATCAGACAAAGCTGGAGGTAGCATTTTTCTACCTGCTGGGACTGGCTTCATATTGTATCTTCCTGTACATATTCTTCACCTATGTGTGGGTATATGCTGCCTATGTCTGCCTGATAGCCTACACGGTATGGTGTGTAGACCGCTTGCGGAAGTCGGACAAATATCCGTATGCCTGTGGAGCCTGTGGAGCAAAAATGCGGACAAAGGGTGTTTGTCCGCATTGTGGTGCACTGAATGAATAGAAAAAACGATGTTGATTTGATTAAGATGCACGCATGCGAGTCTTGCGTGTGCAGTAACGTTTACATTGTGCACAGATATCGTATCCCAGCATAGCTCCCAGAATGAAATCTTCTTCGGGGCTGAGCAGGTTCAAGGGCCGGGTTACCATCAGGCGGATGGCATTGATACATTCTGCCTTGCCGAAAAACAAGTTGATGCGTTCCTCGTCTACCGGCTGAATCACGAACGGGATGCGCTGGCTTTTCAACCGGTTTATGGCAAATGTTTCGTATTTCTTGTTGGTGGTGTAGAGCACCATCTGACGCACACCTTTTTTGTATTCGTAGATGTGGTTCAGAAACACTTTCAGTTCTACGGGATTGATTTCAGTTACTTTCATGGGAGTAGTTTGTTGGGAATGACTGATAGGGTTGTCCGAAGGTCGGTTTCAGGCAAGTTCGGCTTTCAGGGTTTCCGTCCATGCCGTTATACGCTCTTCGGTCTTGTCGCTTTCGTTGATGTCGTCGATGGCAAGTCCCACGAAACCCCCGTCGTCGGTTACGGCTACAGAAGAACTGTAGGTATAGTCTGTAGCTGGAACTGTACCGATGAAGCGGCAGCCACTGTCTTTCAGTTCGTTGAACAAGATACCCATGCCGTCGCAGAACGTATCGGCGTAAGATTCCGAGTCACCGCATCCGAACAGGGCAACCGTCTTGCCGGAAAGATCCATTCCTTTCAAAACCTTGATGCCGTCGTACCAGTCGTCCTGCAATTCGCCGTCGCCCCAGGTAGATGTTCCTAAAATCAGTGCTTCATAGCTCCCTGCCACATCAGCAGTGAGCTTGCTTACATCGTATACGTCACCGGAAGAAATTCCTAACTTGTTTGCTATCATGCGTGCAACAGACTCGGTTGTGCCTGTTGTAGAACCGTAAAATACACCAGTCTTTTTCATTGCTTTATGCTTTTAGTTGATTTGACATTGCAAAGTAACGGTGTATGGAGGAGTTTTGAAATACCTAAAAATAATGATTTTATAAAAGATATAGCTATCAGAAACATAGCGAGAATCGTGATCTGAGGAGAAACCCTGAACCTTTCAAAAGGAACCGGAGCTGAAACGCCTGAAACGCGAACAAGAGCAATCTATCAAAAGCATCCTCCTGCTTTAGCCTTCGTTGTGAAGGAACCAAAGACAGGAGGATGCTTTGTTTTTAAGTTTCTATTTATGAAATGTATTCTTTAATGCCTTAAGGCATAATATCCTATGTAGAGCTTCGTTCGACATATCCGTTTGGTTTACGGAATGTGAGACGGACATCAGAAGCGGCAGCGGATATCTACACCTGCCTGAAGGGGACGACCTTTCTGTGCAAAGCCTCTGTTCATGGTTTCGAAGTAGAATGCCTGATAGTCGGTGTTGAGTGCATTGTTTATCCAGAAAGCCAACTGTCCGTTGCCCTTGTTGAAGTTGACACGTCCGTTCAGTGTGCCGTACAGCGCCTGACTGGCATTATTCTGTTCTGTCCAGTAGATACGTCCGGCAGCCTTGTAGTTGGCATTCACCGTAATGTTGTCTAAGATGGCACCCTTTTTCATTGTGAACACGTACTGTGCTCCTACATTGAACGTATGCTTGGGAACAAAAGGCACATAGTTGCCGTTGTAGTTCTCTGTGTCGCTCACCACGTAGTCGGTAAAGGTAGCGTAGGTATATCCGTAGTTTCCGTTCAGGCTGAAAGCATCAGTCACCTGTGCACGCAGGGAAGCTTCAGCTCCCAGGCTGCGGCTCTTTCCCGCATTGACCGTGATACGTCCCAGTCCGCTTTCGGCAAAACGTGAAATCTGCTGGTCGCGTGTATCCATGTAGAACAGAGCAACGTCGGCTTGCAGCTTGTCGTCGAACAGGGTAGTGTGCGAACCAACCTCATAGTTCCATGAATATTCAGGTTTGTAAAGCGTAGCATCCGATACGTTGACATCCGAAGCTGGCATATCCGGCATCATTCCGGCAAACTTACCGAGTACCTCGTCCTGCTTGATGGCATTCATCATATCGTTTCGCATGTTGTTCTGTATCAGGTCGGAGAACATCTGAATGTTGTATCCTCCTGATCGGTATCCCTTGCTGACGGTAGCATACACGTTGTTCTTGCTGTTCCATGCGTACTGAATGGTAAACTTAGGCAGCAACTGCAAGTAGTCGGTCGATTCCTTGCCGACGAACTGCGTCTTAGCATTCAGCGGTCGGACAATTGCCGTTGGAAGGAAAGGAGCCGATACGCTGAAATCGAAATTCATGTCGCATACCGAGTTGTAGTCCAGTTTCAGTTTCTCGTAGTCCAGACGCAGACCAGCCGTAACCGACAGACCTTCTACTAGCACATCGTTGAACGTAGACTGGTGGTAAATGGCACCGTTCAAAATCGGTGTATCGAACACACCCGATACGGGCAAGGGTCGTGTCGTAATCTTAGCCGCCAGAGTAGGCGCTCCGGCAGGCAGATGCGAGAGTCCTGCGTTGATGTTATCCTCGATGAGGCTCTGTATACCGTCTTCCTGGAAAGTAACCGGACCATCGGTTGTCAGCCACTGATAGAATCCGCTTACTCCCGTAGTCCACTGCCAGCGGTTGCCCGGCTTCGACTTCAATACCAGTTCCTCGCTGATGGTCTTCGAGTTCTGTTTCTGCATCATCGTATAAATATCAGCCTCCGTAAAGTCCTGATCCAGGTTCATCTGGTCGTACAGATACTGGAAACCCGTCACGCTGCTCAGGATAAAGTTGTCTGCCTGATGTTCCAGATTCAGACCACCGTTCAGCAAGTTACGCTTGTAACCGCACGCATGGTTGTACGAAATCTTTCCGATGTATTCATTGCGGTCTTCCGTCTTGTCGTCGGTACGTCCGGTATATTCGTACGGATAACCTCCCTGATTGGTATATTCATAATTTAGTGTCAGGTCCAGCTTCAAGTTCTCCGTAGGCAGGTAGATGGCACGGAAACGTCCTCCGAACTCATCGTCCGTATCGATACGCTTGTTGTTGAAACTGTTCTTGAAGAAACCTCCCTTGTGCTCGTAGAAGAATCCCGTGGAGAAAGCGAACTGCGAAGAAATACGGTGATAGTGAGTCAGAGAGGCTTTATAGTCATTGTATGTAGCTGCGCTCAGACGAATATCCGTACCCTGATAGGTAAAAGGCGATTTGGTAAACACACGAATCAGTCCGCCCATGGTGTTTCGTCCGTACAGCGTTCCCTGCGGACCACGCATCACGTCGATTCGTTCGATATCGGAATAGTTGAAGTCGAAAGCCGACTTGTCGATAAATGGAATATTGTCGACATACAGACCCACGGCAGGCGTGTTGATACGCGAACCGATACCGCGGACATACACCGAGGTAGTCAGCTTGGAACCGTAATCGGGGATAAACAGATTGGGTACAAGTCCCGACAACGCCTTGACCGAAGTCACCGAGTTGTTGCGCATTTCGTTCTGCGAGAGCGAAGTTGACGAAATAGCCTGCTGGCGCAGACGGTTGTTTTCTTTCGGAGTGGCAATGACTACTACCTCTTCGATATCTATCACCTTGGTAGTATCTTTTACCGATACATAGTCGGCATCGGTTGGAGCGGCAAAAGCGACTGTCGTCACGGCAGTTGCCAGCGAAGCGAGAATTGTACGTTTCATGCTATCTGTTTAGTGGTTTTGTAATTCGGCTGCAAAGTAACGTCAATTCCCGTTATCCGGCAATCCTAATTTATGAGGATTATACTGTATTATTTGTATTCACTGGGATTCACACCAAATTGTTTCTTAAAGCTGACAGAAAAATGAGATACAGTTCCGAATCCGGTAATGTCTGCGACTTCGGATACGTTGTATTTGCCGCTTTTTAGCAGTTCTGCTGCTTTGTTGAGTTTATACTTAAGAAAGAAATGTATGGGCGTTTCTCCTGTTAGACCTTTCAGTTTGTAGTTGAACTTAGAACGACTCATGCATAACTTTTCTGCTATAAGGTTAAAATTCAAATCATCTTGCGACATCATGCTATCCATTAACTGGTACAGATTATTCATAAAGGCCATATCTTGTGTAGACAGGGCATTTGTTATAGTTTGCGAATTATTGGTAGAAGAAGATAGTAGTAAGGATCGTATATTATCTCTGTTTTGTAAGAGAGATTTGACGAGTGCTTTCAGATATTCCGGGTTAAATGGTTTGGTAACGTATGCACTGGCTCCTACATTCAGTCCTTCTACTTGTTCTGTTATTTGCGATTTAGCTGTAATCAGAATAACAGGAATATGGCAGTAAAGTTGGTTGACTTTCAGCCTTTTACAGAACTCATATCCCGATATTTCTCCCATGACAACGTCCGATAAGATAATGTCCGGCTCCAGATTCTCTAATGCTGCTATGGCAGATTCTGCATCGTATTTATTGGTCACGTTATATTCCTTTTCGAATAGAGATTTGAGATAGACCGATATTTGAATATCATCATCTACAATCAATAGATGTGGTTTTGATGGGTCTATCGCAATAGTAGCATTTGTTGAAGGATATGTTGGTGTATCTTCAAAAAGATTCTCAAAATTATTTTTTTCAACCGATAGTCTTTCGTCTTTTTCATAAGCGCTATCATCAATAGGGAGCAGTACATGAAATATGGCCCCAGGACATTGAGAACCGTCCTTTACATTTTGAGCTATTACATTTCCGTGATGAAGTTGTACCAGCCGCTTTACATAATATAGTCCAATCCCAGTACCCCAATTTGCATATTTTAATCCAGATTTATTATCTGCCTGATAGTATCTTTTGAAGATGTCGGTAAGTTGTTCTTCGGGGATACCTTTCCCACTATCTTGAACATAAATGTGGATATACTTTTGGTATACAGGTAAATCTTTAATAATTGAAGCTGCCTGATTATAGTCTATGCAAGCCAAACCGATTTTTATACAGCCGTTTTGTGGCGTATGTTTCAAAGCGTTTGTAAAGAGATTGCTAAGGATTTTTGATAATTTGTCTTTGTCGAGCCATACAATCCTTCTTATTGGTATAATAATTGTTTTGTAATATCAAGTACTTTCTTAGCAGTAATCCTTGCATTTATATAAACTGGGATAGCTGGATATGGACTAAAAGAATACCATCTTCTCCGTCTACTGTTCCTGTTAAAATCTATGCTCCTAATTTTCTGTTTGTGCATTTGAAGGCAAGTAGCACAACGAGAGTATATATAGAGATAATAATAGTTTTTTCATTATATTAGTGTGTTGGTCTGTGCAAAGATACAATTACACCGAGAAATTCAGTAAAAACCTGAATAGAAATTGAAAAACTATTTTAAGATTTTTATCGGTTTGACTTAACCGATTGAGAAATAAACTTTTAGCGAATTACTTGAGAAATAGAGGTAACGATTTGGCAACTGTGCGAATTTCAGCGTTTTGCGATGCTGTGCTGTCAAATAACTCTTTCATCTGCAAATATAATATGTTTTTCAAAAAACGAAAAACATCAAGCGTGTAAATGATAAAAAGTTGAGTGGATTTTCTAATCACATTTGGAATGAATGCACCGTAAATTCTCTTCATTCTGACGTCTATGAACAGATTACCTGCTCCGCTTCTTACTCCTCGATTCGTTTCCCGACACGACGCCCCCATTGTGACAGGTCATTGATGTTGGGAATAACGGATTGTCCCAACTCGGTCAGTTCATATTCCACCTTCGGCGGCACAACCGGGTAGACTATGCGCCGTATCACACCCGCCTTTTCCAGTTCACGCACTACTTGGGTGAACATCTTGTTGGAAATCTCGCCCTTTACGCGGCGTTGCAGTTCGCTCGAACGCAATGGACCATATTGCAGATGATATAGAATCTTGGCTTTCCATCTTCCGCCAATAATCTCTATGGCCACGTCTAACGGACACAAATATATCTCCCCGTTAAAAGAATATTTTTCATCAACATGCTGGTATTCCATAAAATACACCTTTTAGTTACTACATTACTATTTGGTAAGTACTTGCAAATATATGACTTATTCAATAGTTTTGCAACCAAAAACAGAAGAAACGATGAAAAATCTAACACTTATCATTCAGCTGTTGACCTGCTGCCTATTGTTGATGGCCATAGCAGTCAACAAGAATCAGAAGATATTGGGAATAGCGGCATTCATCTTTCCCTTTTTCGGAAAAAAGGGACACTATTGTGCATGGATGTACCCGATGGGATCGTGCCAGGAGCTACTTGGCCGCATAGTTCCCTATAATGTAAAGATTTCGCCCCAAACCATTCAGACGCTGACCGAATTCAGAGAGATGCTCTGGATTCTCATCATGGCCATCATGTGTCTTGGAACCGGATTCGAATTGCTGGACTACGAACTCTTCGCCGCCTTCCTCTTTGAGCAGGCATCTGTGCCGCTGCTTGTGGTGGCTATGCTGTTTGCAGCCATGTCCATGGTCGTACAACGTCCCTATTGCCGTTTTATTACCAAACAGAAAGGTGAGACAAGCACAGAACCGTCAACTGCCGCCGCTCCCCCAAAAACGTTATTCGATGAAACCTCGATCGGGCCCATGCAGATGAAAAACCGCTTTGTTCGGGCCTCGGTAAGCGATCCCACTCCGAACGGAAAAGTGACCGACGAGCTATTGAACCTCTATGAATCACTGGCCAAAGGGGGTGTGGGAACGATTCTGACCGGATATACGGTGGTGGGTCGGAATGAAAAGAACATGAACATCCTGGCCATGTATGACGATACGTTCATCGAGGGTGGCCAACGGCTCACCGACCTTGTGCATAGCCATGGCAGCAACATCCTGATGCAGTTGGTCAGTGTAGGCTCCGGATATTCGTCGCGCACAGCTCCCGATGGCGAGCTTATGGGGGCAAGTGCCGTGAAAAATCTCCACACGGGCATCACTCCCAAAGAGATGACCGAGGAGGATATCCGTAATACAATCAACGAGTTTGCCGCAGCTGCCCTGCGCGCCAAGCAAGCCGGATTCGATGGCGTGGAGATTCATGCCTGCCACGGTTATCTGCTCCATCAGTTTGCCACGCCCTACTACAACCGGCGCACGGACAACTATGGTGGAAGCCGCGAGAATCGCTATCGGCTTACCATCGAGGTCTATGAGGCAATCCGCCGCGCCGTCGGCGAGGATTTCCCCGTATGGATCAAGGTGCAGAGCGAGGACCATTTCGAGCAAGGTGTCACGCATGAGGACTGCCTCTATCTCTGCCGCGAGCTGGCGAAAAGAAGAATCGATGCCATTGAGGTCAGCGGCCCTTTCACCAAGTACAAGATGAACACCGCCTATTTCAAGGAGATGGCCGACAAGATTGCCCGAGAGACCTCCGTGCCGGTCATCGTCACGGGCGGCAACCGCATCTACGAAGAGATGGAGAAGATGATTAATGAGACCGCGATTGATTATGTCGGCATGGCTCGCCCACTGATGACGCAGCCGGACCTGATTAACCAGTTTGTTGCAAAGTATAAGCATTAGAACAGCCGTTGCAGAAGAGGTTCGCCAAGGACTTCATATAGCAGAGGTGTGCCACACTTGTGTAGGGCACACCTCTGTTGTTTACTGCCTTTACCATGATGCGCTTCTCATTGAGACGCTTTGCCAATCAAAGTCTTTCCCGAATATTTCCGGTTCTCACTTTTATCGCTATCTTTGTATCCTGAGCCGCCACGATGTTCTCCTTTCCGAACGTGTCGGCGAAATATTTCAGATTATCGGCGCACCACTCGTCCAAACGTCCCTCTTCCTCTATCCGCTTCATGTCCTCGTGCGTTCCCGATACGTTGATGCGGATAGCCCGTACTTGGTTGCTTCCGATTTTGCGTGTCAGCCCCGCTTCTTCCAATCTCTGCTGTATAGCCGCCGAACGGTCTTTTATCCCGTCGGGGTATTCGATAAGCCTGCGGTTTAGGTGCGTGCGTGTGGGGTCGGCGTTCTTCGGTATGATGAAACGCTCGATATGTGCGGTCGTTCCGCTGTCGCTGCCGTGCGCCTTTTCCATGTGTAAAACTACAACCTATATATTCTTCCTTTCTTTTTCTGTGGCTGCATCATCCGCCTTGCGGATTGGACTTGCTCCTTCTCCTTTATCGGCTCTGCCGATTGGGACAGTGGCTTACCGCGCAGGTAGTCGTTCAAGTCCTTATACCCACGATAGTACAGTGACTTGTCAAGCAGCCGTTCCCCGAACCTCTCCTTCAGCTTCTTGCAGGTGTTCCGCCCTGCCGTGTCGTTGTCAAGGAAACAGCCGATTCGGGCGTAGGTCTCCAATATGCTTTCTGCTTTCGCAAGATTGGAAACGGAATTCAGTATGATATAGTCCTGCGTGTCCAATCGTGGGGGGTGCGGATTGCTCCCAACACGTATGGTAAGGAACGAAAGGTAATCCATGAACCCCTCGAACAGATAACACACGCTTCGTGGCTCGCTCTGCTGTCGGATATGGGTGATGTCTTTCGGAGCTACACATCCCTTGAAGTATCTGTTGCGCACTTCATATCCTCCTGCCATGTTCGGAAAGCCGATGGCGAAATAGGGCTTGTCGGCATTCATAAACCGAAGTTCCCTGCATTCCCTTTTGGCAAGTCCGATATTTATCCCCCTTTCTTGCAGATAGGCGATGATTACAGGAAAACGTCCCGATATTTTTTGAGAATTTGTACAAAAAATCAAAAAACATCGGGACGTTTTTACTGAAATACCTTGATGTCTTGGATAAGTTTTTTCTCTGTGTAGACGAATCTTTCTATTCGTCTGACTGCGCTTCTTCGTCTGCCAGGTCGTCCTTATACATGTTCATGACAGTCTTGGCAAAGTCCTTTTCCGGAATTATGGACGAATGGCGTATTTTCAGCCGGTAATTATAGATGGTTTGCGGTGAGTAATTCAGCAGTTTGGCAATGCTTATGCTATCCGTTACTCCCAGACATACCAGTGCATAGATACGTAATTCGATGGTCAGCTTCTGTGGCGATTCGAGAGTAATCTGTGCTTCCGGAGTCAGCAGCTTGTTGAAGCGTTCTACAAAGTCCGGATGGATGGACAAGAAAATCTCATCAAAACTTTCGTACAACTGATTGAGCTCGCTGTTGTTGAGCAGGGAGTCACTCAACAGCTTCTTTGCCTCTCTCAGTTGCGATGTCGTAATCAGGTTGAGAAGGGTTTTCTTGGTTTGCGAAAATTTTGTAACCAGACTGACCTGCGTTCTCAGACTTTCGATGTAGAAATTGTTCTTTCTCTCTATTTCAGCTTCGAGGGCGTTGATCTTGTCATTGGCAGTCTTGCTTTCTCGCTGCAATTCGGATATGAGTGCCTGTTGCTTTTGGTAATCTTGAGTTACGTCTGTTATGTCTTTTATTTTTTTCTTGTATCGTCTGACTGATGCATATGCTATACCTGCTGCCACGATAATCAGAATCAGACAGATTATGAGGGTCGCTGAATATCGCTGCTGTTTTTGACTGATAAACTGTTTGTACATTTTCTGTACCTGATTCTGTATTACAATCAACTGTAAACTTCTGCCCAAGTCTTTATAATCGCATATATTGTCGGAACAGAATTGCGTATACTTGTACAGTCTGCCCAGTTGGTCTTTGCCTTCCGTATACTGGCTCATCAGTTGTATAATGTACAGCATCGATTGGGAATCGTTGTTTACCATTTGGATATCGGTAATGGCTGAACAGATGGCATAGATGAAAGATTGTTCCATATCTCCTTTAAGCTCGTACAGATGCGACAGACAAAATTGGAGGAAAGCCTTTTGTGGTGTAGCGTTGGGGGCACGTTCTGCTTCCGTCTTGAGAATCGTATAGATACTGTCGGTCATCTTGTGTGGAAACAGGCTTGTGTAATAGATGGAATAATAAACATCGGTGGGAGAGATGTATGGGGAATATTTGTTCCATATACGGATATTCAGGGAAGAATCTTTGTTTTCTGCTAAGATATTGATATGAAGCAATCGCTCAAATTGTATTCTGGCGTAAAGATAGCGCAGTTCAGGTTCTATGTTTTCAATGTCGGGCAGTTGGGAAAGTACATGGTTGGCGTTCGTAAAGTCGCTGCGCAGGGTTTGAATGTAAGCCTTGTAGAGCAATATTTCTTGTTCCCATTTAGGATTTTTGCTTTGTTGTCCGTATTCATACCATTTATTCAGGTAATATTGGGCTGAATCAGCCTGGTATTTGCTGTATTCTATGAGGATGCGTTTGCAGAAAGAATACTTGTCTTGTAGAAACGATGCCGTTTCCAGATTCTTTTTAAGCTGACTGATTTCGTTTTGTTTTTTCAGAGCGTAGCTGGAACTTCTGATGACTTCTGTATCCAGAGAGTCCAGGTATTTCTCTATCTTATTTTGGGAGAAAATTTGTAGGGGTAGTAATGTGCACAAGATAAAGGCTACTATTTTCATGAGTGATATTTTTAGACAAAATTAGGAGGTTCTGTTCTAAGAATCAAGATATTTATAATAAATTATGTGTTGCTGAAAGGTCAGAAACAGCTTTTCGGCTTACTTTGACATTTACTTTGGAGGTAGTCTGATTTTGGAATAGTATATTGATTTATTGGTTATTATCTGTGAATGGCGATTTACTTTAAGCCGTAGAAAACAACTGCTGAAAAGTTTGTCAAAAAAATCCACTCTTTTGTGAGAAGTCTTGTTTATTTATCGTTTTGGGGAGAGAATGACAGGTCTTTTTAGGGGAAGTGACATCCTTGCTGGTCTTTTTTCTTCCTTTGCCGACTTGCCGGAAGGTAATAGGCTTTTCATCGTACTTTTTAGTCGGTAATTTGTAAGGAAATTTTCTTTCTGTAACCTTACATTAACGACTGTATGGATATATAGTTCTTTCGTACGGATTACTTTTTTATTTACTTTTTATTCTTTTTGATTGATTGTAATGTGTTGTTTATTAGTGTGTTGTTGCGAATGTATAGTTTACTTTTCCTTCATTATGCCTGCTTACTATGCAGACATGCCAACTGGTAGAAGGCATAACTTTGCAACAGTCTGAAAGGACAGAAAAACACATCTGAAAAACACAATGAAGGACGTGAAAAACAAGAATAACCTAATAACTTTAAAAATCAGAAATAATATGCTACGAAACTTAGTGATGCTGTCGGCTATATTGCCAATGTGCGTATGTGCACAAACTCCTCAACTTGGAAAAGATCCGGTAGAGAAAGTAGTAAGTGCCATGACACTTGACGAAAAACTGGATTTATTGGTTGGATCGGCCGGAAATAAAAATACTAATTCTGCTGCTACAGTAGGAAGTTCTGCTATACTGGTGCCGGGAGCTGCCGGTCAGATTAATGGAGTGCCTCGTCTGGGCATACCTGCCGTGGTAGTGGCTGACGGACCTGCCGGACTGCGTATTGCACCGACTCGTGAAGGTACGGATAAAACATTTTATTGTACGCATTTTCCGGTAGCAACGGTGATGGGAGCTACCTGGAATACCGAACTGGTTGAGGCAGTAGGCGATGTGATGGGAAATGAAGTGAAGCATTACGGGGTAGATGTACTGCTTGCTCCGGCAACTAATATTCAACGTAATCCGTTGAACGGGCGTAATTTTGAATATTATAGTGAAGACCCGTTGCTGGCTGGTAAGATTACTGCTGCACAGATTAAGGGTGTACAGCGTAACGGGGTAGGTACTTCGTTGAAACATTTTGCACTGAACAATCAGGAAACCAACCGTACCAGCAATAATGTAATAGGTACACCGCGTACTTTTCGTGAAATATACTTGAAACCTTTCGAAATAGCCGTAAAAGAAAGTCAGCCTTGGACTGTCATGACTTCTTATAATAAGATAAACGGTACATATGCCAGCCAGAGAGCCGATCTGATTACGGAAATCCTTCGCCGCGAATGGGGATTCAAGGGAATGGTGATGACCGACTGGTTTGGCGGTGATAATGCTGTTCAGCAGATGGAGGCAGGCAACGAATTGCTGATGCCGGGAAAACTTGTTCAGCGTGAGGAAATCCGTAAGGCTGTTCTTAACGGTATATTATCCAGAGAAATCCTTGACCGTAACGTGAAGAGGATTCTGGAGTGTATTTTGAAAACTCCTCGCTTCCAAGGGTATGTGGCTGATAATAATCCTGACCTCAAAGCTCATGCACAAGTTACCCGTAATGCGGCTTGCGAGGGTATGGTATTGCTGAAGAATGAAAAAAATTCCTTGCCGGTGAGCAATAAGATAAAGAATGTTGCGGTATTCGGACGTACTTCTTACGACTTCATTGCCGGTGGAACGGGGTCGGGAGATGTAAATCATGCGTATGTCGTATCGCTGATGGACGGTTTGAAAAATGCAGGTCTGGTGACTGATGAGGGGTTACAGCAGGTATACGAATCTTATATCGAAGAGGCAAAGGCACAAATGCCGAAGTCGGATAATCCGTATGCAGCATTCATGCCTAAGAAACTGATTGCAGAAATGAATCTCGATAACGTGGATCTTGAGAAACTGGCTTCTGACAATGATATGGCGATTGTTACAATCGGAAAGACTTCCGGTGAATTTGCCGACCGTAGTATTGCTGAAAACTTCAATCTTACTGCTGCCGAGAAAAAAATGATAGATGATGTTACTGCTGCTTTTCATCGTAAAGGTAAAAAGGTGGTTGTTATTCTGAATGTATGTGGTGTAATAGAAACTGCAAGTTGGATGGACGAACCGGATGCTGTGCTGGTGGCATGGTTGCCCGGACAGGAAGGAGGAAATTCTGTAGCCGATATCCTGACGGGAAAGGAAAATCCTTCCGGACGCTTGCCGATGACCTGGCCGTTGAGTTATAACGATGTACCTTCTAAAAATGATTTCCCGGTACCCGATGATATCAGCGAAGAGATGTTGACCGAATCGTTGAAGGGATTTGCTAATGTCCGTACGGAAGGCGAACGCAAGAACTTTGATGTGACTACTTACAACGACGGTATTTATGTGGGATATCGTTATTATACAACCAAGAATGTTCCGGTTTCATATCCTTTCGGTTACGGATTGAGCTATACTACATTCTCTTACAGTGACATGAAAGCTGATAAGGCTGAAAATGGAGACATCCGGGTGACTGTTACCGTGAAGAATACCGGCAAGGTAAGCGGCAAGGAGGTTGTACAGGTGTATGTTTCTGCTCCGGGCAAGGATATGGATAAACCGGCAAGAGAATTGAAGGGCTTTGCCAAGACACGTCAGTTGCAGCCGGGAGAAAGTCAGACAGTATCTGTATCTGTTCCTTATGAAAGTCTGGCTTCCTTCAGTGAAAAGGATAGTTGCTGGCAGGTTGAAGAAGGCGATTATCAGATTCTTGTTGCTAAGAATGCTGCTGACAAGAAACCGCTTGCTGCTACCGTAACCGAAGAGGGAAAAGTTACCGAAACGGTAAGACCATGCCTCGTACTTCAACAAAAATAACTCTCGAAAATTAACCTGATAACTTTATAAAATAACCATGAAAACTCGTAATTTGTTATTACTTACAAGCTCTTTGCTGGTTGCTCCTGCCGTATCGTTTGCGCAGGATCAGGCAGTAAAAGATTCAGTTCCTGAAACAAAAGAAGTAAAAAATAGAAATGTCATGTTGAATGCATCGTCCGACAATCAGCCGCGACAGATTTCTATCGGTCTGCCGTCCAGCTTGTCGACTACCATTTACGAAGATGGACTTCCTGTTTCGTATAGCATCTGGCCCTGTCTGCCGTATTGCTACTGGGCAGGTAGTGCGATGCATAGCCGGGTGGGACTGACATCTATAGGCGAGAATGCCATAACCAATGGTTCTGTCAATTATTCGGTCGACTCGTATACCCGTGAGGGAGGAGAAAAATTCGAAGGACATGCCAACTATACTACCAATATTTATAATCTGCAACGCATCGATCTGGCACTGGCTGGACCTATCAAGAATGGATGGAGCTATTCGGTTGGAGCCTATGTCAATATGGATCCCGGAACAAACCGGCTGGCTGATACGTATCTGTCCAACAATATGCAGATGTATAAAGCTGGATTGACCAAAACCTGGAATGAGGGCAGAGGTAAAGCAAGCGTATTTTATAAGTATGTGTACTATAAAGGACTGGGCGACAGTTACGGACCTTTTATTTATAAGGGTGATGGTAGCGTAGAAGAGTACAATGGATTCGATTTGGGACACGATGGATTTTTGCCGGGAAACGGCTACATTACGTATCGCGATGTGATGACGGGTGAACTGAAGACATACGACCGTTCTGATGGAGTACACGACATGAGCAATGATGTGAATTTCAAGTTGGATTATAAGTTTGACAATGGCATGAAGCTGAATGTTTATTCTAAATATCGTTATGCCAATGCTTATATGTCGATGCTTTCTTTGTCGGGTATAGGTGAGGCCGATGAGAACTCTGGTTATACATATGCTTACGACTATGGTGACCATAAGGCTGGTGATGTCTTTACCGGTTCATTCAACAGCCGTTATCTGTTGCGCGATATCGGTTATGAGCGTAACTGGATGACTACTGCCGAACTGAGTGGCAAGAGCAATGACGGAAATCATAACTGGCGTCTGGGTTATAACTTTAAGTGGGAACGTCAGGGCATTACAGCCAGTACCGGAGTTTATGCACATACGGTAGAAGCTAATCCTGTATGGTTGAAGCATAACGGAAGTCAGGGATATACTTTCAATACCGGTGGCGAGTATTATGATACCCACGAGGTTAAGACAGCACTTTATGCATCCGATGACTGGCAGGTAACAGACCGCTGGTGGCTGTCGGCAGGTGCCCGTCTGGAGTATTATACTGTTGGCGGACAGAATGCGATGGCTTATCTGAATGCAACGGATACCGAAGCTACTTATCCGGAGAATATCCGAAACATCGATTACAGTGTGAATAATGGAAAAATTACTACTTTCGATAAAAAATGGGTGAATCCGGCTGCTACTCTGAATACTCGTTTCGTCATTTCAAAAGGTTTCGGACTGGTGGGTGAATATGTATATGCCATGCAGCATCCCGAGTCACAGGATTTTGCCGGTGCCTATATGCCTATTCTCGATGCTGTGAACATTCATTTCGGACGTGCCGGTATTTTCTGGAATACACCGTGGATGCAGCTTGTATCTCAGTTCACTATTATCAGCCAGAGCAATTATAAGAGCCGTACTCAGTTTACAAATCCCAATGATGCTTCCGATGTCGTAACGATTCCGATTACCTACGATATTCAGACTATGGGATGGACTACCGACGTGGTACTCAATCCGTTTAAGGGATTTTCTTTCCACGGACTGTTTACTTATCAGAATCCGTTGTATAAGAACTTCGATATAAATGCTTCCTTCAGCGACGGTTCTTCAAAATCGTATACGTTCAGCGATAATGTATCTACAGGTGTCAGCAAATATATCGTAGAGCTTGATCCAAGCTATACTTTCGACAAGTTCCGTATTTGGGCAAGTTTCCGTTATCAGAGCAAACAGTATATCAACAAGACGAATACACTTTATTTCAACGGACGCTGGGAAACATTTGCCGGTGTAGACTATACACTGAACAAGCACGTCGGCTTTACTGTCAATTTCGTAAACCTGTTTAATGAAAAAGGTGCTTCAGGAAGTATCGGTGCTGCCGATTTGCTGGAAGATGTTTCTGCTTACAAGAATTATCTGATGGCCGGTACATACATCCGTCCGTTTACTGCTGAGTTTGCCGTACATCTGAACTTCTAAGCTCAATACTGGGTATTGCCAGAGCCGTGCCTTTTGTGGCAGGACTTCTGGCAGATAGAAGAAAAGTTGTAACTTTGGGATACAGTAAACAAATAAGGTAGTTTAGATAAAAATAAGTTAGCTATGAAAACATTATTAAGTTTTGCGGCAGGGTGCTTGATTTCACTTTCCGCATGGGCTCAGGAAACTGTAGGTGTAAATACTGGAGATATAGTTTCTCCTGAGGTAAAGAATCAGACAGTCACTTTTAAGTTGCTGGCTCCAAATGCAAAGGAAGTGCTGGTTGAGGCTGATTTCTTTGAAAAGACTAAACGGCAGACATCATTGGGGATGATGGAGGCTCCCGGGCAGATTCCGATGGTAAAAGGTGAAGACGGCGTTTGGACCTATACTACTTCGACACCGTCGCCGGAACTCCATACGTACTGCTTTTATGTGGACGGAGTACGTATGCTCGATCCAAGTAATGTGTATATGATTCGTGACATTGCAACCTATACCAATTATTTTCTGGTCGACGGAGAACTTTCGCAGAACTATCTGGTGCGTGAAGTTCCTCACGGAACCGTTTCGAAGGTGTGGTATCCCAGTCCTACCTTGGGCATGGAGCGCCGCCGTATGACGGTCTATACACCTGCCGGATATGAAGACGGCAATAAGCAATATCCTGTATTGTATCTGCTGCATGGTGCCGGAGGCGATGAAAATGCATGGAGCGAACTGGGACGGGCTGTCCAGATTCTCGATAATCTGATTGCACAGGGAAAGGCTGAACCCATGATTGTGGTCATGCCGAATGGTAACGGAGCTCAGGAAGCTGTGCCGGGTGAATATCCCAACAGCATGTATAAGCCGTCTTTCTCCAATCCCAAGACGATGGAGGGTTCTTTCGAAAAAGCTTTCCCCGATATCATGAACTATGTGGAGAGTCATTATCGTACAATTAACGACAAGGCTCACCGGGCAATTGCCGGATTGTCGATGGGAGGATTCCATTCGCTTTATATCTCTGCCAACTATCCCGATCTGTTTGGTTATGTAGGTCTGTTCTCGGCTGCCATCAACCGTCAGGCGAAGGGAGAGAATACGTATATCTACGAAAATCTGGAAGAGAAACTTGCCAAGCAGTTCTCCGATGCTCCGAAGCTGTATTTCATCGGCATCGGAAACGGTGACTTCCTGTTCCAGGATAATGTGAAGTATCGGGAGCTGCTCGATAGTCACGGCTATAAATATGAATATATGGAAACCGACGGCGGACATGAATGGCGTAACTGGCGGAAATACTTGAATCATCTGTTACCCGAACTGTTCAAGTAGACCGTATGTTCATAATTCCTTGCCCGACTCCTGGTCGAGGTTCGTTGGGCAGGGATATACTTACTGACAGATAAATAAACAAATTGATTAATAATTTAATTCCTTGAATCGCATTTACGACTATGGTAAAGAAGTTTATGTTTTTAGCTTTGGCTGCAAGCGGCTTATTGGCTTGTCAGCATACCCCGGAAGCTGCATGGGTCAGCACGACATTCGATGAACCGTGGGTTACTCAACCCTCAGTACCTGTATCAGATGCAGGCAAAGAGGCCGATATTGTTATTGATACAACCAATACCCGACAGACCATCGATGGCTTCGGTACTTGTTTCAATGAACTGGGATGGGTTTCTTTAAGCAAACTCGATGCTCCTGTACGCGACAGCATCCTGAATGAAATGTTTACGCCTGGTGTGGGAGCCAATTTTACAATCTGCCGTATGCCTGTTGCTGCAAACGACTTTGCTGTCGACTGGTATTCGTATGATGAAACGGAGGGAGATTTCGAGATGAACGATTTCTCGATAGACCACGACCGGCAGACACTGATTCCTTTCATTCAGGCTGCCTTGCGCTATCAGCCTGAACTGAAGATATGGGCATCTCCCTGGTGTCCACCTTCTTGGATGAAGTACAACAAGCATTATGCCGGATTGTCGACAACGAAGATGGCTCGCTTGCTGAGAGAACGGCTGAAAGACGGTGAAAGCACCTATATGACTCGTGTGGTAGACAATGGCTTGTCGGAAGACAAAGAAGGAAGAGAAGGTACGGATATGTTTATTCAGGAAGATGCCTACATGAAAGCCTATGCTTTGTATTTCTCGAAATTCATTGATGCTTACCGTCAGGAAGGTATAGATATATTTGCTGTCATGCCTCAGAATGAGTTCAATTCAGCTCAGATATTCCCAAGTTGCTGCTGGACGGCAAAAGGGCTGGCAAACTTTGTCGGCAAGTATCTGGGTCCGGCTATGGCAGAGAAGAAGGTAGAAGTTATGTTTGGTACGGTAGAACGTGCCAATACCGCACTGGTCGATACCATTCTGCAAGATACAGCTTGTGCACGTTATGTAACAGGTGTAGGATTCCAGTGGGCTGGAAAAGATGCGTTGCCTAAAATCGCGGCTGCTTATCCTGATATGAAATTGTATCAGACAGAACAGGAGTGTGGCAACGGTAAGAACGACTGGAAGGGTGCTGCTCATTCGTGGGACTTGATGAAGCACTACCTGAAAAATGGTGTCAGTGTATACGAGTACTGGAATACTTCGTTGATGGAAGGTGGTATCAGCCGCTGGGGATGGGCACAGAACTCATTGGTTGTGGTCGACGAAAACAGCAAGACTTTCCGTTATACTCCCGAGTATTACATTATGAAGCATGTCAGCCATTATGTATTGCCGGGTGCGAAAAGAATTGAAACTTCTGGCAGTTACGATGATGTCCTTGCATTTGTAAATACTGATAACAGCATTGTGGTTGTTATAGGTAATGCTGAATCGACCGACAAGGTTGTCAGCTTCCAGGTAAACGGTACCGTTTATTCTCCTACGCTGAAGGCTCATTCGGTCAATACGTTTAAGCTCTGATAGCGATTACCTGACAAAAAAGGAGTCATATCAAACTCTCCGTACGGGGAGTAATGATATGACTCCTTTTTTGTTGATTATCTGTTCGACTCCTGCTTTCCGCTTTATCCATCAGGATAAGCTAAAGCAGGAGATTTTTTGTTATAACTTATGGATTATAAGTTGTCCCGTTAGGCGCTTAGTTGATAGCAATTTCATCGAGGAACAGGTAAGTCTGTTTGCCTGCGCCCGGATGCCACTTCGGAAGTACCGGAGTATTCTTTCCGATGATGTGTACATAGCGTGCCTTCGTCTTGTCGAAGCTGATAGTATCACGTTTCAGTACATTATTCTTACTGCCTTCCTCCAGTGTAGGGATAGCCTTCGAAGCAATCTTGGTGTAAGCCTTGCCGTCTTCAGAACCATAAACTTCCAGTCCGGTCAGACCGAAGATATAATCACCCGGAACCAGATAAGTACCGAGCGCAACAGAAGAGATTTCTTTCGGTTCCTGCAAGTCGATGGTCGCATCGAAATCCTGACCGTAAATGCCGATGTAACGTCCCGAACGGTAGTTGTCATCTCCCGTCATACCGTCTACCAGCAGGTTTGCTCCCTTGTAAGTGAACTTTTCATCCGGTTCACATTTCAGGGTAATCGGATGCATGGTAGCCAGGTTGTATGTCAGCGTTTCTTCGGTTACGTTGCTTTCGCGGCCGTTGCGGATAGCCTTCGCCTTGATGGTCGTAGTCTTATTCACCGTAAACGGCTGAGTATACTGTTGCGATGCAGCCGATGGTTCCGAACCGTCCAGCGTGTAGTAAACCGGTGCATTGTCGAACGTATTCAGCTTGATTACGGCAGTTCCGCCTTCACCTTTAGGCTCAACGTCTATCGTAACATCTTCTATATCCTTTTTGTAATTGCATCCGTACAGCTCATACAAGTCCAGTTGGTGGCGGAGTCGTTTCAGGAATCCGTTCAAGTCCTTCTTTGCCGGATTGCTCCACTGCAACTCACTCAGTGCTGCGATACGCGGCATCATCTGCCATTCCATCTTCAGGCTGTCTTTTGTCCATTCGGTCCAGATACATCCCTGTACCCCGATAATGTTTTTCTTCTCTTCCGGAGTCAGCTTGTCAGACTGCGGTTCAAAGTTGTATACACGTTCTACGCTGCTCACTCCCTTCAGGCGGTTGTAACCCGGATTGCTGAAGTACAAGTGACTGATAGGGCAGACGATGGTAGGATGTCCCAGTTGTGCAGCCTTGATGGAAGCCTTTATGCCCGTCCAAGCCATGACGGTTGTTGTTTCCGGATTCGGGTTGCCTTCCAGAATTTCGTCCCATGCCAGCATCTTCTTGCCTCGTTTGGCGATTTCCTTTTCCACTTCGTTCATGAAGTACACCTGAAGCTGGTTCTCCTTGCTGTGCTCCTTCGTGTCACGCAGTCCCAGTTCCTTGATCTTAGCCTGACACTTCGGACACTTCTTCCATTCTGCTTTCGGACATTCATCGCCTCCGATGTGAATATAAGGAGCATCCGGGAAGATATCCATCAGTTCGTTTACCACGTCCTTGGCAAACTGCAATGTCTTGGGATTACCGCCGCACAGCACTTCTTTGAACACACCGAATTTGGTAGCTGTTTCATACGGCCCACCCGTACATCCCAGTTCCGGATACGAAGCCAGCGCAGCCAGCATGTGTCCCGGCATGTCTATTTCAGGAATGACTGTGATGAAACGTTCGGCTGCATAAGCTACGATTTCCTTGGCGTCCTCCTGTGTATAGTAACCGCTTACCGGTGTGCCGTCGAATTTACCCGAGCCCGGTGCTGTAATTGTTTCCTTGCGGTAAGAACCTATTTCTGTCAGTTTGGGATATTTCTTGATTTCGATACGCCAGCCCTGATCTTCGGTCAGATGCCAGTGGAAGTAATTGATGTTGTGCAGTGCCATGACGTCAATCAGTTTCTTCAGATATTCCTTCGGGAAGAAATGACGGCCTACATCGATCATGAATCCACGGTAGTTATACTGCGGGAAGTCTTTCACCTCTCCGGCAGGCAGCGAAGCCAGTGCTTTACCTTCTGTAATGGGCAGTGCCTTGTGGATGGTCTGGCAGCCGTAGAACACACCAGCTTCCGTAGCTCCCGTTACTGTAACGGCATCGGCTGTGATATGCAGGTCGTATCCCTCTTTGTGGGTGATAGACGGATCGACTTTCAGGATAATGCAGTTTTTGCCTGCTTCTGTACCTGTCTTGACTTTCGTACCTGTTACCTCCTGAATATAGTCAGCCAGAAGACGGGCAGTACTTGCCAGTTTTTCATTTCCCTCCTCGTAGACGATGGTTGTAGAAGAATTGATCACAAAAGGTTTTGCTGTTGTGTCTTCCATTATTCCCTGTGGTAATGGGATGACATTCAGGCTTCCCAGCTTGGTTTCCTGTGGCGCACATGCCATTAATCCTCCTGCCATAAGAAGGCAAATCGTCCATCTTTTTACTGGATTTTTTTTCATAGTAAATCTGTTCTATTTTTAATTCATTCTACAAAAATAATAAATAAATCTTACATTCTCGGTATTTATTCCTATATTTGCGCAATTTTTTTAAAAACTGGAGTTAATTATTAAATATTTTATGAATCTATTCTTTTTAAGTAAGGACTTCATGAAGCAGGTGTCGCTTTTGGGAGTCGCTGCATGGATAGGCTGTCCGCAGATAGCGAATGCTGAGGGAATGGTGGTAGAGAGTGGTATTATGAATGCCGTCCAGCAGAAAGTAGAAGCGAAAGGTATTGTGTATGATGCTACAGGGTTTCCTGTTATTGGTGCATCAGTGGTAGAAAAGGGAAATTCGACGAATGGTGTCATTACTGACCTCGATGGTAATTTTACGCTAAGCGTAGCAAAAAATGCTGTCATTGTAATTTCGTATATGGGTTATCAGACTCAGGAAGTACAGGTGACTCCCGGGAAAATTCTTAACATTACGCTGAAGGAGGACAATCAGGTCTTGGATGAAGTTGTCGTAGTAGGTTACGGCGTGCAGAAGAAAGTCAACCTGACTGGTTCCGTGGCTACCGTAGAAGGTGAAACATTGGAACAGCGTCCGCTGGCAAACGCTACTCAGAGTTTGCAGGGTATGGTTCCGGGCTTGTATATCGACAATACCAATGCCGGTCGTCCGGGTGCCACTTCTTCATTGCAGTTGCGTGGTCAGGGAAACCTGTCGGGAGATGCCGCTCCCTATGTGCTGGTCGATGGCGTGGAAATGGATCTTGCCGATGTTAACCCGAATGATATTGAAAACATCTCCGTTCTGAAGGATGCCGCTGCTTCTTCTATCTATGGTGCGCGTGCGGCTTACGGTGTGATTCTGGTCACTACCAAGAAAGGTAAGGAAGGCAAGGCACGTGTCAGCTATCAGGCTACCTTGGGCTGGACTTCTCCGATGTCGTTGCCGGAGATGGCTAATTCATACGAGTTTGCTACTTATTTCAACAAGGCTTGCGAAAACGCCGGCATGGTGAAACAGTACAGCGACGAGAAGCTGGCACAGTTGCAGCAGTATATCAACGATCCTACCGGACTCGATCCGTGGGCAGAACTGACTCCCGGACAGTCGATGGTGGCTGCTTTCGAAAACAGTGCCAAAGGTCTGGGTAATACCGATTATTTCGATCTTCATTATAAGGATGTGGCTTTCAAGCAGAACCACAACGTCAGTGTGAGCGGCGGTGGCGAAAAGGCACAGTACTACATCTCGGGTGGTATGTACAAGGAAGACGGTCTGTTGCGTTATGCCGATATCGGTTATAAGCGTTTCAACTTCAGTACCAATGTTACGTCGAAGGTGACCGACTGGCTGAAGCTGAAGGTGAATACCAAATACATGAACTCAAGCAATGAAACTCCGTTTGGTACAGGTGCGCTGAGCGAAGGTTTCTATCACTCGCTGGCACGTTTCCGTCCTACCGTAAGCGTAGTCGATCCGAACGGTAACTTTACTGAACTGTCTATGATTCCGTACTTGCAGAGCGGTACTAATACCAATACGGAGAACAACAACCTGACCATGACAGGCGGTCTGGAACTGGAGCCGCTGAAGGACTGGCACATCTTCTTCGATTATACTTACCGTTATAATACGCGCGATTACTGGGCGCTGAAGGTGCTTCCGCAGATTCCGAATGCTTCGGGCGATGCATACGATATCGGTACACGTACGGAGATTGCCGACGGGGCAAGCAACTCGTATACCCGCTACGACATGAACAACCAGTATCAGTCGGTCAACCTGTATACCAACTATTCATTCTCCCTTGCCGACAAGCATAACTTTACCGTGATGCTGGGTTATCAGGAAGAATATTATAAATATAAATATCTGTACGATTCTGTAATGGATATCCTTTCTACCAGCAATCCGAGCCTTGAAATGGCAAACGGCGACCGTACCGTGAAAGATACACGCTACGCATGGGCTACCCGCGGTTATTTCGGACGTATCAACTACGATTTCATGGGACGCTATCTGGTGGAAGTAAACGGACGTTACGACGGTTCTTCACGCTTTGCCAAAGGAAACCGCTGGGGATTCTTCCCGTCAGTTTCTCTGGGATGGAACATTACGCATGAATCGTTCATGGAGAAGACACTGGATGTACTGTCTAACCTGAAGTTGCGTGTGTCTTGGGGTCTGTTGGGTAACCAGACTGGTGCCGCTTACTATACATTCGCTTCTACCATGGACCCGACCTCTCTCGGCAACTGGTATTTCCAGAACGGACGTGAGGGTTATCTGAGTCCGGGTTCGGTAGTCGACTCCAATACGACTTGGGAAAAGGTAGAACATAAGAATATCGGTATCGACTTCGGTTTCTTCGGCAATGCCCTGACCGGATCGTTCGATGTGTTCCAGCGCGATACACGTGATATGTTAGGCCCTTCGGTGGCTCTGGCAGACTTCTTCGGTGCTGTAGCTCCCGAAACCAACAACGCCGAGATGCGTAACCGTGGTTGGGAACTTACCCTGCAATGGAGAGGAAAAATCGGTAAGGATATCGATTACTCTATTGGCGGTTCTCTTTCTGATGCTACTTCCGAGGTTACTTCTTACGAAGGTGATGGTTCTGATCCTTCAGAAAATTGGTACAAAGGAAAGAAAGTCGGTGAAATCTGGGGATACCGTGCTTCCGGTCTGATCCAGACGCAGGAAGAAGCCGATGCGTATAACTCTACTTACGATTTGTCTTACCTGAGCGGACAGAAATGGATGCCGGGTGACGTGAAGTATGTCGACCTGAACGGAGATAACAAGATCAACAACGGTACCAATACCGTGGGCGATATGGGTGATATGACCGTCATCGGTAATACGACTCCGCGTTACCAGTACACCATCAACGGATCAATCTCGTGGAAAGGTCTTTCACTGAGCTTGATGTTCCAGGGAGTAGGCAAGCGCGACTGGTGTCCTGCTATGAATACATCTTATTTCTGGGGATCGGGTGCATACGCACAGGTTACCGTATTCAAGGAACACCTTGATTATTGGACACCGGAAAATCCGGATGCTTACTATCCAAACCCATACACAGCAGGTAACCAGGCTGTAGGTAAATTCCGTGCTAAGACTTCTCAGAAATCCGACCGTTATATGCAGAGTGCCGCTTACTGTCGTCTGAAGAACATGACTATCAGCTATGACCTGCCGAAAGCATGGATCGAAAAGATTCACCTTACTAAGGCACAGGTATTCTTCTCTGGTGAAAACTTGCTGACCTTTACCAAGCTGAGCAGCATTTTCGATCCGGAAGGTCTGTTCACTCAGAACAGTTATGGCAATGCGCTTGAGCAGGCTGGTAAGAACTATCCGATGACCAGAGTATTCTCTGTCGGTGTTATTTTAAATATGTAAAAACGGGAAAACAATTATGAAAAATATACATTTACTGATTGCTTCAGTGTTATGCCTGGGAACAACTTCCTGCTTCGACATGAATCAGGAACCTCAGGGGGAGATGTCTACGGTAGGTGCTTTCACTACAACCAGTGAAATCAACATGTACCTGAATATGTTCTATCAGGGCAGCGTGCCTGTGATGGGTGGAGGTACGGTCAACAATACTGCCATCAAGACGCAGTCCAGCAGTAGTACCAACGGTATCGCTTTCGGCGATGCCAACAGTGATAACTTGTATCCGAATGCAATCGATACGCGTCTGGCCGGCGAGACTTCGCTGGGTAACGCTGCCGAGTTGAGTGATTACAAGGCGATACGTAACGTGAACTTCTTGCTTCAGAATATCCAGAACTGCGAAGAGAAGGGAACCGACTACAAGCAGTGTCTGGGCGAGGCGTATTATTTTCGTGCGGCTTACTACTATCACCTGCTGGTGAATTACGGTGGTGTGACCTGGGTAGAAGACCAGTTGGACCCGGATGCCGAACTGATGAAGCGTCCGCGTAATACACGTACCGAGATTGCCGATTATATCTTGAAGGATCTGCAGGATGCCATCACGAACCTGAGCGAGCAGGACAATAATGCTACCCGTCGTGTACACCGCGATGTAGCCCGTGCCCTGAAGAGTGAAGTGGCGCTGTTTGCTGCTACATGGGAAAAGTATCACCGTGCAGAGAACGATCCGTTCTACGACAAGACACTGACCAATCCTGATGAGAAAATCAAGGACTGGCTGAATCAGGCGGTAACGGCTGCCAAAGAGGTGATCGACCGTAATGTATGGAGTATCCATAAAACGGGTAACCCGCTGACCGACTACCGCGACATGTTTATCGATACCGACCTGAGCGACAATCAGGAGGTACTGTGGTGGAAGGAATACAATGCTTCTGCCGGCATCGGTCACAACGTCACATACTATGCTTGTGAGGGAGGTGGACAGATTGGTGTGTCTGCTTCGCTGGTGGACGATTATCTGACGATTGACGGCAAACCGTTTACCGGTACTGCCAAGCTGGAAGCCAAACGTACGTACGGAGCCGAGCTGAGTCCCGAACTGCGTGACCCGCGTCTGTCGCAGACAGTCTTCATGCCGGGACAGCAGATTCAGAGTGACGGTACCGTTTATACATGGCCGCCGCTGGATGCAACCAACTATCACCAGAATACGACCGGTTATTCTATTTTGAAATACGAAGAGTTCAACACCTCGAATACGGCTGCCTATACCACAGCCAATCGTAGTCAGGCTCCAGCTATCCAGGTTCGTTACGCCGATATCCTGCTGAACTATGCAGAAGCACTGGCCGAACTCGACGGTGCAGGCAATGCCAGTGAAATTCAGAAAACCTTGCAGCCGTTGCGCGACCGTGTGAACATGCCGGGTGTGGATTTCGACCGCGAGTATAATACCGATGCCGATTATCCGTTCCATAACCTCGATAAGTACATTCAGGCTGTACGCCGCGAACGTCGTGTGGAGAAAGCCCTCGAAAACTGCCGTCTGACGGATATCTTGCGCTGGGCTGCTGCCGATGAACTGATCGTTGGAAAGACTCCTACCGGTGCCTTGTATACAGGCAGTACGCTGGGCGAACATTTCGACGGTATCATGACCGTAGGTTCGAATATCTGGCTGAAGGATGGTTATATCGTATCGTTCAACAATACCAACTATCCGAATGGCTGGCAGTTCAACTTGAAACGCGATTACCTGTTGCCTATCCGTCAGGAAATGGTCGGTGGTCTGACCGGCGGTATGTGGGAACAGAATCCGGGCTGGTAATTTCCCGATTCCGATACATGCTTCTCGGAAAAGGGAAAATAATACCGGCAGAAACTTTCTGAAACAAGCCGATGAAAAAATAAAACGTGCCCTTAAATTGGCAGGAATATCATAGAAAAGTCCGGGGAAATTTTTTCCATACTTCCTCGGACTTTTTTGCCTGATGGCTTTGGGTATCCTCCCGAAGCTGGTATCTTTGTAATAAGTAGTATAATTTTTCACTTACCTCATTTCATTTTATGAAAACATCCTCATTCCTTTACCCGCTGACGGGTATGGCGGCTCTGGCTTCACTGGCTTCGTGCGGCAGTGAGAAACAGGCTCCCAAACAGTACAATATCGTGTACATCATGACCGACGACCATACGGCGCAGATGATGAGCTGCTATGGAAGTCGCTTTGTGGAAACTCCGAATCTGGACCGTATCGCCAACGATGGCGTAATCTTTACCAACAGTTTTGTGGCTAACTCGCTGAGTGGACCGAGCCGTGCGTGTATGCTTACCGGCAAGCACAGCCATGCCAACGGATTTACCGACAATACTACGTGTGTGTTCGACGGTTCTCAGCAGACCATGCCGAAGCTGTTGCAGCAGGCTGGTTACCAGACGGCTATCATCGGGAAATGGCATCTGGTGAGTCTGCCTACCGGATTCGACCATTGGGAAATTCTGCCCGAACAGGGTGATTATTATAATCCGGACTTCATCACGATGGACAACGATACCATCCGCAAGGAGGGGTATGTCACCAACCTGATTACGGATATGAGTATCGACTGGATGGAGAACCAGCGCGACAAGAACAAGCCGTTCTGTCTGTTTATCCATCACAAGGCTATCCACCGCAACTGGCTGCCTGCACTGGAAGACTTGCCGCTGTACGAGGACAAGACCTTCCCGTTGCCCGACAATTTTTACGATGACTACGAAGGTCGTCCCGCTGCCGCTGCTCAGGAAATGAGTATCTGGAAGAACATGGACCTGATTTACGACAACAAGATGGACCGTGCCGACAAGACTTCTCCGCTGAAGGAAAGATACGAAAGCTATATCGGTCGCCTGAGTCCGGAAGACCGTAAGGTGTACGATGACTTCTACCAGCCGATTATCGACGACTTCTACAAGAAGAATCCGCAGGGTAAGGAACTGGCAGAATGGAAGTACCAGCGCTACATGCGCGACTATGCCAAGGTGGTGAAGTCGCTCGACGAAAATGTGGGTCGTGTACTCGACTACCTGAAAGAAAAGGGCATGCTCGACAATACACTGGTAGTCTATACCTCCGATCAGGGATTCTACATGGGCGAACATGGCTGGTTCGACAAGCGTTTCATGTACGAGGAATCCATGCATACCCCGCTGATCATGCACCTGCCGAAAGACTTCAAGGCGAAGGGTGAAATTCCTCAGATGGTACAGAACATCGACTATGCCCCGACCTTCCTCGAACTTGCCGGAGCACCTATCCCCGAAGATATTCAGGGTGTATCGCTGGTTCCGTTGCTGAAGGGTGAGAAGCCCGCCGACTGGCGTAAGTCGTTGTATTATCACTTCTATGAATTCCCGGCAGAGCACATGGTAAAACGTCACTACGGCGTACGTACCGACCGTTACAAGCTCATTCATTTCTACAACGACATCGATGAATGGGAATTGTACGATTTGAAGGAAGACCCGACCGAAATGCACAATCTCTACGGTCAGCCGGGTTATGAGAAGATTACAGAAGACCTGAAGGCTGAACTGGTGAAACTCCAGACTCAGTATAAGGATCCTATCGAACAGAAGCTGAAGCAGGCAAAAGAAGCGGCTGCTCCGGCTGAAAAATAAGATGGGAAAATCATAAGCTATAAACAAGCCCGTCGGTGATTCAGAGTCATTCACTTCATCACCGACGGGCTTGTTCTTGTATATTATGTATTCAATCGTCTTGAATACTTTCTAATTTATTTCAACTTTGTTTTTTCTTTTATTCGTTTGAGAACATCATTGATTTATTGCATATAAGGATAAAAATTACTTTCGTATGAAATCATTGTATATTTAACTTCAAATTATTGGATTCAATCAAGTTATTCTATTTTCCTCTTTATTGATCAAATACCACGCCAGCGAAGGAATTGCCAGCGTGTATAGAGTGAAAAGACTGATTGTCAGACTTACGCTTCTCCACTCCCCTAGAACATCAAACTGAAAAATGAAGAATAGGATGACAGCATGCAGGCATAATATCGTCCAACCGATGATCTTGTTGTTTTTCATAAATACGTCATTTGAAGTTTGATACAACTTTCTTAGATTTTGTTGTAATCAAAATATAATAAGATGGCTTCATCAATTTTACTATATGTTGATGAAGCCATCTCTTTGTATAGAATATATCTAATGTTTCATATAATAATTTAAGGATAGTATTTCCATAAAATTATATGATATTATTCACCTGGAGCATATAATTCGGCTTTTAAAATTTTGCAGGCAGATCCATAATTTCCTCGGTTTATAATTTTGATATATTGAACAGGTTCCGTTTTCAGAAGATGGATGTAACACATATGTCTGTTAGTACCTGTTATTGTTACAGTTCCTAAATTGGTATAATTAATTCCATCGGTACTACATGCTATATCGACATTTTTCGCTGCACGTGATGTTGTTTGATATCTCATGAAGACAGTGCCGACTTGTTCCAATTTTCCCATATCAATAACAAGTTCTTTGTTTTCGACACTTGTTCCACCATAAGGGTTTATGGTTGTTTCTTTACCATCCAAGTAATATTTCCATGAAGAAGCATCAAGCTTTTCTCCTAAAGTATAAGGCAAATCTGGTGTTGAAGTATTTGTGATTTCGTTATATTCTACAAGAGTTATATTTGATTCAAATAAGATGTAGAATGTATGTGTTTCACTTAAGCTGACACCTTCTCCGTTTATACTGGCGATACTTACAGGAAGTATGAAATAGGTTGAACCGTTTTTGAACTCTTCCATGTCATAGATGACTTTAAGTGGAGACGACGTTGCATATTCTCCTTGTTTGATCGTAAGAGTTGATTCTTCCAACCTTGCATTCTTGAGCATTACGTATGAAGTACCATGTTTTTGATTGTATTCATCTACTAAATTCTGGTCATCGATGGATACATTAACAGTAATATCACTTGCTGCCGGACGATTGCATTGTATAGGAACCAAGGTTGCTTCCTCGTTCATACCTACTTCGAAAGAGCCATCTATTTTATATACCAGATTATATTCTGTTGTTGCAGGCGTATACATGAACACAAAGTTTGAATTAGCGTTCATTTCATCATCATCGTTGCATGATGTTAATCCGCAACATGAAATCAATGCGCCTAATATTAGATATTTAAATTTACTTTTCATAATGATTCAATGTTTAATCTTTAAATGAATATGTTTCCCATGAAACGGCCTCACTGGTACCACCCCATGAAGGATTGTTTCCTATTACAGCATCATGACCGTTGCCAGTAACATCTTTTAATGTAGAACCTTCCCCTTCACTCATTGGTAAATAAAGAATCAGATCTTTATTGGTATAGTCTACTTCATAGTTCATGTTATTTTGTATCTGTGCATCAGAGCGAGTTACTTTCCATAAACGTACCTGAGCCATTTCAAAGTAGTCTTTACAATATGTCTTTTCTGAACATATCATATATAGACTGTTTATTTTCATATTTTGTCCTACAGCTGTAGTAAGTGTGCTTATGAGATTTCCATTTTGGTAAAGTTTGCTGGTTCCGCTTGCTGCATCATAAGTTATTGCAAAATGATACCATTCGCCGGAGGTCAAACCAGCACCTGAGGTCGGGTCACCAGTATCGAATTGTGAGCCAAAAGTTTTGACTTGTAGGAAATTGTATGCATATCCGGAAGGACCATGATACACTAAGTCTCCAAAACGTACATATAATTGTGAGGCATCTTCCTTATTGTCGAACAGAGCTTGGTTATTAACAGAAAATCCTTTGCTTGGATCTGTCTTGCCGGTTACTCGACACCACCATTCCAGTGTATAGTTAGGTAATTCCAGATTCCATGATGCATCTGTCGGTGCCAAGATCATCGCATTGCCATAAGCAAATTTAGGTACAGGTTGTTCCAGTGGTTTCAGGACAAGTAACATCAGTTTTGATGATGAATTTGATTTTGAAACACTGCCACTTACACTACCTATTTTTATGGGAATAGCATATTGTACACCTTGAGGGTCAAATTCTTTAATAGTAATGTCAATTGGTTCCGAAGTAACCTCACCTGCCTTGATTACGGCATTAGAGTTTTGTATTGTAAACAGATCAGAAGGTAGCATTTTGTACGCAGCTTCATAATTGAGATTATACTCGTTCAGGATGTTTTCATCTGCTTCGATGGTGAAACTTATATTTTCATCTATAGCATGCGCTAATCGTGCCGTGATGGTGGTATGCGTTTCTGCATCAGAAATGGACACATTCTTTGTTTTGGCAGAAGATGCTTCTGCTATATAGACTAAATTATCTATTGCTTTCTTTTCTGCATCTTCACAAGAGAAAAGCATAAGAGTAACCAGTCCCATCAGAACTATTGGTAGAAAAGATATGTTTTTCATAAGTTTATTTGTTTATAGGTGGGTTTAATTTGCTAATGGCAGCACGGACAGTCGGGTAGTCCGGGTTGCCGGTATAATCATATTCGATGTGATAAGCTCCGTTTCCGGCATGTTCTATTCCGCAAGAAGGATGATAGGTAGCCTGTTCTTCGAATATATATTTCAGGTCGGCTTGTTCGAATGTAGCTGTAATGATTGATTTTTTCATGGTTACTTCAAACATGGCAGGATTTGATTGTTGTACACTGCCTGAATTTCCTGTAAAGAAATTATCTAAGAATGCCTGATTCCCTCCATAAGTTTGCCAGATGATATGGTCTAAGCTTTCGATGACATCGTTTTCCAACACTCTGTAATAGTCTAACCACCAAGTGTCACCGGGAATATCTACAACGAGCATTTTACCGGTTTTATTGAATTCCTCACGTAGAGTACGTAAGAATGTATTGGGTATTTCAGGGTTGCCAAAATCCATTAATGTACCTTGGTCTTCAATGTCGTAGTCGAAACCATCTACATTATATTTGTTGCAGGAGTCGACAATGGCCAGAGCATATTTTTTTGCAGCTTCTATATAAGAATTGATATTACCTTCTTCGATGCCCCAGAATTCTTTTTTCAATTGGTCATCGTTTCCTCCAGGAGTGAGGTTGTCTCCTATGTCACCGGCACGCCAGCAGAATAAAGCCTTGGAACCTCTTGCTTGGAATTCTTTCAGGTCTTCCTGCTGTGCAGGGGTAAGGTTTCCCCAGCAAAGCCATAAGCTAACGAAATCTACGCTGTCGGGCAAAGCTGATAATGCATACTGCATGGATGCACCTTTACCGGCCCAGTTGCCAAACCATCCGAACATTTTTTTATGAGGAGAATTGTAGTAATATCTTAAATCTTTTGAAAGTGGATCCGGTAGTTCGTAATAACTTTCAGCTTCGAACTCCGTCCAGTCGCTACATGCTGTGTAGATAAAGCTTTGCATGAAAAAACATATTGCAACAGCTATATATATAAATTTTTTCATCTTATTTGTTGTCATAAGTTATGTTATTAGGTTATTGTTTCTTTGCCCACCAAAGGTTGGTAGCTGCTTTGTCACTTCCGCCAAGCAACTGTACTGCATTCTGAACATTAGCATTGTTGGTGTTGTATTCAGACTGAGAATAAGGTAATCTTCTCATACCTCCATTATCGGTGACAGCACCGCTCGATGCACTTCCACTTAGGTTGTTTACTACCGGGAAGAATTTAGGATAACCTGTACGGCGGAAGTCAGCCCATGTTTCCCATCCACTTGGGTAAGTCGCAATCCATTTCTGTACGATAATACGTTCCAGATTCTTTTCAAATCCGGCACTTTCGTCATATTTGGGTGCAATGGTGGTTTGTGCACTTATGCTGTTAGAACTCTTATAAGGATCTGTATAGTTTGCAGGCTGATTTTCACAATTCAGATAATCGCCTATCGAAGCACCTTTTTCGGACATAGAGGTTCTGATACCATCTTCATAAAGTTCTTTGGCCGATTTACCATCACCCATATCCCAGCCTCTGAGTTTACCTTCTGCTCGTAAAAAGTAAACTTCGGCAGCTGACATTATTAATAGCGGATCGTTTTGTCCGACTTTAACTTGCGAACATGTATTTTGATACCCGGCAAAAGAACTGGCATTTTGTTCTATACCGTTTCTTACTCCGTTATAACCTCCTGCTGCACATTCTTCGAAATAAGCAGACATTCGCGGGTCGTTGTAACCGTTCATATACGATGTGATGTCGGCACTGGCCCTGAATTCACCTTTATTATTTCCCCATGTATAACCCGCACGGTAGAAAGGATTCATACCATCATTGTACGTACAGTATGCTGCGTCGCCTGCTTCTGTCATGACTCCGACAGAATTGCTTACTGCTTCTTCTGCCTTTTGTTGAGCAAGAGTAGGATTAGCATTTACGATACGTATTGCCATGCGAAGCTTTAATGAGTTTGCATATTTTAGCCATTTGGTGAAGTTACCTTTGTATACGTAGTCAAAGTCTGCAAGAGTTGAAAAGTCCGTATTGGATGAAATTGCAGCTTCAAGGGTTGATATAGCTTCGTCTAAGTCGGAGAACATTGCGTTGAATAGATCTTCCATTGAGTCATAAGCCACAGCAAAGTCTACACCATTAACCTTTGAATAGGGTATTGGGCCATAGCAGTCGCTTACTTTTAGTGAAGCGGCAACTCTTATGATTTGTGCCCATGCATAGATTATTCCTTTTGCACCTGTTTTTTCTTTTATTTGGAAAAAGTTTGAATAGATTTGCGGAATGGTTTTGTCAAACGGAATGCCGTACCAGTCAATACTTGGATTGTAAGTATAAAAATTTGTTCCGTTCCACGGATTGATCATGGCGGCATGACGTCCGAATTCCAATCCTACCATCTGGTCTATCATTTGGGAGTCATTCTGTTGACCTTGGACAATGGCCGGAGTCATGGCTTGAATCAAGATTCCTGTTTCTACATTGTCACCGGCAAGGTCTTCTGATGTCGGGCCGTAAGGATTTTTGTTGAATTCTTCAAATTTGTCTGTACAGCCGGTAGACAAGACTGCCGCAACAGCAAAGATTGCATATTTTGTAATGAGGTTCATATCTTATTAAAATGAAAGTTTAACATTAAATCCTAAATTGCGTGTACTGGGTTGCATAAAATAGTCGACGCCTTGATAGAAATTATTGGTTGTAGAAGATGTGTTTTCAGGATCGAATGGTGCTTTGCAATATATTAGCCACAGGTTCTTTCCTGTTACTCCTACAGTCATGGCTACTTTTTCGTTGAACCATTTCTTTGGCAATGAGTAACTTATACTTAATTCAGACAAGCGGATGTTTGTTGCACTGTAAGTATAGTATGTACCTATTGCATTTGAAACTTGCTCATAATAATTTTTTGCAGGGATTATTCCACCGTTAATTGCTACTCCGCCTGCATCACGTACTTCTGCCGTTTTTTGAGATACGCCATATCGGTCGAGTAGTGCCTGAGTATCTGAAACTACGATGCCTCCAAAACGTCCGCTGAAAGCAAAGTTTAGGTTCAAATCTTTCCAGCCTATGTTTCCAGACCATCCTAAATGGAATTTGGGGAGAACTGATCCAATCTTTTTATATTCCGTAGTTTCCAGAGCAACTTCATTCATCGGAGAAACCCAGATATATCCGTTTGGTGACTGACGGAGGCGCTGATTGGTATAAAGGTCACCCATTGTTCCACCTTCTGTCAAACGGATTGTAGGACCACCTCCGATGCCCAAGGTACCCTTAGATAGGTAATCCATCTGAATAGGTTCATTGGTATCCGGATTGATTGCACCATTTGCCAGGCTGATAACTTTGTTTTGGTTGAATGTGTAGGTAAAGTTAGTTGAAAAACGCCAGTCTTTATTATATGTGTCACTGTACCCTACAGCCAATTCCAGACCTTGGTTCTGAATGTTACCGGTTTGTATTATATTTTGGTCATAACCCGATGAGGCAGAAGCATCTACGTAGAAAGTTTGGTTATATGTATTAGAACGATACCATGTCGCATCGAGGTTAATGCGATTGTTTAAAAATTTAGCATTGATACCAACTTCCCACGATTTAGTGTTTTCTGGTTTCAGATCCGTATTGTAATGTATGCTCGGATATACATATTGACCAGTCTGTTCGTCATATTCGTATTGCATCAATGTCAGGTAACGTTCCGGAGCAGATGCTACTTCCGCCCATGAACCACGGACCTTCAGATAAGAGATGAATTCTGGTAAAGTGACCATTTCACTGATTACGGCAGAAAGACCGACAGACGGATAAAAATAAGAACCCTGTGAAGTATATGCTAATTTGGAATCCCAGTCATTTCTGCCGGTCAAAGTCAGATAAAGCATGTGATCCCATCCCAGTTCACCGCTGAAGAATACACTTTGGATCTGGTCGTGCCACATTGATTCGTTACGTTTTGAAATGTTAGTTGCGATGTTTCCTACATGGAAGAAATTAGGAATTTTATCCAGGCCACCGGAGAAAGAGAACAGATCACTGCGGGTATCATTTAGAGAGCCACCAAGGTTTACGTTGATGGACATTTTATCTTCCAGTACATTTTTGGATATATTGAGGATGGCATCTGCATAGATGGCACGGTCGTTTTGTTTGGCATGTTTATATAAACCTTTGTCACTACCTTCGGTGAAGGTTGTGTTGGTACTTGCATAGAATTTCTTGTATGCATCCATATCCGAATTGTCTACCTTAACACGTCCGGTTACGTTCATCCAGCTGGTAATATCCCATTTCAGGCTGGCATTATAAATATAGCGGCGTTTGGATGAGGTATTGTTCATTCTGTTCATAATCCAGTATGGATTTTGCATACTCAATGAACTGCCATACACTTCTGTAGGCCAGTACTGTACCATTATATTTCTGGCCATATCGTATCTTTCATACATTTGTACTTCCTGGAAATCTTCGCCCCGTGGGAACAGATATAGGGAAACCAGAGGGTTGTAGTATTCGCCGCCACCTACCATATTCTTGTTATTTTGAATAATGTATTGGGCACCTACATCCAATGTTAGTTTATCATTTAGAAATTTAGATGTATTGCGGATAGAAAAGTTATAGCGGTTATACGAGTTGTTGGGTAAAATACCTGTAGAGTTTGTTGTAGCTACAGAAGCATATGTCTGGTTTTTTTCTGTACCGGTTGTAAATGTTAGTGCATTGATTTCATTTACTCCGGTATTGAAGAAACAGGATGGATCAAAATCAGTTGGTGTAGCCAGCTTGTTTCCCCAGCTTGTATTGTTACCCGATACATTTCCGTATGTGTTTTGGAATTTCAGAAGTTGTATCGGAGTTGAGAACGTCGTACTGTTGCTATAGGATACTTTCGCTTTTCCGGCTGCTCCTTTTTTGGTTGTTATAAGTACTACACCATTTGAGGCACTTGAGCCATACAAGGCAGCGGCAGAAGGTCCTGTCAGGATACTCATGCTTTCAATATCTTCGGGATTAATATCGGCTACGCTGTTGGTTCCCGGTTGTTCGCTCATCGTGCCTCCCTGATCAGATACAGATTCCACATTAAACATCGGAACACCATCGATAACATAAAGTGCATTGTCGTCTTTAACTAAAGATTTAGTTCCACGCATTACTACACGTACGGCACCACCGGCACCGGCAGATGAAGAGTTTATTTGTACACCAGCTATTTTTCCTGCAAGAGAATTCATAAAGTTGGCGTCTTTTACGGTTGTCAGGGCATCGCCTTTTACTTGTTGCACATTATAAGAAAGTGCTTTTTCCGAACGTTTGATACCTAATGCTGTAACAACAACTTCTTCAAGGGTTTCTGTATCTTCCTGCATGTTGACATTGATTACCTTTTTGGAAGCTGCCATTTCTATATTCTTATATCCTACATATGAAAACTGTAGTATGGAGGAACTGCTGGTTACGTTCAGGCTATAGTTACCTTCAAAATCTGTAATGGCTCCATTGGTTGTACCTTTTTCCAATACGGTTACCCCAATCAAAGGTTCTCCTTTTGAGTCTGTAACCTTACCGGTAACGACAACTGCCTGCTGTAAAGCTTCTCGCACTACAGGGCTTGTTGAAACTTGAGAAATTCGCATCTGTTCATGGGTCTTTGTTGTTACATCTGAGGATGTAAGACTAACGTGAGCAGATACGCATAAAGATGGTGACGTGATAAGACCCCCAACTAAAGCTGCTCGAAGGATGTTCCTTGAGCCTAAGAACTTGGTTCTTTTTTTCATATCTGTTTTTAAATTTAAGGTAAATATACAACTATACTATAGTCTCGATAGAGTCGGATGATTATAGAAGTTCGTTTATGTTATAAGTGAAAATTAAAAAAACAGTATTAATACTCACTCATTTTTTAAATTTTTTACAAATATAGTCAAAATGATATAAAGAATCAAGAATTATAGTATTTTTTATGGTGAGTTGAACCCAACGTTTCATAATTCTAAAATAAATTCTTATATTTAAGGAGAAAAACCGAGATAAGTTCCTCCGACAAGCCTTTGTCGGTCTAATTCAATCTACCTTCCCGTGAGTATTCGTTAGGAAGGTAGTGATGTGAAACTGCATATCAGTTGTCTTACGAATTCAAATTGTTGACCGCTATGAATCGATTACTCTTACTGCTTTGTCTGCTGGTCTTCCAGCAGACAGTATTTTCCCAGAATATCCATACCGAGCGTATCTTTCTTTCTCCCGACAAGGAAACCTGCGTTCCGGGTGACACCCTGCGGGTAGCAGGCCAGCTCTTTTCCTCGGACCGTTTCTATCCCTCCAGCCGCTATGTGTATCTGGAGTGCATCAGTCCGAAAGACTCCGTCCTGTTGCGCCAGAAGATTGCCTGCGATGCGAGCGGCTTCTTTCAGACGGTGCTGCTGACGGATGTGGACTGGAATCCGGGGGTGTGCTACCTGCGTGCCTATACCCGCTGGATGCAGAACTTTTGGGAAGAAAGCTTTAGCGTAACTCCTTTCCTGCTGGGGATTGCACATCCCGATAAAGAGGAGTATGCCCGTGAACTTCATGCCCGTTTCTTCCCCGAAGGCGGCCGTCTGCTGGAGGGCTTTCTCCAGAATGTGGTGTTCCAGCTGACGGACGACGACGGCTTCCCGGTCACCGATGCGAGCTCATACCTGCTGGATGAGAAAAACGATACGGTGGCCCGTGCGGTCGGTGTTCCTTCTTCCGGCCTGGGACGTATCTCGTTCCACCCTGAGCCCGGCCGTCAATACCGTCTGTTGTCCGTGTATCACGGTGCGGGTCATGCCTTCCCCCTGCAAATACAGGCGGAAGGAGCTGCGTTGCAGGCCGTTGTCGGTCGCGGCCGACTGGTGTGCCGTATTCTTTCCCACGAGTCCGGAGATCGTTTCCGTCTGTTCCTTTACCATTCGGAGCAGGGCCTGCAGGAGATTCCTTTCTCACCGGCAGAAAAGATGGCAGTTCTCGACGTGTCCGCTTACGGGCAAGGTATTTTGTCGCTGTTCCTGATGGATAAGGGCTTGAATAAGCTGTCGGAGCGGACAGTATGGATTGATAAATCTGCTGATACCTTACAGTCCTCTCCTGTTATTTGTTCCCTTCCTCAAACCGTGATGAATCCCGGTCAGTTATTGACGTATACGCTGGGTGTACCGGACAGCAGTTCCGTGTTTGTTCGTGTGGTCCGGCAGGACAACCTGACGTCAGGTCAGGCCTGTACGTCCTTAGCCTGGGGCGGGGAAGTATCCTCCCCGGTACGCTTTCCGCTACTGGACAATCCTTCGCCCGGCGATCTTGAAGCGGTACGGAACGCATGGCTGATGAGCGCCTCCTTTTCCCTGTTCCGTCCGGAGGTTGCCCTGAAGTCGGGCATGTCTTATCCTTACCTGATGGAAGACTGTCTTTTGCTGAGAGGAACCGCTTGGGAAAAGGAAGACAAGCCTTTCGGTCCGGGTCTGGTCGACGTACAGAACGAGCAGGCGGGCATCTTCTATACGGGCAAGCTGGAAGAGGACGGCAGCTTTGTCGTTCCGGTAGACAACTTCCCGAATCATGCCCCTTTTCTGCTGACTGCAAAGAACCTGAAGGGAAAAGTGGTCGATTGTGAGTTTACCTTGCAGGAGGACAGTTTCCCGAAGGTTGTCATACCTTATCCTCTCACGCTGCATGCTCGTGTTCAGTCGAATGTGGTGTTAGGCGATACGACCCTCCGTTACAGTGTAGACGAAAACGAACGGAAAGTCTATCACCTGAGCGGTGTAGAGGTCGAGTCCAGAAAACCGGTCGACATCCGTGAACTCAGCCGTATGCCTTTCAATTACATCGGGGAGGATGAGTTGCGGAAATGGCCCGGAAAGAGCCTGCGCACATTGCTGAACCGATTTACTGCTATAGCGGTGGAAGATAAAGGAAACGGAAGCGGAGGCGGAGTCTTGCGAGGTCATATTATGAATAATAGAAGGAAAGAGCATACAATGATAATTTATGGTCGTGAAATGGAGGAATTGAGCTATGATGAACCTACTATCGTATGGAGAAATAATCGGGACGCTTCTTTGACAGGTCCATCCCGTTACTTGAATGTGGTGGTAAATGGAGAACTTGTCTTTGGAAACATATCGGATATTTTGAACTATTCGGCAGGGGACATCAAGTCCATCGAGCTGATCCGTCCAAGTGATCCTCGTGCTACGGTTTATGGCACTCCTAATGGTGCTGTAGTGATAGAAACCCTCAGGGAAGTACACCTCCATCAGGATGACCAGCAGGGAGAGGTTGTCCATCCGTTTGGCCTGACGATGTGGAGAGAAGCAGAAGCTCGTCCGGTAGTGGCTCCTTTTCTACCGGGCACGTACCGGTTGCTGATAGATGTCGTCACCCCTGAGAAGCAGGTGGTTTCTTTCAGCAAGGAGTTTTCGGTTCAATAAGTTACTGACGGGTATTCAGGTACAATCAACAGAGCAGGCACTTACCGGTCGTATCATATCCGGTCGGCTTCCACATACCCGTGCATCACGGCATAGATGGCAAGCCCCGAAACCGACTTGATGCCGAGCTTCTCGGTGATGTTCTTGCGGTGCGAAATAACCGTCGTCAGGCTGATGTTCAGCTTGTCGGCTATTTCCTTGTTGATAAGCCCTTTAGTAATCAGAATCAGTACCTCTATTTCACGAGGCGACAGATCATGCTCCTGCTGCATTTCCTGCGGAGATACCGGATGATGTGTCGCTTCGTGTCCCTGTTTCCGCATCTGCATGATGGAAGCCACCAGCTTGTCCTGCGGCAGACAGACATTCAGGGTAGGGACACCGTTCAGCAGAGGCTGTTCGCCCGCTGCCAGCACGATGGTCTTCGGACGTCGTTCCAGAAAAAACGACGTATGTTCGAAGTACGTCTGTGCCGAAACAAAATAATGGCTGTACATGTCCGGCGTATCGTCTATCAGTCTGGCGAACGACGGAAATCTGCGGATGGTCGCTACGGGGATAAGTTCTTCCAGAATGGTCTGCAAGCCCAGTGCCGTCAGCGTATTCTGTTCTACGATTGCTATTTCAGGGATATGTTGCATCTTGGTTATAGGTTATGTTTTTCACACAGGTTCATTGATTCGTATCGGAGGAATGCTATATCAAAGAAACGATTGAAAAAGGCTTTTAGTTTTTCCAAAACCGTTTTCTTTTTTATTTCTCTGTTTTTATCAAAGATAGACATGGGAGGAAGTATTTGGGCGATTTATATTGCTTTGTCATAATTATTCAAATTACAATTGTTTACAAAGCCGATACAGTTGTTTGGGGCTATTGGGTACTTCTTTAATGGTTGGTTCTATAAGTCCATTTTCCATCAACGGTATCAGAATTTTATTACGGAACCGTGTCCTGTTTGTTTCTCCCAGTATCTCCATTAGTTTCAGAATGGACTGCGGTTTCTCCCTTAGTGCGTAAATGAATTCGGCTATCACCTCAGAGGTGTACTGGTTGAGCTTAGGACAAGCTTGAGACAAGCTTAGGACAGCTTGGGACAGACTTGGGACAGCTTGGGACAAATGTTCGTTGGGTATCTCCTTATCCTTTTGCATTTCTTCCTTTCCCAGTTTCAGGGTAAGCAAGACGGTGTCAGGCTGTACCGTTTCTTCAATTGCAGGCCGTCCCCATTGGTTATTTTCCCATCCTTTCACGATATAATCGGCACCACTTCCGGCTTTTTCACCATATCCCAGCAGCATAAACATTTTCTGGATAATCGGATTACGGCAAAGACTATGACTTCCTGCATAAAAATCATCTACGGAAATCAGCATTCTGCCCGGATTCCGCATGATGATTCTATCAGGCTCACGAATCACGATGATATTTCCCGGCTCTGCATAGCTGGCGTGTACAAGCGTATTTACCAATGCTTCACGGATAGCAATGTGGGCCTGCGTTTCTTCTACGCGGGTAATGCCTTCCAGCCTGAAAGGAGTAGGTATGGTTTGAGATAATTCATTGTAAACCCGGTAAAAGAACTGGTAAATATTGGCCTCCCATGTTCCGTCGGGATAAATACGATTGGACCAGCGGACACCGGGAGTATCGGATAGTTTCTCCTGATAATCCACAAAATACCATGGTGTACAGGTGGTGTCGGTAATGCTTTCCGTTTTTCCAAACATTAAAATGCCCGCACGGGTAAAACCTTCCGTACCTGTTTCTCTGTCTATCCGATAGGCTCCGATTTTCATCAGAAAAGCCCGGTCATCCAAGTCATTCCATGGATGATTTTCTTTTCTAAGCGCAAATCGTTTTCGGTAACCCTGCAAAGTTACAGGATCTATATCCTTTATACTGTAGTTTGGTAAAATCTGATTATCAAAAGGAGCCGTTGCATGATGGGCATCCGCAAACATTTCGCGCACTTCATCATCCGTACAATGATAGTCACCCTCATGGTTACGCTTGTACGTATTGCCAAAAGGATTGCGGGTAAGATAGACCGGACGGACATTGTATGTAGCTCGGGGAATACGGAAGACCAGATAGAAACTACCGTCCGCTTCACCTACTGCCACATCACGTTCCGTAAGCATGGTGGCACTTACTTTTTCTTTGTTGTGTGCACAATCCCAAAAGCGTTTCTTATATAGAGTTATCTGTTCTTCCGTCAATCCATCCAGCAGAAAACGTCCTTCTTTTTCCTTTACACCCAACACGATGATGCCGCCGTTTGTATTGGCAAAGGCAGAAAAGGATTCCCAAAAGCTTTCCGGCAATCCACCTCTTGCCGATTTGAATTCTACTTCTGCACTCTCGGCTCCTTTGATAAGTGCGTGTATGTCATTTTTTATATCCATCATGCTTTCTGAATTGTATGGCTAAATTTTTTTTTTCAATTCTGCTGAATGTCAATAGCTTGCTTCTCGTATAGCTCCTGTACGGCGGTAATTCCTTCCGGAAATCCTTCGGACAAGTCGTTTACCTTGTTCCCTTATCCTCGCTGCAAGTACGCCGCCACGGCATCGGCACACCGTTCGCCGTCGATACCTGCCGACACGATGCCGCCTGCATAGCCCGCACCCTCTCCGCAGGGGAACAACCCTTCTACGGTGACGTGCTGCAAGGTTTCATTGTCGCGCACGATGCGGATAGGCGCCGAGGTACGTGTTTCCACGGCAATCATCACCGCCTCGTTGGTCAGGAAGCCGTGCGAGCTCTTGCCGAACAACTGGAAGCCGCGGCTCAGACGACTGCTGATGAATTTCGGCATCCAGAAATGAAGCGGCGAAGAAACCAGTCCCGGACTGTACGATGTGTCGGGCAGGTCGTAGCTCACCTTCCGGTTGATGAAGTCCGCCATGCGCTGCGCAGGAGCCGTCTGTCGCATGTTACCCTGCTGCCAGCAGAGCTGTTCCAGCTTCTCCTGAAAGTGCATCACAGCCAGCGTATGCACGCTTCCCTCGGGCAGTTTTCCCGAACGGGCAATCAGTTCCTCGGTCTGTGCCTCTGCCGAACCCTGAATGGTTTCGCACGCCTGAAGCTGCAAGTCGGGCAGGAGCAGGTCTTCGGGACGCAGTTCCACCACCATACCGGAGTTGCTCCACTTCGTGCCACGGTTGCTGGGGCTCATGCCGTTCACCACTATCTGGTGAGGTCCGCTGGCTGCCGGCACCACAAATCCTCCCGGACACATGCAGAAGCTGTACACGCCGCGACCGTCTACCTGCTGTACGAAACTGTATTCCGCTGCCGGCAGATACTTTCCGCGTCCGTTCTTGTTGTGATACTGAATCTGGTCGATCAGCATCGACGGATGCTCCAGACGTACCCCCACGGCGATACCCTTGGGTTCGATGGTCACCCCGTTGGCATACAGCCAGCGGTATACGTCGCGTGCCGAATGTCCCGTAGCCAGAATCACCGGACCGTGGAAGGTCTTTCCCGTATTCGTTTCAATGCCCGCCACCTTGTTGTCCTTGATGAGCAGGGCGTCCATGCGTGTCTGGAAGTGTACCTCTCCACCGCAGGCGATGATGGTGTTTCGCATGTTCTCGATCACCCTCGGCAACTTGTCGGTTCCGATGTGCGGATGCGCGTCTATCAGGATGGAAGTACTTGCCCCGTGCTGGCAGAACACGTTCAGAATCTTGTCCACGCTGCCACGCTTCTTGCTGCGCGTGTACAACTTGCCGTCGGAGTAAGCTCCCGCACCTCCCTCGCCGAAGCTGTAGTTCGATTCCGGGTCCACCTTGTGCTCACGGCTGATGCGGGCAAGATCCGTCTTGCGGTCGCGCACGTTCTTTCCGCGCTCCACCACTACTGGACGCAGTCCCAGCTCTATCAGGCGCAGGGCAGCAAACAGACCGCCCGGCCCGGCACCCACCACAATCACCTGAGGCTTACCCTCCACGTTGCGGTATTCCGTCCGTACGAACTCCTCTTCGGTAGGCGTTTCGTTGATGAACACCTGCACCTTCAGGTTCACGTAAATCGTCCGCTGGCGGGCATCGATGCTCCGCTTCAGCACCCGTACGGCGTGGATGGTACGAATGTCGAGCCCCTTCTCGCGGCTCACGTATTGTTTGATATGCTGTTCGCTGGCTGCCTGCTCGGGCAGAACTCTTAACTGGTATTCTTGTATCATAAATGGTTGTTTTTGTTTACGTTTTTTTCTTCTTCCAAGAACTCTTCATACAGAGCTACGGGACCATAATGCCACAGTTGGGTCGACTGGTCTGTAAGTCGGCGGTAGGTATCAGAGCGGTAAAAGCGTAGCAGTGCTTCCTTGATACTTACTCCTTGCTGCCGGGCATAAATCTGTATCATTCGGGCTATCTTGCCGGGTAAAAACAAATACAGGTTATTGTTTGTTACTTCCAAATTCATAGATGTACCTCCTTGGTGGTCGATTTCCTCCATCAGCCACTGGCGGCTTTGTGTGTGGAGAATTTCGAAATTTTCTTCCAGATAAGTCAATACTCCTTGTTGGGAGAAAAGGTCGGCAACCTCTTTTCCTGTCATATTGTGCTCATGCCTGTACTGTTCCATGCAGAAAGTCACAAAGAAAATCCTGTCCAGTTCTTTATTCTGCGTCATCATGACTTGTCATTTGTTTTTTGCACTCTTTTACCCGAACAACTGCCGGAAAGCCTCTTCCACCTTGCGCACGGGTACCAGCTCGATTTTGATCTTCTTGCGGTCCAGTCCCTGCAGGTTATGCTTGGGGACGAGCATCCGTGTGAAGCCCAGCTTCTCCGCCTCGCTGATGCGCTGCTCGATGCGGTTTACGGGACGGATTTCGCCGCTCAGTCCCACTTCGCCCGCCATGCATACGCCCGCTTCAATCTCCGTGTCCATGTTGCTCGACAGGATGGCACTGATTACCGCCAGGTCGATAGCCGGATCGTTCACCTTCAGTCCCCCCGCGATGTTCAGGAAGACATCCTTCTGTGCCAGCTTGAATCCCACACGCTTCTCCAGCACCGCCAGCAGCATGTTCATGCGGCGCAGGTCGAATCCCGTAGCCGAACGCTGGGGCATACCGTACGCCGCCGTGCTCACCAGCGCCTGCACCTCGATGAGAAACGGACGGATACCCTCTACCGCACAGGCGATGGCAATGCCGCTCATGCCCTCATGGTCTTGCGTCAGCAGCAGTTCCGAAGGGTTGCTCACCTGCCGCAGCCCGTCCTGACGCATCTCGTAGATACCCAGTTCCGCCGTACTTCCGAAGCGGTTCTTGATGCTCCGCAGGATGCGGTACATGTAGTGCTGGTCGCCCTCGAACTGAAGCACCGTATCGACGATATGCTCCAGCACCTTCGGTCCGGCGATGCTGCCCTCCTTGTTGATGTGCCCGATGAGGATGACCGGCGTACCCGTTTCCTTGGCAAATTTCAGGATGGAAGCCGAACACTCGCGCACTTGTACGATGCTGCCCGGCGACGAGTCGATGTTCTCCGTCGAAATGGTCTGTATGGAGTCGATGACCACCAGGTCGGGAGCCGTGTTCTTGATGTTCGTGAAAATCTGCTCCAGCGACGTTTCGCACGCAATGAGCAGGTTGCTTGCCTCGGGGTGGGGGATGCGGTCGGCACGCAGCTTCAACTGCCGTGCACTCTCTTCGCCCGAAATGTACAGCACCTTCTTGTCCGTGAGCCGGAGTACCGTCTGCAGCACCAGTGTCGACTTTCCGATGCCCGGTTCCCCGCCTATCAGCGTGAGCGAACCCTCTACCAGTCCGCCGCCCAGTACGCGGTTTAGCTCGTCGTCGCCCATGTCGATGCGCTCTTCCTCTCCCGAGGTGATTTCGTGCAGCCGCTGCGGTTTCGAGCGTACCGACTCGATGCCGTGCGCCACATGCTTGGCTACGGGCACTTCCTTGCGCACCACCTCTTCCACAAATGTGTTCCACTGCCCGCACGACGGACACTTGCCTGCCCATTTGGGCGATTCCTGTCCGCAGTTGGTGCAAACATATACGGTTTTTTCTTTCGCCATGATTCGTTGGTTGGGTTAAGTTCTTATCTTTGCAAAGATACTAAAAAACGGGCGTTTTTCCTCGTGTTTGGACGGCTTTCTTTCGGGTTTCGGACGGCTTGTGGCGGAAATCGGGGGAGGGTTTTCCGGGTGATGACGGGGCGATTTACCGGTTTTTGTACAAAAACTAAAATCTTTTGTACAAATTCTGCTGAAGGTCTTGTGGAAAAGTCCGGAATTTTCGCAGGCTTAAAAAAAGTTAATGCCTTTCTGCTTTCAATGCCCTCCCCGGAGTTTCGGCCGAAACTCTTCTTTGATTATATCTTTGTTTATTATATATAATAGGAAAGGGTGGTAACACTGGTGGTACCATCGGTGGTCCGCTTATGGTGATAATTATTTGTGATACAATATGATAGGTGGTACCGTTGGTGGTGCCATCGGTGGTCCGCCTGCTGTTTTGCCTCCTTTTCCCCAGTTTGCTGCCGGTGCGAACTTGCTTAAATCGCAACTACGTGCAGGGATGTTTCATTTCTGTTAAATTTTTGCGTTCCTGATAAAATGTTATGTGATTTTCTGTTTTTGTGAGGAAAATGTAAAGGATAATTTTGCTTTCGGTGTGATAGTGTCGGCGTAAAATCCGTAGGCTGGCTTGTATTGCATATTATTTGCATTTTTAATAATAAATTAATTAACATAATCGAGTTAATGTCCTGATAAATTTGACTTTTGCTCCTGATTTTTTAAATTTTTTTGCTATATTTGTGTTTGATTTATTAATAACACAAAAACAATTTGAGAAAACGTATGAAAAATCAATTGAAGCATTTTCTATTGTTTGCGGTGCTTGTCATATTTAGTACAGTCACTGCTGTAGCTCAGGCTACATTGAAAGGCAAGATTGTAGATGCGGAAAATAATGAGCCTCTTATCGGGGCAACGGTTTCCGTGCAAGGTTCAACTGAAGGTTCTGTAACGGACATCGACGGAGTGTTCTCGTTGAAAATACAGAAGTCGGGAGTAACCATCGAATTCAAGTATTTGGGATACAAGACCAAAACCATGAAAATAACCAAGAAGGGTGTTGTTGATCTTGGTACAGTTTCTATGGAGTCGGACGCACATGTGCTGAATGATGTGGTGATTACTTCGTCTATCGCAGTAGCCCGTAAGACACCGGTTGCCGTATCGAGTGTAGCCATGGATTTCATCGAAGAAAAGCTGGGTACACAGGAATTTCCTGAAATCCTGAAATCTACTCCGGGTGTACATGCCAACAAAGACGGTGGTGGATATGGTGACTCTGAAATCTATATGCGTGGATTCGGTAATGAGAATATCGCCGTGATGGTGAACGGTGTGCCGATGAACGATATGGAATGGGGTGGAGTTTACTGGTCGAACTGGGCCGGACTGACCGATGTGACTCGTACGATGCAGACACAGCGCGGACTGGGTGCTTCTAAGGTTTCTGCTCCTTCTGTGGGTGGTACGATTAATATCATCACTCAGAGTCTGGAAAGCAAGAAAGGCGGTACAGTAGCATATTCGCTGGGTAACGACGGTATGAACAAAATCCTGTTCAGCGTGTCTACCGGTCTTTCCAAGTCGGGATGGGCCATGACGTTGCTGGGTGCCAAGACCTGGGGTGACGGATATGTACAGGGTAGCGACTTCGAAGGATACAATTACTTCTTGAATATTTCAAAGCGTCTGAATGATGCTCATCAGTTGTCGTTGACTGTTTTCGGTGCTCCGCAGACGCACTATCAGCGTAATGGTGCCTTGACAATCGCCGACTGGAAGATGACTGAAGAGGTGTATGGCGTGAAGAATTACAAATACAATTCTACTTATGGTTTCGATAACGAAGGACGTCGCCGCACCAGCGAATATAACTCGTACCACAAGCCGCAGATCAGCTTGAACCATCAGTGGCAGATTGACGAAAAGTCATCGTTGAGTACGGTTGCTTATGTTTCTATCGGTCGTGGTTACGGTTACTCCGGACAGGGTAATGAATATTATGGTTATTCTTATCAGGACTGGAAGGGTGCCAACTATGGCGTGCTTCAGACTAAATTCCGTAAACCGGACGGTACGTTCGACTATGGAGCTATCGAAGACATCAATGCGCAGAGTGAATACGGTTCTATGCTTGCCATGAGCTTGTCGAAGAACTATCACAACTGGTATGGTTTGCTGTCGACTTATACTACCAAGTTCGGCAAGTATATCGACTTCTACGGAGGTGTGGATTTCCGTTACTACAAGGGTACACACACCAACGAAATTTCAGACTTGTACGGTGGTCAGTACTTCATGGACTCTACCCGTGGCGATGTGCTGGCTGAAAACAATATCGCTGCTGCCGACCCGATGTGGAAGTATGAAAAGCTGGGTGTAGGCGACGTGGTTTACCGTGACTACGACGGACATGTGCTGCAGGAAGGTGCTTTCTTCCAGGGCGAGTTCAACAAAGACAAGCTGTCGGCTTTCCTGGCAGGTTCATTGTCGAACACTACTTACTGGCGTTACGACCGTCTGTTCTACGACAAGGCTCATGCCAAATCGGATAATGTCAGCTTCATCGGATTTACTGCAAAAGGTGGTGCCAACTACAATATCACCGACAATCATAACGTATTCTTCAACTTGGGTTACATCAGCCGTGCGCCGAAGTTCTCTTACGGTGCGTTCATGCAGGCTAATGCAAGCCACGCCATCAACAAGGATGCCAAGAACGAGAAGGTGTTGTCGTTCGAGCTGGGTTACGGTTTCCGCAACAGCTGGCTGACTGCCAACGTGAATGCTTACTGGACCAAATGGCTGGACAAGGCGATGACAAAGTCTGGTCAGCTCGACAATCAGGAACGTACGGAATACTACATGAACATGACCGGTGTAAACGCACTGCACAAGGGTGTGGAACTGGATGTGAAGATTACTCCGCTGAGATGGCTGGACATTACCGGTATGTTCTCTTTGGGTGACTGGAAATGGGACAGCAACGCTACCGGTTATGCTTACGACGACAAGGGTATGCCGCTGAGAGAAGACGGTACACAGGCAAGTGGCATCGGTGCTCCCGACCATGTATCGGCTTCCATCAACCTGAAGGGTGTACGTGTAGGTGGTTCTGCTCAGACTACTGCTGCTCTGGGTGCTACCTTCAAGATCAACAAGTCTATCCGTGTGGGTGCCGACTGGACTTACTACGGACGTAACTATGCTTACTATTCTTTCAGCGGAAGCGACCTGAAACTGGGTAAGGAAATCAGCATCGCCGACCCATGGAAGATACCTGCTGCAAGTCAGATTGATATGAATGCTTCTTATCGTTTCAAACTGGGTAAGCTGGATGCTACTCTGTCTGGAAACGTGAACAACCTGCTTGACTACCAGTACATTTCTAAAGCATTCAATCCTAAATCGGGAGAGGTTTCGGACCAGACGATTTACTGTTACTATGCTTTCGGACGTACGTATAGTGTGAGATTGAAAGTAAACTTCTAATCACCTGTTTAATAGAATAGAATTTATGAAAAAAATATTATTTATATCAACCGCATTGCTGGCTTCGCTGACTGCATGTGATGATTATAATGACCAGTTTAACCTCGACTCTCAGATTTCGGATGTAAAGAAGGGAGTCGCTATCAAATTGGCGGCAGCAGATTATGCAACCATTGCCAATAATGCAACCAACAAGGAAATCGCTTTGTCGAAAGACCCCGAAAACGGTACGTATGTAGCAGCGCTCGAGGCTATCGGAAAAAACAGATATTTTGCCAGCAAGACTGAAGCTGAATGGTTCCTGCCGGCTTTCATTACTGAAAAATATCCGCAGGCTGATGCCGGATCTCGTTTCTCGGTTTCGTACAACATGTATAAGGAACCGTCTACTTATCTGGCCGACTTCAAGAACCTGAAGGAATATACGCTTTCGAATACCGATTACCGCAATGTATGGGGTGAAACGGCTTCGGCTACTTATCTTTCTCCGTCTACCCTGAAGAAACTTCCTGAAGTGTTGTCGGGTGCCGTAAGCAATCCTGCCGAGGGAGATATGATGGTGGTAAACTATGCATATTCTGAATTTGAGCCGAGTGCTGGCGGTGGTTCTGTCGTTCCGATGGTGTACCAGAAGGTGACTTCGTTCGACGGCGAGGCTGGTAACTATGTGATTGCTGCCAAGGCTGACGACGGTAACTATTATCCGTTCGGAAAACTGGACAAGGAAAGTTATAACTATGGTTATATGAACCCGTCGCCTATTACGGTGGGCGAGAATGGTGTGATTGCCAATGCCGACGGTGCGGAACAGGTGGTTACACTGGGTAAGAGCGACAATGGATTTACCTTGCTGAACGGCTGGTCGAAGTATATTTACCTGAGCGGTACATACAACAGCTTCAACGTTTCTTCTTCACTTCCTACCGAAGGTGGTGAATGGACCGTGAACAGCAACGGAGACGGTACCTTTGCACTGGTGAATGTAGAAAAGAACAAGACTGTAAAACTGACGTATACCAAGGATAATAAGTACAGTTACGGGGCTTATCCGGAATCAAGCTATATGTATTTCTCCGACCCGATGAACAAGGAGAGCGACAAGTTCACTTTCAAGGATGTAAAACTGCCGGAAGGTTCTACGTATGTGTGGAAAATCGATTCGTATGGTTACTATAAAGGCTCTGCTTTCGTAAACAATAAGAATCTGGCTTCTGAAAGTTATGTGGTTTCTTCGGAAATCGACCTTTCGAATGCTACTGCTCCGGTGCTGAGTTTCAACCTGGCTATCAACTTTCTGAATGGTAACAAGGCTACCGATTTCTTTACCGTAAGAGTTTCTTCTAATTATACGGGTGATGTGGCAGGTGCTACCTGGACAGACCTGACTTACGATGCATCGAAGGTGGGTAGCTCGTGGACCTTTACCAATCAGTCTATCGACCTGAGCCAGTTTAAGGGACAGAAAATCGTGATTGCATACGGTTATAAGAGTACAGACCAGTGCGCTCCGACTGTGGAACTGAAAAATTCTTCGGTGAAGGAAAAGAGCTATTGGGATGTATGTCTGTTTAAGGAAGTTCCTGAAAACGAAGTGGCTGCGGCTATGATGCGCATGACACGTGCTTCGGGTGCTTATGCTAACTCTTCTGCACTGTATGTATACAGCGACGGCGCATGGGTTGAATATAATAAAGAAGATGTAAATGTATTGGTTGCCGATCCGAAGTTCTACGCTGAAATCGGTACGGACTACGTTTCTAAACCGTCGGTTATCTTCCCGGTTTATCTGGCACAGAAATTCCCGTATGCCGTGAAGGGCGAACAGGTAGCAGTGGTTTACAAGAAAACAGCCGACAGCAACCCGATTGTTGAGGAATATACACTGAACGGTACATGGGCTGCTTCTACTAACTACTCTACACGTACTACTATCTTCGAAAAGGCTGCCGACGGTACGTATACCGCACAGGCTGGTGTTTATCTGGATGAAGCACTGACTGGTGGCAGTGACGGTGGATTCACTGTACAGGATATCGCACTGACAGGTGTAAGCTATGTATGGAAGAGTGACGCAAGCTACGGATGGAAGGCTTCGGCATTTATGAACAATACCAACTATCCGACCGAAAGCTGGCTGCTGACTCCGGCTATCGACTTGTCGGAAGCTGTATCGCCGCAGTTGTCGTTCGAAGAAGCTCACAAGTTCCTGAACAACAATCCGCTTTCGGAATTCATGATGATTAAGGTTTCTACCGACTATGTAGACGACGTGGAATCTGCTACATGGGACGACGTGGAAATCGACGAAACACAGTGGTCCGACGGACAGAGCTGGGACTACTACAAAGTTGGTCCTTATAGCTTGAGCGCGTACATAGGTCAGGTTATCCGCATTGCATTTGTTTACAAGAGTACAGACAGTGCTGCTCCGACTTGGGAAATCAAGAATGCTTTGGTAAACGAAGCTGAATAATATTATAATGTATATCCGCTGGTTCTTTTTCTGACGAGGAGAAGAACCGGCGGATATTTTTCTCTTTACTCACGATATCTTAACAGGTTTAGTTATGAAAAAACATTTATTTATTTTAGGGCTGGCACTGGCTTTGTTCAATGTCGGCTGCGATGACCAGAATACCATCCCCAATGGTTATGTACAAACGACTCAGGAAGGAGCCTCTACGCTTGTCCTGAAAGGATACGAAAATGCTTCATTAGGCTTTTCTGTATTCCAGCCGGAAGGATTCGATTCTCCTCTCTATATTCAGGACAAGAAATTTTCGGGCAGTGCTTACAGCTTTACACAGGTAGCGGCTGCACGTCTGGATGAAATGACAACTGTGCCTGCAAACGTAGAATGGCAGTCGGATGCTACCGTTACGGCTGGTGCGGCTTACTGGGCTCGCTATGCTGCGTCTTCGGTTTACCGCTTTGTGAAATTCCGTGTAACCGATATCAGTGGCAACAATGTAACGATTGAATATGTAGTTACCGACCAGACAGAAGAGCGTCCGAATGATAATGTCAATGCGAACGTGGGTTATGAGAATGTTTCGGTAACCGGATACGAAATTCCTCATCTGAATGACCAGAATGTATACGCCGATCATTATGTAACCATGGACGGAGTACAGATTCTGAACTATGCGCTGGAATGGGATAATACCAAGCGTCATGCCAACTGGGTAGCCTTTACGTTCGATACAACAACTTCGGCCGATGCAGTGAAGCGTACAGATGCCTGGGCAGTAGACCCGAAACTTCCGGCAGAAATGCAGACTCAGGAAAGTGACCATAAGAGCGACGGTTTCGACAAAGGACACTTGTGTGCTTCGGAAGACCGTGTTTATCTGAAAGAAGCTAATGATCAGACTTTTTACTATAGTAACATTTCGCCGCAGTTGAACGACTTCAACGGTGGTTTCTGGGCTAAACTGGAGGCTCGTGTACAGACATGGGGACGTTCTACTACAACCGGTACGTACGACAAGGTGTATGTGACGAAAGGTGGTACACTGAACAAACTGCTGAAAAACTTCAAGGGTACAGCCGTATCGGGTGGTACTCCTACAACCGATGCCAACGGATTCACCATTCACGGACTGGCTTGTCCGGAATATTATTTCATGGCTATCCTGAGCCAGAAAGACGATGTATTCCACGCCATTGCTTTCCTGGTTCCTCACAAGGAAGGATTGAACAGAACTCCTTCGTCTGACGAACTGAAAGAATATGTGGTTTCTGTAGACAAGCTGGAAGAGGAAACGGGTATCGATTTCTTCTGTAACCTGCCCGACGTGATTGAAAACGAAGTAGAGGCTGCTTACAACCTGAACGACTGGGCGTGGTAATAGGAGAATAGGCGTATGAAGAAATATCTGTTGACAGTAATATGGGCGTGCCTGGTTGTATCAGGCTACGCTCAGGACAAGAAAGGTACGCTTTACGGAGTTGCCTTCTACAATCTGGAGAATTTGTTTGATACGACCCACGATGAGGGTAAAAAGGATTACGAATATTTGCCCGACGGAAAGAACAAGTGGAACGAGGAGAAGTATCAGTCGAAGTTGAAGAATATGTCGACGGTACTTGGTTCGCTGGCAACCGATAAGGTGCCCGAAGGGGCAGCGGTCATCGGTATGGCAGAGGTGGAAAACCGTCGTGTGCTGGAGGACTTGCTGAAACAGCCGGCTCTGGCAAATCGTGGTTACGAAATTATCCATTATGAGGGACCGGACGAACGGGGTGTGGATTGTGCGTTTTTCTATAACCCGAAACTGTATACGGTGACAGCTACAAAGCTGGTGCCATATGTACTGGCTCAGCCGACTGACCGTCCGACTCGTGGTTTCCTTGTAGCCGACGGCAAATTGGCAGGCGAGCGTGTAGCATTCATCGTGAACCACTGGCCGTCAAGAGGTGCTGCTTCGCCGGCTCGTGAACGTGCGGGCGTGCAGGTACGTGCCTTGAAGGATTCCTTGCAGCGTCTGGACTCGAAGATCAAGATCGTTATCATGGGCGACATGAACGATGATCCGATGGACAAGAGTATGGCAGAAGCCCTGGGAGCAAAACGTGAAACCAAGGACGTAGAGAAGAAGGATTTGTACAATCCGTGGTGGAATACGCTTGCCGGAGGTGACGGTACGCTGAAGTACAGAGGCAAATGGAATTTGTTCGACCAGATTGTATTTACAGGCAATTTCCTGAACAAACGCCATAAGAAACTGAGTTATTACAGTCACGAGATTTTCAAGCGCGATTTCCTGATGCAGTCGGACGGCAGATATAAAGGTTATCCGCTGCGTACACAGGCGGGGGGCCGATGGATGAACGGCTACAGCGATCATCTGCCTACGGTGGTGTATTTCATCAAGAAATAATTTATTCAAGTAAGATTTAGTTTTATTAGATATAATATGATTTATTAAAAGATGATGCGTTTCAGTGACGCATCATCTTTTTTGTTTTTCATCATAGAATTATTAAGGGGTATTCCACGTGTAGCCACGTATAGAGATGAATTGGGCTAAAAGGGTGTAGGTGGACTATGGAACAGGAGTCGTACGAATATTATAGGTTTAAAACTTTTTTGTACAAGTAATAAGAAGTTTTGTGTTCAGGAATACGTTTTCTTATATTGTATTTTTTTATTACAAAATAATTTGCTTTGTAGAAAAATATTAAATATCTTTATGGCGTGATAAGATAGAGAAGAGTATTTGAATGTTGTAATTGTATTTAGTTTCTTTATTCTGTATGTCTAAATCTGTTTTGTTTTATATACTGGTATCGGCTTCTGTAATATTAGGTACTGTTCGTTTATCAGCCCAGGATATTGCTCTTAAGACCAATGGATTGTATTGGCTGACAACGACAGTCAATGCAGGAGTGGAAATTGCTGTTAGTAATAAGCTGACTATAGATTTTCAGGCAGCCTATAACCCATGGACATTTCAAGATGACAAAAAAATGCGCTTTTGGCTGGCGCAACCGGAATTAAAATATTGGTTGTGTGAAAAGTTTGAGGGGCATTTTGTCGGTTTCCATTTGCATGGAGGGCAATATTTCGGTGGCTTTAATGATACACGATATGATGGATATTTAGCAGGTGCGGGTGTATCTTACGGATATGACTGGATTTTATCACCTCATTGGAATCTGGAGATGGCGTTAGGAATAGGATATGCTCATTTGTGGTTTGATAAGAGCCCGCGTATTTATTGTGAAAAATGCAGGAATAGCGAACGGAAAAACTATTTCGGTCCAACTAAAGCTGCTATTTCGTTAATCTATGTTTTTTAAAAGAAATGGAGTATGAAGAAACGACGTGGTTTATTAAGTGGACTATCAGGTATAGTGTTATTCAGTTTGCTCGCTGGATGTGCTTCTGGTCGGCATCTCCAAAACCGACTGTCTGTACTTCCTGATTCCTCTGTACTGGTTCCGGATACGTTGGGGAGTGTGCATCTGGATATGGTTTTCCAATTGCCGGAACATTATTTGTCGAAACGTAACAGGCTGGTTGTTGTACCTCAATTACTGATAAACGGTGAGGTGCGTGAGGAATTGGCACCGGTTGTTGCTGATGCATCTATTTATGATAAGAAGCTAACTCGTAAACAGAAGATTGAGGGATATCGAGATAGGTATGATACACGAATGAAGATAGACGATGTTTCAAAAAGAATCGATATTCCTTACCGGAGCAGTTTTGTTGTTCCCGATGACATGGAAACCGGATATGTACGTGCAGTGATAAGTAAGGACGGCTGTGGTGAATGTACGGGCATTGATACGATAGACATAGCTCAGATTAGTAATCTGGTATCGCTTGTCGATGTAAAGAAGGGAATGAATCTGGTTTGGATAGAACCGGAGTTTGTCATCCGTCCGAAAATACGTGAGGGACGAGGAGAGGCACGCCTTCAGTTCCTTATAAACCGGTACGATATCAATATGGAGTTGGGAAACAACCGGCAGGAGATGGAAAGTATGACTCAGACTTTACGTCCGCTCTTTGCAGATACACTGGCACAGTTACGTGATTTTCTGATTAATGGGATGGCTTCGGCCGACGGAGGATATGCCTTCAATACCAGACTGGCACGAAATCGTGCGGCATCGGCCAGAGAATGGGTTATAGAAACATTGAATATCCGTCCGGAAATACAGAAACTTATAAAAGTGGGGTCCAAACCCGAGGGCTGGTGGCCTGTATACGAAGCGATGGTAGCAGACGGGAATCCGGATTCGTTGGCGGTAAAACAAATATTGACTCGTTATACGGAAGGAAACGATGATGTACAAGAACGTTACATCCGTAAGTTGCCTTGCTGGAATGACATTAAGAACAAATATCTTCAGAAAGACCGTAAAGTGGAATATGTCTACAGTTATACACTCCGAAGCTTTACTACCGACAAAGAACTGCTGGATATGTATACAAAGCGTCCAGATGCTTTCAATGAAGACGAATTACTACGTGTCGCTTCGTTAATGGAAGAAGATAGCAAGAAAAAAGAGGTTTATCATACACTGATGACATATTTCCCACAGTCGCAGGTAGCTGCCAACAATTTGGCAGTACTCTATTTGCGTGACGGAGAGGAAGAAAAGGCAAGGCATACACTTGAGAGACTTGATAGTCATTCTCCGGAAGCGATTAATACGCTTGCCGCAGGATATGTTTATGCTGGAGATTATGAACGGGCTATAGAATTATTGCAGGAAGTGGATTTGCCACAGGCACGTTATAATCTGGGACTTTTGAAAGCACGGCAGCGTAAATTAAATGAGGCTTATCATCTGCTGAAAGATTTTCGTGACGTAAATGTTGCAGTGGTAGCACTAAGTGTAGCCCGCAATACTGAGGCAAAGGAAATTATGGATAGTGTAGAAGATAACAGTTGTCTGGCCGAATATGTACGTGCCCTGATTGATGCACGTATGAATAATGATTCTGGTTTTTACAAACATATACGTAAAGCTTGTGAGCAAGAATCATTGCGTATCAGGGCTGCTGGAGAACCTGATTTTATTGATTATCGGGGGGAAGCTGCTTTTCGGAAAATTGTAGAATGATAAACATTAACAGAAGTGGAAGTTATGAAAAAGAATAGATTATATCTTGTCTGTTGGGTACTGATGATACACATGATTGGGTTAACATCATGTATCCGTGATGAAATATTGCCTTGTCCGCCTCTGCAAGTGATGATTGATATTGAAGACAAGAATTATGACAATATTGACTTTATCGAAGAAAATACCGGGTTGGATTTTCGTAAGGATGAAAGCATGAGCTTTCGGAGTTATATCCAAAAGTTGTTTTATGCGCTCTATGATCTGGAAACCGGTGAGATTGTTTTTACTCGCCATTTACACGATGTAGAAGGAGATGCTTCAATGGCTACTGCCTATTTGCCGGAAAATCTTCCGTTCGGGCGTTATGGATTGGTGGTATGGGGAAATATTCTCAGAGAAGATGGTATTGTTGCAGATGGTCGCTTTGGTACTTATGATTTGCATCAGGGACATGTAGAAGGATATGATGTGTATATGGCTGCCGATGAATTACTCTATGATGAAGTGAATTACAGTTATGTAGTGAAGTTGAAGCGGATTAAGGGGAAGCTGCTTATTCAGGCATTAAATTTTCCTCCGGAAATAGGTTGGTCTAAGAAAACGGTCAGTGGAGTAACCGGAAATGTAGATTATGAGTTGAATTACTCGGAACCGGAAACAGTAGTAACCTATACGGAGTGGAAAAACCGGACATCGGAGTTTGTAAGCAGTACGTTTTTGTCGCCTTCTGCCACTTCGTCCGGTAGTACGGTAGATGCAGATTTGTATGATGAGCCGGAAATGCTGGAGCCTGTGATCAATCTTGAAACTGTTTCTGTAGAAATAGAGCGCAATAAAATAACCGTGTTACGCTATGTATATGATGAGAGTACAGGTAATACAAACATTTATGTTTTACTGGATGACGGCTGGGATGCAGTGCATAATCTGGAGAAATAGACTGATGGAAAGATAGATGTTTAACCTAAATATAAGTAAAAAATGAAAGCAAAATTTTTAATGATGGCTGTGGGGGCTGCTATGATGGCTTTTACGGCATGTACCAATGAAAAGATTGTTTATGTGGAAAGTGACAATGGTACTGAACAGCTTAAACCGGGCGAAGGTATCGTTGAAATTGCATTGTCGAGTGCTACTACACGTGCGGCACGTCCTATCGATCATTTTAATCCTACAGTTGCTACTACGGATGGTGGAAACAATGTAAACTGTATTGGCTTTAGGGTGTATAATAATGCAGGAGCACTTGATGGTAATGTAAAAGTTACTGCGGTAGACAACTCTGATGTTACAGAAACAACATTGAATGAGTATGTGCTGCAGAGAAATTTAAGCAGCTATGCGAGCAACCAGACGATAAAAATTAAACTGTCGGGATTGTCTCAAGGAATTAATAAGATTATTGCGTATGGATACAATGCTGCAAGTGGAACAACAAATTTTCCCTATGATGATTTGACGAATCAGCAAAAGCAGGTTGATGATGAAAGTGGAAAACCTACAATGGTTGATATTGTCGGCTTGAAATGTGCAATAAACACTACAGATAATCCGGAAAAGTTTCCTGAGGAGATTTTTTCAGGAGCCATTGAGGCAAGTGTAAATGAACATGGGTTGTTTACAGCAGAAAATACACTTACTCTCGAACGTCAGGTAGCCGGTATGTTGGTTTATCTGGAAAATGTACCTGCTTATGTATTGAACAAAAAAGTTGGAAAAATCACTATTTCTACCATTATAAATGTGGAAGGATTGTATTTCCCTTATAAAGGTGAGAATGGTGAGTTGAATCCAGCATATAATGGATATACTAATGATAGCTTTTCTAACACAGATTTGTTGACTTTTACTTTTAATTCAGATAATACGAGCAATTTTGATGCTGCATCAAACGGAGGTTCTTATATCTTCTCAAGAAAAAGTAATGGGAAAGAAAAAACCGACAATAAGAGATTTTTACTGCCGGACGAAATGGATGATGACGTGAAACAATATATGGATGACAACATCGAATGTAAGAGCAATACCTTGTTTGGTAGCTGCTTCCTGCTTCCATTCCCTGCAAAGAATACTTCACATGATGGCTGGAATGCACTGAACATTGTGTATTGGGGTACAGATGGCCAGATGATAAAAGCTGTTCCACTTAAAGATAGTAATGTTGATAATAGTGAAGGTTATTCCATTACCCGCAATCATTTCTACTCAATCGGTACAAAAAAGACACCGGACCTTCCAGGTTCTGGTGATCCTGATGATGATGATGATCCGTTGGATATCGATGATGTAACCGGTTACGATTACTATTATCTCCAGATTGACGATGCATGGGACGGCTATTTTGGCTTAAACAAGTAATTTTTTTTAGTTAAACTCTTATAATTAATAAAAACTGACTCGCCTGTGATGGGGGGTCAGTTTTTTTTATGCGGCAACAGAGGAAGGTTTATTTTTGCTGTGAAGGTAACGCTTCCGCTATACGTTTCACGATGCCCGGTCCCTCGTAGATGAAGGCTGAATAAATCTGTACCAGATGTGCGCCTGCCTTGAGCATGTTGTGGGCTTCCAGCGGTGTCATGACGCCTCCTGCTCCGATAATCAGCATGTCTTTGGGGGCATGGGCGGAAAGGTATTTGACAACTTCTACCGACTTGTGGATGACCGGCAGTCCGCTGATACCTCCGGCACCTACCTGAGTGATTTCCGACTGACTGGAGTGGATGAGCAGCGAGCGGTCTTGTGTCGGTCCGGTAGCGATGAATCCGCTGACGTGATGCTGGCAGGCAAAGTTGATGATGCCGTCCAGCTTTTCGAGAGGAACATCAGCCGGAAGTTTCAGCAGGACGGGCTTGCGTACATGCTGCTTCTCGTCAGTCAGGGCAGTGAGTATGGTACCCAGTATCTCGGGAGCGATGCTTCCCCAGTTGATGGTATAGTAATCGGCATACGTGCTGAACGTATCGTACAGGTCGGTAACCTCCGCTACAGCCAGGGCTTCGTCTGCCGGATGATTGCTGTTGATATTGACACCCAGTATATATTTTCCGTTTCGTTTCCGTTTCAGGTTTTCCAGTACGGCAGCTTTTCCGGGATTATTGAAGCCGGTACGGGATACTAAGGCATGGTCTTGCGGCAGGCGGAAGATGCGCGGTGAGGGGTTTCCGGCAACCTTTTCGGGGGTAACCGTTCCTACTTCGAGGAACCCGAAGCCTAAATCACTTAATTCGTCGAAACAACTTGCTTCCTTGTCGAAACCGGCAGACAGTCCCACACGGTTGCCGAATGTCAGGTTCTGCCACTGGAAGGGAGCAGCCTTAGGACGGTAAGCCGAACGGATCAGACCTTTTACCGGGGGCAGGTGACGATATACATGAAGCATGGTTATAATCTGGTTGTGGATTTTCTCTGCATCGATACGGAATAACCAGGGACGAATAATTGATTTATACATAATTGTAAATATTAAATTGGTTTTCGTACTGCAAAGGTACGACTTCCGTTCGAGAATCTGTCATAAAAAAAAGTTATCGCCTATTACTGCCTGCAAGAGAAACCGGATTCGGTTGGAAGTAAATGATAATATGTTGTTCCTTTTTTATTGTGTCCCGGAAAACGGGGTTGGCCGGTTTCCGGGATTGAAGAAGAGTTCGGTTGAGGAGCGGAGTTTATTTTAATGTTTGTATTTTAGTCAGGATAATAGTCCCGTATTGCCTTAGTATATGCCTGGAGCAGCGTTCTGCTTAAAGTTGTCGTAATTTCCTGTAATCTGCTTTTCGTTTTCAGGATTCAGTTCGATTGCTTTTTTCATATCTTCCACCGAGCCGTCCTTATCTCCTTTCAGCAGGCGGATACGTCCTCTTTCCTGATAGAAGACAGCATTCTGAGGCATCAGTTCAGTTGCTTCGGTATACAGTTCGACGGCCTTGTCGAATTCCTTCTGTTCAGCCAGCATTTCTCCTTTCAGCAAGTAAGCCTTTTCATTGAACGGGTTGATTTCCAGTACTTGATCGAAGCATGTATAGGCTTCCTGAGTTTCACCGAGTGCCGCATGTATCTTTCCTTTCAGCAAGAGAGCATCTTCTTCTTCGGGAGCAATGGAAAGAACTTTTTCCAGATCGCCCATGGCATCTTTAGCCTGACGCATGTCCCACAAGACCTCGGCACGGAGGAGATAGGCAGCGGCATATTCTTCGTTCTGGGCAATAGCCTTAGTCAGCATGACGATAGCTTGCAAGTCGTTCTTCATGCCACGTGCAGCCTTGGCTGCCAGGTAGTAGGCAAGGGCATTGGTTTCGTCGAGCTTGATGGCTTTCTGACAAGCGTCGTCCATGCTTTCGTAATCTTCCTGCATGTAGCAGATGCTGGCCAGCGACAGCAGACCTTTTACGTTTTCGGGAGTCTTATCAATCAGGCGGTCGAGAGTGATGCGTGCATCGTCGGTACGTCCCGCTTCCACGTAAGCATTAGCAAGCAGTTGTAATGTTTCCGGCTCATCGTTCAGCTCTATGGCTTGTTCGAAACATTTTATGGCATAAGCCAGTTGATGCATGTTGTGTGCGCGTATGCCGTCGTATTTCAGGATTTCGAAATTTTTCTTTTCCTGTTTAGCTTGTTGGTCTTCGCTCGGTTTGCTTCCTCCGAATAAGGATGATAATAAGCCCATAATTTTATCTTTTTATGTTAATGTGTTGCAAAGATAACGAGAAAATTAACTTAATGAATATGTTTGCTGAAAAGAAATTCGTATGTTTGCACGACAATAAAGCTGTGAATTTAAAAAAGATAAATTATGAAAAAGATGCTGTTGGCCATTGTTGCCTTGCTGGCATGCCATACCATGCAGGCACAATATTTCTGTACAACTAATGGTACAGAATTGCACTACGTAAATTATGATGAGGCAGGACAAAGCCTGTCGAACGAAACGGTTACAGTATATAATGGGGTGAATAACGCTTCAGGAGCAAGTGCGCAGTACTTGGCTAAGATTGTAACCAACAAGACAAAGAACAATACCAGCTATACACTTTATAACTGGAGTTACGATGGTAATGTAACTACCTGTCAGGAAGACTTGATGTACGGCCCTTATATCAAATCGGATTCCGATCCGGCCAAATATGACTCGAAGGCACGTCAGGCTATGGCAGACGATTTGAAGCTGAAAGGGGATAATTCTTTCACAATCAAAAAGCAGGCCAATGCAGGTGAAGCTATTCCTGACCGCTCTTATTCGCTGATTTCAAACATGTTGAAGAATGAAGTGACTATTTCGGGCGCAGCTTACATGGGAACGGAACAGGTCAGTACAACTGCCGGTAAGTTCGATTGTATCAAGATTTCATACCTGAAACGTACAAAGATTGTGCTGAAATCGGAAACTATCCGTGTGACTGAATGGTATGCCGAAGGTATCGGTCTGGTAAAATCGGAAACTTACAATACCAAAGGCGAGCCGGATGGCAAGACGATTCTGGTGAAAATTGTAAAATAAGCTGATAAACAAACAGGCTGTATGTGCCGGTAACATAAAAATCTCCTACAAAAGTAGGAGATTTTTTATTTCTAAGTTTCAATCTGTATGTAAGATTTTACTTCTGCAATTCTATTTTGAGGCGACCTCTTTTTTATAATCTTAAATCACTTCAATGCCCTGCTGCCGGCAAAGTTCCAGACTTAAATCCTTCAGTTTGAACTTCTGAATCTTTCCACTTCCCGTCATCGGGAATTCCTTTACAAAGAAAATGTATTTCGGAATCTTGTAGCGTGCAATCTTTCCTTCACAGAACTCACGGACATCGTATTCGTTCATCGTACATCCTTCGTGCAGGATGATGAAGGCTCCCACCGCCTCACCGTATTTTTTTGAGGGGACACCTGCCACCTGTACATCCTTTATGCCCGGCATCTGATAGAGAAATTCCTCTATCTCGCGCGGATAGATATTCTCTCCTCCACGGATAATCATGTCCTTGATACGTCCCGTGATGCGGTAATTACCGTTCTCGTCTTTTACACCCAGGTCGCCCGAGTGCAAGAAGCCGTTCTTGTCTATTACTTCGGCAGTAGCTTCCGGATTCTTGTAGTACCCTTTCATGGTATTGTATCCACGGTTGCACATTTCGCCCTGTACGCCTTGTGGACATTCCTCACCCGTTTCCGGATCGAGAACCTTTACTTCTGTAAACTCGAAGTCGTGTCCTACCGTAGTGAAGCGTACCTCCTGCGGATCGTCGATGCGGCTGTGCGTCATGCCCGGCGAGGCCTCTGTCAGACCATATACGCTGGTTACCTTCATAAACATTTTTTCTTCCACCTGCTTCATCAGCTCTATCGGGCAGAGAGATCCTGCCATGATACCCGTGCGCAGGCAGGACAGGTCGAACAGGTCGAACATCGGATGGTTCAGTTCGGCAATGAACATGGTCGGTACCCCGTAGAGTGCCGTACAGCGTTCCTTATGGATGGAAGCGAGCACCAGCAGCGGGTCGAACCGTTCTACCATGACTTCCGTACAGCCGTGCGTCAGGCAGTTCATGGTGGCGAGCACCACCCCGAAACAATGGAACAGCGGTACGCAGACACAGAGCTTGTCGTCGGAAGTGAACTTCATGTGCTCTCCTGTCAGGAATCCGTTGTTGGCAATATTATAGTGGGTAAGCATCACTCCCTTGGGGAAGCCCGTCGTACCCGAAGTATATTGCATGTTTACTGTATCGTGGCAGTTGACTTTTTTCTTTGCCTCGTCGAGTACCGTATCGTCGATGTTGTTTCCCAGCAGCAGAATCTCCGCCGTGTTGTACATGCCGCGATACTTTTCCTGACCGATATAGATGACGTTTCGCATGTGCGGGAAACGTTTGCTTTTCATGTGACCACGCTCGAATGTTTTCAGCTCGGGAAGCATGCGGTACGTCATTTCCACAAAGTTACTGTCCTTTTCTCCGTCGACAATACAAAGTGTATGCATGTCCGAGTTCTCGCACAAGTATTCCAGCTCCGCCTGCTTGTAGTTGGTATTGACGGTAACGGCTACCGCACCAATTTTGGCACAGGCATAAAGAAACGTCAGCCAGTCGGGGACGTTTCGTGCCCATATTCCTACATGCGTGCCGTGCGTAATGCCGATGGCAAGCAATCCCTTTGCCATATTGTCTACACGGCGGTTGAACTGACTCCACGTAAAACGCAGGTTACGGTCGGAGTATACGATATATTCCTTGTCGGGCGTTTCGGCGGCCCAGTGCTCCAGCCAGTCGCCCAATGTTCTTTCCGATAATTGTATCATACGCAGTCGGTTTATCAGATGGGAGTATAGATAACGGCCAGGATGCGGGCTTCCTGTCCCTCGAACGCATGAACGTGATGCGGTACGATAGAGTCATAGTAAATGGTATCTCCTTCTTCCAGCAGATACGTATACTTGCCATAGTTAATTTCCAGCGTTCCTTTCAGTACCATGATGAACTCTTCTCCTTCGTGTGCCGAGAGATTGAATTCACTGTTCCCGTCTGCATCGATGTCGACAATGAACGGCTCCATGTGTCGGTCGGTCTTGCTGCGCGACAGGGCATGATAATGCAGATGCTGCCGGGCGTCGAGTGCATTGTTCGAAAAGCTGATGGTATCGTCAGCTTCTCCGCGCCGGCATACTACCGGACCGGCTTCGTCGGGCTGGTCGTCGAGGAAGGTTCCCAGACGTACTCCCAAGGCGCGTGCCAGTTTTACCAGTGGAGCAAGCGACGGAATATCAATATTTTCTTCGATGCGGGTTATTTGTTCGATGGCGAGGCCGGTACGGTCTGCCAGTTCATCCAGACTTATTTCTTTGGCCATTCTGAGACCTTTAATCTTTTCTCCGATAACGTTTGTTCTATCCATAGTATAAGCAGTTTTTGTTAATGCGTAAGCCCTTATTGGGCTTTTAATGAATAAGGTCGGTGACAAATATAGTAAAGATTTTATAATACGCACGGTATAGATGTCTAAAAAAGGTTACAGTGCTTTTCCGTTCATATTCAGTTAACTAATATTTTCATAAAAAAACATATACGGCAGGCTGGTTGTGAACTAAAGTGAAAGTACCCTTGTTCTGATTTAGACGGTTTGGCCGTTTAAAAGACATTTGAAGTTCTTTCAAACATAAACAGAAAGAGTATGAAACTGATTATGACCGACCGCCCTGTCGACGTGAGTTTTCTGAAGAACGAGGCGGTGAAATATATCGATTTGTCATCCCTGCGGATAGCCAACTGCATGGGATGCTTTGGATGCTGGACAAAGACGCCGGGCAAATGTGTGATTCGTGACGACGCCACCCGGGTTTATCCGTATATCGCCGCAAGCGATACGGTACTGTATGTCAGTCGGCTGTGTTACGGCGGCTACGACAGCGTGATGAAAACCATGCTGGAGCGTGCCATCCCCGTACAGCAGGCTTTTATACGCATCCACAAGGGAGAAACGCATCACGTGCAGCGTGCCGTGACGATGAAGAAAGCCACGATTCTTGCCTACGGTGACATCTCGCCCGAAGAGCAGGAGATTTTCCGGCAACTGATAGCCCGTAATGCCATCAATATGAGTTTTGAGAGTTATGAAGTGAAGTTTGCAACCGAGGCCATGTTGAACGATGTGGTAAAAGAAATTGTGGAAAAATGGGAAACGTGCTGATTCTGAACGGCAGCCCGAGGGCACCGAAATCTAATTCGCGGCAATATGCCGAAATCTTTTCGGCCAACTGTCAGTTGCCGTCAGACTATTTCAATATATCGAAGAGCAATCATGCCGAACTCTGCCGGAGGATGTCGGAGTATTCCGATGTGTTGCTGGTGTTTCCGCTTTATGCCGATTCGCTTCCGGTAGGTTTCCTGAATTTCCTGAAGCATCTGGAAGCCAATCCTCCGAAGCGGAAACCAATTGTGTCTATCCTGATTAACTGCGGTTTTCTGGAGCATCAGCAAAACGATATCGCCTTGAAGATGCTTCGTTTCTTCTGCCGGAAGAACGGTTATCAGATAGGTTCGGTACTGGCATTGGGAAGCGGAGAAGCGATTCTTGGCACCCCGTTTCGTTATGTAGCGGTCAGAGCGGTCAAGAAGCTGGCGAAATCTGTCGGAAGCGGGAGTTACCGTACGATACGTGCCACCATGCCGCTGAGCAAACGCTTGTTTCTCTGGGCTGCCACGTACTACTGGACTTGGTACGGCAAGCGTTTCGGAACAACCAAGGAGCAGATGCAGACCATGAAGATTGAGTAAGGATGTTTTTGCATCCGTTCGCCTCCTGTGCTACAAAATTGTTTTGTACCTTTGCGCCGACAAAAAATAAGACGAATGAAAGAGGCTTTTATCAAACTTCATCTTTCGGTACTGATAGCCGGAGGTACGGGAGTATTCGGGCGTTTGATTACCCTGAACGAGGGACTGCTGGTGTGGTATCGTATGCTTTTTGCAGGTGTGTTGTTTTATATCGTACTTTTCCTGCTGAAGAAACTGCGTAAACTTCCAGTTCGCGATGCTCTGCGTATTGCCTCGGTAGGATTGTTGCTGGCAGTACACTGGCTGTTTTTCTATGGCAGTATCAAGGCATCGAACGTATCTATCGGGGTGGTCTGCCTGTCGCTGATGAGTTTCTTCACCGCCTTGTTCGATCCGCTTATCAACCGTCACCGCGTATCGGCAAGCGAAATCGTATTCAGTCTGATAGGAGTGGCGGGCATTGTGCTCATCTTTCATTTCGATACCCGTTATCGGACGGGTATTCTCATGGGAGTGGTGTCGTCGGCACTGGCTTCCTTGTTTACCATCTGCAACAAGAAAGTGGCATCGGGTTATCCGTCGGGCATTACCTTGCTCTATGAAATGGGAGGGGGATTTGCGGGCCTGACCTGCATGTTGCCTTTGTATCTGTATTTCTTTCCTGTACCTACCATATTGCCTTCGGCTACCGATTTCGGCTATTTGCTGGTGTTTGCTTCAGTGTGTACCGTTCTGTTGTATATCCTTCAGATACAGGTGCTGAAGAAGATTTCGGCGTTTACGTTCAATCTCACTTACAATCTGGAGCCTATTTACAGCATCATTCTGGCAATGATTATCTTTCGGGAAGCAAAGGACTTGAACTTCAGTTTTTATACCGGACTGGGACTGATATTTCTTTCTGTCGTGATGCAGACGGGAAGGGTGGCTTGGCAGGCGAAGAAAAATCAATTAAAACCCTAAAGCATGGACGATTTGAGATTACGCATACAACAGTTGTTGCAGCAGTTGAACGAACGGGTGTTCGGCAAGGAGCATGTCATTGCGCTGTCGCTGCTTTCTGCCGTGGCAGGCGAGAGCATCTTTCTGCTGGGACCTCCGGGAGTGGCAAAGAGTATGGTGGCACGCCGCCTGAAACTGGCTTTCCGCGGCGGAGAGGCTTTCGAGTATCTGATGTCGCGTTTCAGTACGCCCGATGAGATTTTCGGACCGGTTTCCATTTCGAAACTGAAGGAAGGCGATACGTACGAACGTGTGACCGAAGGGTATCTGCCTTCGGCTACGGTGATATTTCTTGACGAAATCTGGAAGGCGGGACCGGCTATTCAGAATGTATTGCTGACGGCTATCAATGAGAAGATTTTCCGGAACGGACGGGTGACGATGCAGCTTCCGCTTAAAGGACTGGTGGCGGCATCGAATGAGTTGCCGGCGGTAGGTCAGGGACTGGAGGCTTTGTGGGACCGTTTTCTGTTGCGTGTCATGGTGACAGGGGTGGAAGATTTGTCCGATTTCGACCGGATGATTGCTTCGGCCGACGAGAGTGAGCCGTGTGTACCGGAGGAACTTGCCATCGGCGACGAGGAGTATAGCGGATGGCAGCAGCAGATAGCGGGTATTACCTTGCATTATTCCATTTTCGAAGTGATTCATCTGCTGAAGGAGAAAATAGAGGACTACAACCGTCG
>ENA-UEYF01000054-UEYF01000054.1-human-gut-metagenome-genome-assembly--contig:-NODE-54-length-102674-cov-30.251645_pt1 | contig 102674 bp, 110 predicted proteins | sample MGYA00242902_ERZ507920 | MGnify/ENA primary metagenome ERZ507920 (study PRJEB26167, sample SAMN06115402) | human gut metagenome | host: Homo sapiens | place: China:Jiangxi | collected 2016-07-05...
TTCTCTTACAGATATGATATTATGTACATTGGTACTATGGACCAACCTAATATCTTCAAGTGTAAGATTAAGGGTGATAATGAATATAGAGGTTACCAATGGGGATTAATGGCTGCATAAGCCTTTGCACATTTCTCAGTTCCCATAGCCTGACCTAGAAACAGAAGAGAGGCTAAAAAATAAAACAAGGTTAATTGCTGGAAGTTCCTTAGAGCTTTCACTGCTTTTTAAACTTCAAACATTTAAATATGGAAGTTAAAGAATTATGGAAGTCCCTTGAAGAGTATAAGGGTATTAGAGTAAGCTCAATTGGTAGAATATGGAAAGCTGCCAATAAGAGTAGAAAAGAGAGAATATTAACAGAGTTTCCAAAAGATAGAGATGGTTATTGTAGAGTCTCAGTTCAGAAATTGGATGGAACTTGGACTTCACAACCAGTACATAGATTAGTTGCTAAAGCATTTATCCCTAATCCAGATAATAAGCAAGCAGTTAATCATATAGATGGAAACAGACAAAATAATAGGATTGAAAATCTAGAGTGGGTAACTCCAAAGGAAAACGTAATACATTCTTTTAGATTTGGGTCAAGAAGAGTATGTAAGAAAGTTCCTAAGAAGACGATTCTAACAGATTTTCAAATAAGTCAGATAGATAAACTTAGAGAGACTTATACAGTCAATCAGATTGCTAAACTCTTTAATATAGAATATCAATCTCTTAAAAACATAATTCATAAAAAGAAACAATGTGAAAGATTGGATAATCAGCAGCCAAGCATATATAATAGCATATATGAAGGTTCAGAGACTATCCCAGATGGGAGTAAGCATTAAGTAATGCTGAAATGCCTTGCTCATCTAAATAGATGATGAAGATATAGTCCGAACTTTAGTGAAAGCTAAAGATATTACATGGACACGATGTAATAGTAACATAAAAATGTGAGAAATCCATTTACAGGACAGATAGGCAATCCTTACATGTCATTTGATGAGGATGCTGCTGTAATACACAGAATGGCTACTCTTGGTATCTGTGTTCTTGACCCAACAAGAACTATGTCATTGATTCCTGCTATTTTGCAAGGATAAACTATAAAGGGGAGTAGGGGTAACTCCTGCTTCCCTTAATTTATTTTTATTTCTATTAAATAAGGAGAAGATATGTCAAAGGAAAAGGAAGAAGTAGATTATGGTACACTTGGTTTTGAAGTAGATGATACAGCACTGCCATTGAAGGAAGTGCCAAAAGAAGAGGAAAAACCTGCAAGGAGAAAACCAAAAGCCTCACAGGAAGTGAGAAATATAGAAGAGAATGGTGATGAGCAGTTGATAAGCTGTTTAAGAAATGAGAGAGTAATCGTCAGATTCATTCCCAAACTGGGAGGAATATGGGGAACTAACCCTAAACATCTTCTTGCTGGAGGTATGGCAGAAGGGTCTGTTAGAGTATTTGTAGTACCTAGACTGTCATCAGGCATGTATGTCAATGTACTTACAGACAAGGAGAAGGCATTCTTGGAAGATGTAATGGGCTTGGAATACAATGCTCTAAGTATCTATAAGAAGGTAGATAACTTCTGGGATGATTCTAATGAGAGTGGGATAAATAAGGTAAGACTGACAAAGCAGGATAATTACCTTAACCTGTCCAATCCGGAAGATTATATAAGATATAAAATACTCTTGGCTAACAAGGACTTTGTTGCACCATCATTACAGGCTTTGCAAGATAGACCTAAGGCTTCATATCAGTTTGTCATCATCTCTGAGAATGATGAGACAAAGACTGCTCAGGATAATATGAGCACTACAATGAAGTGCTATAAGGAGTTTGGAAAGATTGAGAGTGATGTGGATACTTTGAGAGTTATCATAGAGACTATTGATGGAAGACCTACATCTCAAAATGCTAAACTAGAGTTCTTGCAGACTAAGGCTAATGAGCTTATTCAATCCAATAACAAGCTCTTCCTGAAGGTTATCACTGACCCAATGTTGCCTACTAAGGTATTCATCAAGAAGAGTATAGAAGCAGGGTTAATTTCAAATAGAGGGGGTTTCCTATACTTGAGAAGTGACAATACTCCACTATGTGAGGCTAATGAGGAACCTACATTGAATACAGCAGCCAAGTACCTGAACTCTCCAAAACATCAGGAAATCAAGTTTTCCTTGGAGGCCAAGTTAAAATAAAGAAGAATATAAGATTATGACACTACAGGAGTTTTCAGATGAATTTGATGTTCTCTACAATAACATATCCAGTAACCAAGCTCCGGGCCTTAATGAGTATGAAAAGTCTGTGTTTCTCACAAAAGCTCAGAATGAGATAGTAAAGAACTACTTTACTTCTACCCAAGGAGGTAACAAGTACCAGCAAGGGTTTGATGATTCTGCCAAAAGACAAATAGATTTCTCTACTCTTCTAGTGCAAGAAGCCTGTCCATTGATAAAGGTGGATTCCAAGAGGGGAACTGATGTTATGGAGAATGTCACAATCCCCGGAAATATCTATGGCAGTGCTCCTGAAGCTGTGTTATTCAATGCCCCTAGCTTTATTAACAAAATACTGTTAGTGGTATCAGAAAGGATAATCATTAAGGATACAGATAACAATGTAGACAAGTACTATCAGGTAGTGCCTATAAAATTAGATAGTTTGCTTAATAACCTGAGCAAGCCCTATGGAAGACCTCTAAAGAGGCAAGTGTGGAGAGTTATAGAGACTTTTGGGGACCCTAAAGGGTCTGGAGACCAGACTGTAATTCCTACAAAGTACAATGGGTTTAGGTTTATATTGCATGATGCAGATGAACAATTCCTAGGAGAATCTGGAGGTGAAAGTCCAGAGGATACCAAGGCCATTTACTTTATCACATACCTAATCAAGCCTAAGCCAATAGTATTGGAGGACTTGGTTGGTGTATCAGTAGATGGAGAATCACAGCAATCTCCATGTGTCTTGAATAGTGAACTACATCCTGAAATTCTTCAAAGGGCAGTAGAGTTAGCTAAATCTGCTTATATGGGAGATTTGAAAAGTAGTGTTGAACTGGGACAAAGAAGTGAATAATGACAACTGAGGAATTTTCTAATGAATTTGATGTTCTATTGAATAGTTACTCTTCAGGTGGAGTTGAGTTCAACGAGTATGAGAAATCAATCTTTCTTACAAAAGCCCAAGAAGACCTGTTAGTGGAATTATACAATGGTAAGAATCCATTCAGGGAATCATTTGAAGAGACTGAGGAAATAAGGAGATACCTGAGCAACTTGGTAAAGACTTATACTACTACTGAAAAAATAGCAGACATTACTGGAATATCTGATAAGTCTGTATTCTTCAAGTTACCTAGTGACTTGTGGTTTATAGTTTATGAATCAGTTGAACTGAGGGATGATAAGCTAGGCTGTAAGGATGGTAACCAAGTACTTGTGGTACCCACTACCTTGGATGACTACTACAATACATATAACAATCCATTCAGGGGTCCGGGATATAGAAGAGTCCTAAGACTTGACATTGATAACGGGATTGCAGAAATAGTATCAAAGTATAATATAAGCAGGTACTTAGTCAGGTACCTATCTAAACCCAATCCAATCATATTGGTAGCATTGCCTGCCCATCTAAACATAAATGGAGAAAGCAAGATAATGGATTGTAACTTGCATCCTGCATTGCATAGGGTAATACTTGATAGGGCAGTAAGGCTTGCAATAGCAAGCAAGGGTTTGGATACAAACAGAACAAAATAAACTATTGTGTAATTTAATATTAAATTAAAATGGCAACATTTAGTGTGAATCAGGTAAGGCAATTTTATGTAGCAACTGCATTTAAGACTCCTCATGTAATTGAGTCTGATACTGCTGGTGCTATTGCAGTATCAAATGATACTGAAAAGAAACACCTGTATTTTGAATATAAGGGAGCTGATAACAGAATGAGAAGTGACCTTATAGATATAGAAAACATTCTCTATGCAAAGGCAACTAGTGCTGACAGCATGGCTTACAAGATGAAGTCAGCTACCATAGCATTGGATTCAAGTGTTAATGGTGGTGCCCCAGTTGCAGGTCAGGATTATATCCTAAGAATTGCATTTAAACAGTATGTGGGCATGTCTGATGAGGACCAATACTTCAAATATGGCATGGTTCATGCTTATTCTGGCATGACTGCTGATGTATTCTACAAGACTCTTGCTCAATCTATTGCTAAAAACTTTAGCAGGGAAATAGTTCCCTTGATTAAGATTGAGGTGCATAGTGCTGCAACTAAGAGCAAGGGAGGATTTGATGCAAATGGTTATATGACAGTAACTCCTTCTACTAAGGATAATGGTAAGAGTGATAGTACTAACCCATACTATGATGGTACTTCAGCAATTGTAGCTGACATTGACAGCATCAGAATTACTGAGGTAGAACAGCCTTGGAGATTGGGTGTTATGTCTCAGACACCAGTATATTTCACTGTACAGCCAGTTGAAATAATTGTAGATGGAGATGAGAGAATTTGGGGCACTGTAGAGATGGGTACCAATGGTACAATAGGTAATGGTAAGGTTATTGCAGACTTAGAGTACTTCTGTATGGGTGAAAGAGGAGACATCTACAGAGGCATTGGCTGGCCTAACAACATTCCTACCACTTATCTGATAGACCCAAGCAAGACATATAATGTGCTTGATATACACTATGCCTATGTAGGCAGCAATGAGTCAGTACAAAAGTCTGAAAAGACAATAACTATTGCTTGTGCAGATAAAGCAGTTCTCAATCAGATAATCGGTGCAGTGGAAACTGCTACAGGACTTACTATTGCAGACATCTCCTAAAGCGAGATATAAATAAGGAGACTTTTATAGTCTCCTTTTTTTATTTACCTAATTTGTGTAATATGATAAGATTTGCTACATTAAAAGTCTCAGGAGAATGCAGGCAGTTGGTAATTGATGCTTCTATAGAATCATACTCCTTCTATGATGATGTCTATATTGACTCAGTAGTCATAGATACTCAGGATACCTTCATGACCTCTGGGCCATCATCAAGCAGTGTATATACAAAAAGCATTGATGGTAATTCCAAGCATGTGACATTAATCCTAGACAAGACAGATTTCAATGCAGCAGTAGATTTTGGTAAGGACTTATTCTTTGTCTATATTACTGTCAAAGGTACAATGGCACCTGATACTCCATGTGGATATGACAGATATTACGATTTAGGAATAGCTGTCAATATGCATAACCTTTATAAGTCACTGATGGGTGGCATTAGACAGGTAGAGGAGACTTGCAATATTCCCAAGCAGCTTATAGACAAATACCTTCAACTGAAGGCTTTTACTACTTCCTTAAAGACAGGGAACTATACTTTGGCAATAAAGTATTGGAACAAGTTCTTTAGGAACTGTGTGATAACAGATGATACAAGTACTAAATGTGAGTGTTCATTATGGATAACTTAAGTAATGTATTGGAAAGGGCATTAACTACATACTTCAATGTACTTTCAAGTACAGGATATGTGTGTTATAATGATGTCAATAAGTTACTGCTTTTGTCCTTGATAGAAGAGCTTACTAGCGGTCCAATGTCTGCCTTTATAGATGATAAGGACTACAATAGCATGAATAATGCCCTATATTGTATATTTGGTACTTCATGCCTGATACCATATCCTCCTACTGAGGAAAGCTCTGCTGTGTATGGTGAAGAGGAATCTATCAGAATATCTGAGGATGACATGATAAGATTCACACAAGATAACAAACCTAGAACTCCTGCTATATAAGTTATATATTTGCTTACTGCAAAAGATTCAATTAAAACTATTGCAATATTGATTATAAATATCTATATTTGCAATAGTTTTTTATTTATTAATAAGCATGCATACATAGTTATGACATACAGAGAATTAGTTTATTTATGTCTGGATGAGGTAAAGAGTATATCAGATGACTCTACTTTCAATGAGAATCATATTATACTTTTGGCAGATAAGTATAGGGCATTCCTTATAAAGCAAAGATATTCTGATGTCAAAAAGCATATACCTGAAAGCAACTATCAGACTATATGTCTGGATTTGACCAAATCAGTATCTCCTTCTGGCCCATGTGGCAGAACCTATCTTATGAGTAAGGAAGAGGTACCTAATATATTAAGTGTCAGTAATACCAGAGTATACCCTATTGATTTCTATCAGGATAGTATTACCTTCATAAGCAGGGATAGGATGAGATATGTAGGATATGACAAATATCTACAAAACATAATATATTGCTCCCTTGCTCCGGATAACCACTTGTATTTAATCTCTATGAATCCCCAATTCCTTTACCTCTCCAAGATAAAGGTAACTGCTATATTTGAAGATGCCAGCATAGCCTCTGAATTGGAATGTGGAGACAATAAGGAGTGTGATGTGCTTGATAGGAAATTTCCTATTGAGGAGAGCCTTGTTACTCCCCTTGTAAGTCTTATAGTAGGAGAGGTGCTGGGTGCTAAATACAGACCTGATGATAATAAGAACAATGCTAAGGATGATTCATCTGATGTTTCAATAAAGCAGTAACCTATGAGTGATTGTCAGGAAGAGTATAAGAAATGGAAGGAGTTTAGGACATCAGTGTGCCACTTGAATGAACATAGGACACATAAGGTATCAGGTTCCTTGGGTGTGTACGATGCCTACAAGTATATAAGGAAAAACAAGTGGTTTGACATAGGCAGGCCATTGACTGAGCATGAGTTTTACAGCATTATAAGAAGAGTCAACAACTATCTGGCTGAAGAGCTGCTTAAAGGACATGATATTAGTCTTCCTCATAGGATGGGAAGACTGGAGCTGAGAAAATATGATGCCAAAATCTACCTTAAAGATAATAAGGTTGTCACCAATTTGCCAATAGATTGGGATAAGACATTAAGGTTATGGTATGAAGACAAGGAATCTTATGATAATAGGACTTTAGTTAGAATGGAGGAGAAAGAGGTATTTAAAATCCATTATAATAGAAGCAAGGCAGACTATAATAACCAAACCTTTTATGAGTTCAATCCCAATAGAGAATTAAGGAAAGAATTGAAGAAGAGGATAAAAGATGGCAAGATTGATGCCTTCAAGTGTTAAACTAAAGGATTGTAGAAATTTAATTGAGATGGATAAATGATTAATAATATTCAATATACTAACATCAGACAGATACTGGATAGACTGAAAAGGCATCCTCTATTGCAGAACCTTACACTTGAACAAGTGGTATCCCACCTAGTTACATTTATTGGGATATTTGGAATGCCAGAGTTATATTTAAATAAGGAGAGTGTACTGCATATAGAAGAGTTTAGGGCCATATTACCCTGTGACCTTGTATCCATAAATCAGGTGAAGGAGTGTAAGACTGGGATATGTTTAAGGAGTATGACAGATAATTTCATGCCTAGAGAACATCGTGATAAGTATGAAGGACATAAAAGACCGCAAGAGTTTGCCTTTAAGACACAAGGCAGAGTAATATATACTTCCTTCAAGTCAGGAGATATAATGGTCTCATATAAGTCTGTTCCAATAGATGAGGATGGGTTTCCATTGCTCATAGACAATCCTGTGTTTATGAGAACACTTGAGCTATATATTAAGATGGAAGAGTTCACTACTTTGTTTGATATGGGAAAGATTTCTCCTGCTGTATTACAGAACACCCAACAACAATATGCTTGGTCAGCAGGACAATTACAGAGTGAATTTACTATACCATCACAATCTGAAATGGAATCAATAAGCAGAATGTGGAATACTCTTATTCAAAGGACAAGTGAGTTTGATAATGGATTCTCTTCTCTTGGCAATAAAGAGTATATAAAATTGCAATAGTATGATAAAGAAATCTACATGGCAGATAAAAGGTATGCAGAGGGACTTGTCTGTAAGCAAATTCTCTTCTGAGTATGCTTATGAGAACAAGAATATAAGGATAATGTCTACTGATGATAATACCCTGCTCAGCATAGTAAATGAGAAGGGTACTAAAGAGGTATCAAACATAGAAGGTATAGACTCTATAAAGGGATTACCTATAGGACAAGCTACAATTAATGGTTATCTAGTACTGTTCACTACAGACCAAGACAATGGAAAAGATTACATATATAAGATATGGTTTGACAAGGACAGCTTGCATGGAGTAATATTATATGATAGTAACAAAGGTAATCTTAACTTTAATCCTCTATATCCTATAGAGACATTGTCATTCTATGAAGATGATAACATACAGAAAGTATATTGGACTGATGGATTAAACCAGCCCAGAGTTATCAATATTACTTCTATAGAAGATTACACACCCAATTCTTTTGACTTTGTTATGAGTTTGAATCCCGGTTCAACTGTTAACATAACCAATATAGAAAAAGGGTATAGTGGGATATTCCCGTCAGGGGTAATACAATATTGTGTTACAGTCTATACCAAGAATGCTCAGGAGTCCAATATACTGGCTATATCTCCTCTATATTACATAACAAAGTATGATAATGGAGGTAGTCCTGAGGATTCTTTATCTGTGAGTTTTAATGTAACAGTGTCTGTTAAAGATGTTGCATGTGAGTATGTCAGATTATATTCAATACTGAGAACTACACAAGATTCAACTCCCATTGTCAAAAGAGTTCAAGATATAAAGTTATCTTCCTCTACTCAAACAATCAGTTTTACAGATACTGGTAATATTGGAGAGAGTATTGACCATACTGAATTATTATACTTGGGAGGAGAAGACATATCTTGTGGTACAATGTGCCAAAAGGACAATACATTATTCTTAGGAAATATCAATGTTAATAGAATTGAGCCTGATAGCTCTATTAGAGAGTACTTCAGAGGATTAAATGTAAACCTCAATACAGTTACCACAATTAATTTGGGAACACCTTCTGGATATTATCAACATGAGTTTCAGTTGAATAACAACTCTAGCACTATTAAGATATTTAAATATTTGGAGTGGTACAGATTTGGCATACAGTTTAAGCATAAGTCAGGCAGGTGGTCTTCTCCAGTATTCATAAAAGACGCTCAGATTACCAAAACACCCGGTACTAATGACTTATATGGTAGTTTTGGTGTTTCAAATCTGGTATTCTATAAGTGCATACCTGAGGTATCATTCAATGATGATACCATAATTGGTAAACTAAAGGATTTAGGATATATTGGATTCAGGCCTATAATAGTATATCCCTCTATAGGGGATAGAGAAGTAATATGCCAAGGAGTTTTATGTCCCACTGTTTATAATGTTGGTGACAGATTCAGTAATTCCCCATTTGTACAGTCTTCTTGGTTCTCAAGACCCAACATTCCCTTTGATGTGATAAGGTCAGAGTCTGGGGATGCAGGCTTGCCAGATGTGTCACCTATATTTGACGTTCCTGAAAAGGCATTATATAGTGACCAAACCTTGTCAAGATATGGTATAATAAATAATGATAAGCAGTTTTATTCTCCTAATGAGCCAGTTAAAATAAATATTTCCTTGGTTGATGCAGGTACTTGGGCTGAGTGTAGGCATAGTAGTCCTATACCAGGAAACACTCATAGGAATGCGGAGATACAGAATATATCCTACCCTCCTGCCACTCCACGCCTTGCAGGAGGAAACCATTTGCTGACAGATTTCAGTGAATATGTGGAGAAGCATAAACATGAGTTTTTTGTAGACCAATCAATAGTTACTCTTCATTCCCCAGATATTGAATTTAACAGTGAAGTTGAGAATTATGATATTTCCAAGTGTAAGCTGAGGATAATAGGTGCAACTTTGGTAACCGCCAGTGTAGGGGATATTGACATTGTAACTTCTACCACAGGAACTACCATGGTTGGCGCAGATAATGAGAAGTTCCCACCAACAGGGTTTTATAAGGAGTCTTGTGGTAGTGTCAACATATCCCCTTGGGCATTCAGAAGCCAATTGGCTAATATCAACTGGATAGATAATATTCAAAGAGACTTTGGTGATGTTATGCCCTCACAATATAGAAGGATGCAGGTAGGCTTTGCCACATATCCTTGGCATAGGAGTGGAGGTCTTGATGGTACAGGCTGGGCAGATGAGAATGGATATAGACCTGCCAAGTTACAGTATAAGAGGCTATCCAATTTGAAATTCTCTGCCACTAACCTGTACCTTAGCAGTACTAGTACATGGGATTCAGGGGAACTTGCAGATGCACAGATTTTTAATTCAAACGAGGTTACTCCACTCAAATTGAAAGCTCAGGAGCATTCTGGAAAAGGCACTTTAGTGTACTATGGAAATGTAGATAAGATTACTTCAAATACTGAATATTCAGGTAGTGATTATTACCAGATTGTAACATCTTCCACCTATAATCAGAATGATACCTCATATACTAACCACGACATATATGTTGGTGACTTTACACCTACCATACCTTTCACTAATAACTCAATAAATAAGGCATATGACCCTGTACACATAAAGTACAAGTCTACCCCTCATGCTGTTATTGTACTTGAAGACAAGTACAACTTGGGTAAGTACTCATATAAGGTTTTGCCTACTATCATAGATGGTAATGATTATGGAGAGCCTACATCTAGCAGTTGGCCTGTAAACCGTGTTGCAATAACTCATGATGGTGCCCCTAACTTCTGGGATACTTTGGAAGTATACAACTCTGTGTCTCAGGATGTTATAGGAGACTTTGTAGGTACTGGTCCTAATAAGACAGTTAAAAGTATCCAATATGGCTGGTGGTGGTTAGCAGAATTATACAGAAGTGATGTCACTAATAGGTTTGGAGGAGAGTCTGATGATGCTATACAGAGTAATCAATGGTTACCATGTGGAGAAACTACCTATTTCTATGATGATGACTCCAGCCATACTTATCTTGTAAAGTACTTGGAAGGAGACACATACTTCCAAAGATATGACCATTTAAAGACTTATCCATTTACTTTGAAAGATGAAAACTCGGTGACTGAGATAATGTCATTTATGTGTGAGACAAGGGTAAATCTAGATGGCAGGTATGACAATGATAGAGGCAATACTTCTAATCTATATATAACCCCTGAGGACTTTAACAAGCTAAATCAAGTATACAATCAAAAGGATAACTTCTTTACCTATAAGGTAAGTACTGATGATACTTCAGTATTGAACAAATTTCCTAATGTGGTTACTTGGACTAAGACTAAGACTGCTGGAGAACTTATTGATACTTGGACCAATATCACTCTTGCATCCACTCTTGATTTTGATGGTGATAAGGGTAGTATAACAGCTCTGAGAATGCATAATAATAATATCCTTGCTTTTCAAGATAAAGGCATTAGTCAGATATTGTATAATGAGAATGTGCAGATTTCTCCCACTAATGGAGTGCCTATTGAAATTGCCAACAGTGGAAAAGTTACTGGTAAGAGGTACTTATCTGATAGTATAGGATGTTCTAATAAGTGGTCTATATGCAGGACACCTAATGGTACCTATTTTATAGATGATATTACCAAAGGTATCTTCCTACTTAACAACCAGTTGGATAACATCTCTGATAGGCTTGGATTCCATTCATGGATTAACAGTAGGTCAACTGGAATAAATGTATGGAATCCTAAAGACTTTAGTGGATTTGTAACATACTATGATAAGGTAAATGGAGATGTATTCTTCATAAGCAAGGATGAGTGCTTGGCATTTTCAGAACCATTAGGCCAGTTCTCTTCATTCTACAGCTATGAGAATGTGCCATATTTCTCCAATATACTAGACAGGGGACTGTGGGTAAAGGATGGGAAGCTATGGCTGCACAATGAAGGTGATTATAATACCTTCTTTAACAGTTACCAGCCTTTCTATACTACTGTCATATCCAATCCTGATATGACCCAGGATAAGATATTCAATACTCTTGAGTTCAGGGCAGACAGTTGGAACAGTGAAGGTAAGCTATTGGATACAACCTATGATACTCTCAGTGTTTGGAATGAATACCAAAGTGGTGAATCCAAGCTTACCCATGTACTTGGAAGACCTTCAAGTCTCAAGAAGAAGTTCAGGATATGGAGGGCTAATATACCAAGGGATAAATCAAACAATAAAGACAGGATGAGAAATCCTTGGTTATATCTTAAGCTATCTATGGAATCTGAAAATACAAATAAGACCATATTGCATGATATGGTGGTGCACTACTTTGAATAACTTGATAGAGATAGCCTGAAGGGAAGGTAAGTAATAAACTTATCTTCCCTTTACTTTTTAAATAATATTCTTGTATAATTCTGATACTTTACTTATCTTTGCAAATAAATTATTATAACATGGTTAATAGAAAAGTTATAAGGAAACACAATAGTCCTGTTACTACTGGTATCATTAATAGATATGATGATGGTGGTAGTATATGGGACATTAGCAAGCTTTTTACCAAAGAAAACTTAGGTAAACTAGGTCTTGGATTATTAGGCCCTGCTGGTAATGCAGCAAATGGTTTAATAAGTAATGGACTAAGTTCAGGAGCAGGCAATGCAGTCAATAAAGTAGGAAGTACTGTGGGTTCTGCCATTAGCACAGTCAACCCTTTATTAGGAGGCATTGTGTCTGCTGGTACTGGGTTGATAGGTGGTATAACCAATGCATTATTCGGTTCAAAGATTAATGAGGAAAATGTCAATAATGTCAGAAACTCCAATAATGCCCTGAGTACAGTTAAAGTTGATAGCAGTAGCAATGACTCTATACTTAATCAATGGTCTAATCAGGACTTTGGAGCAGACTTCTCCCAATCAGATATTGGGAAAGATGGATTGTTCAGTGACAAGGCAGAAGATTTATACAATGAGTTGAAGAAGGAACAAGAGATAGCCAGAGGCAGGGCACTGCTAAGTTATGATAATGCAATAGAAAGTGCTGACAAGATGAATGATTTGAGAGCTATGTCCAATTACATGGCAAAGGGAGGTAAGATTCATATCAAGCCTGAGAACAGAGGCAAGTTTACTGCTCTTAAAAAGAGAACTGGAAAGTCAGCATCTTGGTTCAAGGAGCATGGTACACCTGCACAAAAGAAGATGGCTACCTTTGCCTTGAATGCTAGAAAGTGGAAACATGATGATGGGGGATGGATAGATGAAGAGTTTACTTTACCTTATAGTGCCTATATAGCAGACAGGGTAAATAACATGGGACTTAATAACTCTCAAAAGGCTGCTGTATACAGTTCAATATATGGGGAATCAAGGTTCAATCCCTATGCCTATAATCCCAGAGGTGGTGGAAAGGGAGCACATGGAATCATGCAATGGAGAGGTGCCAGAATACCTGAAAGCTCTTATCTGCCTAGCCAAATGGACTACTTGGAAAATACACTTAATAGTGTAGATAGGATGAATTGGTTGAGTAGAAAAAGTCTGAACAACTTCGAGAAATCCAATACTCCTGAGGCCTCCTCTTCTGCATTTGAAAGAGGATATGTCAGGGGAGAGGAATTCTCTAGAACCTCTAAAAGAAAGAAGGCGAGGTCTGTATATGACAAGATGCACACTCCCAACCTGTCTGACTTATCAGATTATAATATGAGAACTATTACCAAACCTAATATACAAATACCTTTTAATCCATTTGGAGATGGTGGCCTCATGGGTACTCATGGAGCAGATTTTACCAATGGTGTCACTGTTATAAATAATGGAGGATACCATGAAGAGAATCCACATGAAGGAGTACAGATTGGGGTTGATTATAATGGAATACCTAATCTTGTGGAAGAAGGAGAGGTGATTTATAATGATTATGTATTTAGTAACAGGATTAAAGTACCTGATTCAGTGAAGCAGAAGTATAAATTGAAGGGTGGCAAAGGTCTGACATTTGCAGATGCTGCCAAAAAGATTCAAAAGGAGTCTGAGGAAAGGCCCAATGACCCAATAAGCAAGAGGGGGTTGGAAGATGGCCTCATAAAATTAATGCAAGAGCAAGAGGCTCTTAGGGAGCAAGAGCAATATGGACTTGAAGGAGTACAATATGCAGAAGGAGGTCTTATACCTGATGATTACACATATACTCCGGTATTTGGTTCTTGGAAATCAGGAGAGATGCCAGAGATTACAGCTACAGCAAAGAGACCCAGCATGATTAAATATGTGGATTATGACATACCTTCTACCATAGAGCCTATAGGTATTGATGGGCTTTATGCAGGATTTAGTGGCTTGTCTCCTATGGAAATATCAGGTATTGGTGAAGTAGGATATGATATACCTTCTAATGTGGAAGGTACAACTCCTGCTAAAGTTAGGGTACCCAAAAGAAAGGGTAATACAGATAGAAGAGGATTTGATGCTACTTGGCTAAGATATGCACCTGTAGTAGGTTCTGCAATAGGATTGGGTCAAAGTATATTCAGCAGACCTGACTATACAGGACCTGATGCAATCATAGAGGCTGCAAACAAAGTAGGTAATTACACTCCTGCAAGCTATAAGCCAATAGGGAATTACCTGCAATATAAACCACTTGACAGGAACTTTTATATAAATAAGCTTAGTGCACAGGCTGGTGCAGCAAGAAGAGCTATCATGAACTCTTCAAGTCCTTCAAGGAATGCTGCACTGCTTGCAGCAGACTATAATGCACAAGGAAAGTTGGGAGACTTAGCAAGACAGGCTGAGGAGTACAACTTGGCACAGAGACAAATGGTAGAGCAGTTTAATAGGGGAACCAATCAAGCAAACTCTGAAATGGGACTTAAAGCTGCAATGGCTAACCAAGAGGCTGCACTAAAGGCAGGAAGTACAAGGCTAAGTGGTATTACACAAGCTATGGCAATGAGAGATGCAATAGATGCAAGAAGAGGTGCAAGTATGAGTGCTAACCTGACTAATCTGTTTGACTCACTGGGTAATATAGGAATAGATGCTTATAACAGGTCTGACAGGGATATGCTAATCAACTCAGGAGTATTCGGTACTCTAAGCCAGAAACCTAAGGAATGGAGTAAAGAAGAGTGGGAAGATTACAAGATGTCTGTAGCAGGAGGCAAGTATTCTAAAGGAGGAAAATTAAAGAAGAGAAGAGGAGGTCTCACTTACTAATATGGCAAATTATAGTTTGGTTGTAAATAGCAAGTTCCAGCCTTTCTCTTTTGACAGGTACTTGCAACCATATCAAATATATGGTCAGAGTTATAAAGAAATTGAGGAACAATATACTGACTTGTCTGCAAAGGCAGGTATATGGGATGGTTTAGCCAATGAGCAGACTGACCCATATACCTATAAGATGTACAAGACCTATGCAAATGATTTGGAGAATCAAGCCAGTCAGCTTGCAAGTGAAGGGCTTAATGCTGTAAGCAGGAAGAACATGCTTAACATGAGAGCAAGGTACAGTAAGGAAATTATTCCTATTGAGCAAGCATATAAGGCAAGGACAGAAGAGGCAGCAGAACAATATAAGGGAAGAGCTGCTGGTATGGTATATGAAGGGGATGCTTCTACAGCCTCATTAGACAGATACCTGAATAATCCCTCTATAAGATTCAATCAGGCTAATAGTCAAGAGGGATTTAAGAGGGTAGCTACTACAGCTTCTGCATTATCCAAAGGATTGAGAGACTATAGAAATGGCAAGAGACTTGACCCCTATGTCAAGACTTGGCTACAAGAACATGGATATAAGGATACTGATGTAGCAAAGGCCATCAATGACATTCAAAGACTGATTAATGGAGACACTGATGTGGATACTAATGGAGTCCTTAATTCTATCCTTCAAGATGAGCTTAATGTCTCTGGAGTAGGCAAGTGGTCAGACAAAGCTGCTGTTATGGACTACTTCAGTAGAGTAGCTCCAGCATTATATCAGGCAGTTGGCCAGACACAAGTATCTCCTTATGAAGATTATGGGGCCAAGTTATCAGCACAGGAGGCTATGAAGAAGAGATTGAAAGCTTTAGATAACCCTACCCCGACATTGAATTACAAGCCTAGGACATTATCACACTTAGAGGCTAATGGGACTATATATAATGCAAGGCAGACGATGAATAGATTGAATATTCCCGGGAAAGGACTGAAGGCTTCTTACTTTGGCAAGAAGGGTACATATAACCCATTAAAGGTGTACGAGGAATACAGGAAGATGACAGGACCTGTAAGGCCAGGTATAGGAACTGAACTATACCAAGCTCAGTATGGAGTACATAGGTCTTGGTCTGATGTAGAGAAAGAAGCTATGGATACTCTCAAGAAGAAATATGGAGAGGACATAAAGATTTTGTCTGACGAAGACTATAAGACATTAAAGGATATTGGTTATACCAACAAGTCATCGCTTGATGACTTCAGGAATATGGATGAAACAATAAACTCTGCTGCAAAATCCTATACGGAATACTTTATAAATGGAGACCCTGAGTATCTATCAGAAGTATTGACTAAGAATATAAGTAACCAAAAGAATTGGGAAAAATCGTTGGCTGGAAATGCAACTATCTTGGATAAAAACTTTAATAGAACTTCCAAGAAGTTTGACCCTGAAGATTATGGAACTGAGGACAATCCTATAGTGGATTTCAGTCACAGTACCAAACATAGGGACAAGGTAATAGTATCTTATAAGGATGGGTCAAAGGTTGCATTTAATCCTGACCTTATCTCAGGAGAAATGGGTAACCTGTTCAGACTATATGACAGGAGGATTAAAGAGTTGATGTCTGAGGGATTTACTGAGAAAGAGGCAGAGGATTATGGAGAAATGTTTCTTATGGAAGGTATAAGTTCTATAGGATTGGGCGGATATAACCAATCCTTGACAAAGACCAGTTCTAAAGTTGGGGAAAAATAAATATGGAGTATCAAGATATAACAAAGACAGGTCCTGTAGGTCTTAAAGGACTTAAGGGACTTAACAGGGTCCCTGAAATGGGAGAGTTTGAATTGAGTGTATTGGGAGGTACAAGGGCATTACAACAGTCCTTGGCACCTTCCACCTCTGAGGAGGTAGGCATAGAGCTGGCTGACAAAGGGTATGGTCAAAGTGTCTATGATGAAGACATAAACTTTGTCAGTCAGGCTGATGACCTGAATGAAGTCAGAGCTATAGAGCAGCCTTGGTATGCCCAATTAGGGGCAGGTCTTGCTAAAGGAGCTGTGTTGACAGGTACCACTTTCCTTGATGGTACTGTAGGATTAGTGCTTGGTGCAGGTACTGCAATAAATGAGGGGAGGTGGTCTGGCCTATGGGATAATGATTTCTCCAAGGCTATGCAATCAGTCAATGAATGGTCTGAAGAGACATTGCCTAATTACTATACAAGAGATGAGCAGGAAGAGCCTTGGTATGAGAACATCTTTACTGCAAACTTTATAGGTGACAAGTTTATCAAGAACCTAGGATTCAGTGTAGGTGCCTTCTATAGTGGTAATATAACTGCTGCTGGGTTGAAAGCCTCTAAACTGCCTCAATTAATAGGAGCCATTAAGAACTCATCAAAGGCTCCAGCAATAGTCAATTCTGCTGTAGGAGCTACTATCTCCTCAGTAAATGAGGGAAGAATAGAGGCCCTGAATAATAGTAAGGATTGGTTTGAGTTGCAAAAGGCACAGCTTGATGACAGGTATAATCAAAGGATGCAGGCTATAGGGGATGCTTATGGTGGCACTGAAATGTATAACCAGCTTGTATCTGCTGAAAGCCAAGCATATAATGAGGCATTGGAGAAGCTGAGTGAAGACAGGTTAAAGATGGGTAATGCGGATTTGCTTATGAATATACCTGTCCTGTTGGCTTCCAATATAACTCAGTTTGGCAAACTGTATGCCAATGGATTCAAGACTGCAAGAAAGACTACCAATATAATGGGAAAAGCAGGGGAATATACTGCTGGTACTACAAGGTTGGGAACTGTTGCTGCCATAACAAGAGGTGCCCTGTCAGAAGGTGCTGAGGAGATGGCACAGAGTATAGCAAGCAGGACAGCAGGTAATTACTATTCAACTGATGTAAACAACTTCTACAAGTCAAAGACTGACCCTGAAGCTTCACAAGAAACATTGGATTGGGTTAAGGCATTTGCCCAAGGAGTAAATGAGACTGTCAATGAGGGGTCTTCTTGGGAAGAGTTCTTTATTGGTGCCCTTACAGGTGCATTGGGTATGCCTAGATTCAGAAGCATGAGGAATAAGCAGGGAGGTATCCAATCTCCTATTACCATTGAGGGTGGGGCTATAAATGAGTGGAGAGATTACAATGAGAGGATGGCAAGGGAAGAGAGAATTGCCAACTACATGAATGACAGAGTAAATTCTCCTGAGTTTAAGAACTACTATCAAGGTCTTATCAGGCATAATAAGTATCAAAATGATATGAATAGAGCTGCTGAGCAGGGTGATGAGTTCAACTTCAAAAATGCAGAGCATGCCCAGTTGGTATCTGATATTGCCATGTTTGATAATGCAGGAAGGATGGAAGACCTTAACACACTTATTGATGCTGCATTTGATACATCAGATGAGAATCTTGCCTCTATTGTAGAGAATACCACAACTACCCTTGAAGATGGTTCTAAGGTTGGTCCATTTGTAGATAAGAATGGAAACCCCATGTATGCTACTCCAGAGGGCAAACAGGAGATGATAGAGAAACTACAGCAGAATCATGATGAAATGACCAAGACCATCAGTGATTACCTGAAGATAAGAGATGACATTGATATTAGGACAGGCCAGCAATTATCAGATGACCAACTTGAGGAACTGACTTGGATGAAGTCCCAAATTGGTAATTGGGCTGAAAGGGCTACAGCTATGTCTGGAGAGGTAAAGTCAGCTATTGGTAATGTGATAGGCAATCTAAATTCATTCCTTAGATTCAATCAGCAAGTAAGGAGCAGTGAGGGTCAGTCTCATAAAGGATTATCTGAAGGGTATCAACAGGCAGACAATAATATAAGAGCCATTGAGAAAGCTATAAATACTCTTAGCTTTGTAAAAGGTCAGGAGGATAATGTCTTGCCTAGAACATTGATAGACTATCCTAAGTTTACCAAGGGATTAATCAATGAGATTAATGAGGTTGATGATACTGTGCTTAGTGGGGATGAGAAAGAAGACATTATAACCAAGATTAATGATATTGTCAAGTTAGGAAATGCCTCAGAGGTATATAACAACAAACTTAATGAGTACCTCAGAAATCCTCAGAAGCAGATAGAAGACCATATAAAGGCAGGTGAACAAGCTGCACAACAAGAAGCTGAGAAGAAATCAAATGACCTGAAAGCTTCTTTGAGTTCTGCACAGAATCTACAAGAGTTCAGAGCTATCTTGGATGACCAAGATGATATAGTAAACAGGAATAATACCCTGAAAGACTTGGAAGATGAAGGTAATGAGATGGCCAAGAACTATAGAGAAACCTCACAATATAATAATGAGGTCAGTAGGATTATACAATCCTCAGATGAAGAGCCACAAGTAAAGCAAGATGCTATTAAACTCCTTCAAGACCAGTTTAATAACTCTGAAAATCTTGAACAGGTAGCTAATCCTAATTCTATCTACATTAACAATGAGAATGCCTTTGATGAAGCATCTGAGGGTGATGTTGAGTTGTCTGCAACAAGATTCCAAGAGGCTCAATATGCTTTGCAAAAAGCAATGTCTCAGGTAAATAATGACAATAAGTTTAAGGATAGGTTCTCTCCTGAATATAAGAAGCCTGTAGAGAGAAGAGAAGGTACCACAAGAGGTGATGATAGAAGAGATACTACTGGAGACAGTAGAACTTCTACTGTCCCTACTGTAACAAGTAGTGAAGACTTGCCTGTAGTAGAAATACCTGTTGGCAATGTAACTCCTGAAATGGTTAATGAGGAAAATAAGAAAGCCAATGAAAGGGTGGAAGCCCCACAAAGACCAAGTAGGGATAGAGTCAACCAGTTCTATAGACCTGCCATACCTGAGTTGCATATAGAAGCAAGCAAGGAAGGTGACTTTAGGCCATTTGATGTTGTAGTAGGCGAAAGGGAAAAGGGAGTGGACTTCTCTGGTATCTATGGTTATCTTAGGGACCAGAATACATTCAGATATTTAAATGAAGGTAACTTGAAGGCAGGTGATGAACTTGGGTTTATGATTGACCCAGACTTCAATGACAAAACCATCTTCATTATAGATAGAAAGAATAACCAAGTAGTTGGCAGCTTGGATGAGTCTGATTACAGTGTTTCAAGATATGAGGGCCTGAAGAGACTTGAAGAGAGAATAAAAGATGAGTTTGCTAACAGGGAAAATAGAGCTGGTAAATTCATTGCCACACCTGTTACAAGAGTATCCAAGATAATGATAGGCAGGATTCCTTATGGTAGTACAGAAAGAAGTCTTAAAGACATCCCTAATGTATCATCAGAAGACAGAAGACCTGTTTTTGGAATCATCAAGAATGGAGTTTTGACAACTAATGGCAAAGTTGATGACAGTCTTGTTATCAAGCCAGTAGATATGAGCCAAAAGGAAGGTAGACTATATCTACTTATTCCTAATGGGGCTGGAAAGTATTCACCTGCTGCTGTAAGAGTTAAGCACTTCAATAATGAGGAGTTTAATTTAAATGACCCTTCAGTAGGTTCTACTCCAATTGGGGAGGATATAAAGAATGCAATTACTAAGTTATCTACAGCTACATCACAAGATGATGTATCTGCTGCAATGCAGGACTTGGCACAAGACTTGTATATGCAGGATATAATGGTTACTTGGTTTAGTAGCAGGTCAGGTGATGGTATTGTAATTAGTAAGAAGATTAAAAGACCAGATGGTACTTATGAGAAAGTTATCATAGATGGTAAGGAGCAAATCAAGGAAGATAAGTATGATATATACTTCTCTACAGGAAGTAAGACTGCTGTCATTTCAGGAGTAGAATGGGATATAACAGCAGCAGAAGACCAAGGTGATACAAGTGCTTTCAATGCTCCTAAAGACCCTAATGATATATACAATGAAATACTTGGGCACCTTATTAAATTCAACCTTCCTTTACAAGTCAGCACAAAGAGGATTAATGAGGGTGCATACAATAACAGGCTTATCAATTCTGACATTCTTACCTCAAATATTACTGAGGCTTCAGTAAAAAGTACTTGGTTTACAACTGATTACTTTGATAATGAGGGCAACCTGCACCAAGCTATAAGCCCAGCCTTTGTAGCTCCTCAACCTAAGAGAAAGGTTGAGACTCCTGTAGGTGGTACTGAGGGTGCTATTTCAGGCACAAGGATAGTATCTGCTTTCACAAATAAGTCTTACTATGTAGACTTGAAGACAAATACTATTAGGGATGAACAAGGCAAGAGTGTAGAAGTTACTGACAGCAATAGAATATTGTTTGACTTGGCTTGGGCACAAGATAACTTTGGTGATGCTACAAACTCTTCAATGATGGTAGATAACAAAGTTCTTACACCTGATGGACAGGTTCTTGATAGGGCCTCTCAGAAGTACATTACAGGGCAAGAGGCACAAGATGTAAAAGATACTATTGCAGGAAGAAAGAAGGAGAAAGAAGATAGAGTTGCTAAATCTAAGGAGGTTATCAGTGAAATATATGAGAACCAAAAGAAAGTAGATAAGACAAGAACTGATGGTGAGTTCTATTATGTACTTGAGGATGATGGTGAGTATCACCAATATAGTAGAGTACACAGTAGATTAGGTTCTAACTGGATAGAGTCCTCTAAGCAAGCAGAGGCTTTAACTCAGGTAAGAGCCAAGTTATCACAGTTGGTTGATGTTCCAGCACAATATGATAACTACTTGAAATTCCTTGAGAATAAATACAAGATTAGTCTTGATGGTTACCAAGGAAAGACTGATGCCAAGAGTAGAGATGTAATTGTGAATACAGTAAGAGACAAGATGTCTGGTACCAACTCACAAAGAGCATTGGATGCTGGCTCAGCAGTAGATAGCATTATCAGGCAATATTTCACTATAAGAGATGTATCAAGGATAGTCAAGCCATCTAATATGTCAGAAAATGCCTTCATGGATTTGATTACTACTCTTAACAGGGTCAAATCAAATATGGAGCATATGGGAGAAAGATTCCTTGCTGATAATATTATATTGTATCAGAAATATCCTGATGGCACAAGAGTTGCAGGAGAAGTTGATATTCTATCAGTTGATAAGGATGGTAACTTTAGAATCTATGATGTGAAATCAAGTAGATACAGCTTCTATGACTTTACTGACAGATATGGACACAAGGTGAATTACTTTACCACTCCATCTGCCACTCAAAGAATGAGTGCAAAGGATTACTATACCTTACAGTTGTCTGCATACAAGAACCTGTTTGAATCCCAATATGGAACCCCGATTACCAAACTGGCTATAATGCCATTTGTGTTGAGCTATGACAAGGAGAATGTGTCAGCAGTACAAAGTGAGAAAGGTATTCCTGTTGAGTATAATCCTGCTGTAAATGTGCCTTTAGTCAGTCCTGTTGAGGTAAATAAGGTTGCTGAAACTCCTGCTACTCCAGCACAGAGCCAGCAAGTACTACCTATCTTTGAAACTTCATTGGAAACTCAGAATCCTGTAGATAGGATACTGCCTGAAAACTCTTTGGGAAAAGGTTCTATTGTGGGTTATTATGAGAAAGACGGGAAATTGTATAAAGGATATATCAAGAAGGCTGGTGAAGTAGAAGGGATTCCTATATACATTACAAAGGAAAGAGATAGGGGATTTGGCAGAGGTGGTGAAATGAATAAGTCATCTTCTTACTTTGTGGTATTACCAAATGGTAAGCTTGTAGATACCAGAACACTTAGTAAATCAGATGAGGAAGCATTTAATGTTATAATGAAAGCTTTAAGTGCCAAACCACAAAAGGTTAAGGATATGTCTAATGAAAAGACTATGCTATTCAATCCTGATGAGGTTCCTGCTGTCAATATAACTCCTATTACCAATACAGTAACTCCTGCTACTATTAATCAAGGCAATACTCAAACAGGTGCTGCTTATACTGCACAAAAGGAGCAGGCAATCAATAACCACGATGAAGAGTTTGAGGATGAGTTTACTTTGAGAAGAGTAGATTCTACAGAAGCTACTGTATGGAATCAGGAAAAGGAACTTGATTGGATTGCAAAGACATTGCCCCAATTAAGTGAAAGTGATAGGATACATATAGTAAAGGGTCTTATTAAAGTAGGAAGTCAAGGTGCATTGGCTTGGGGTCAATTTGATAAAGGCATTATCACTTTGTCTGATATAGCTGCTGAAGGTACTGCATACCATGAAGCATTCCATGCTGTGTTTAATCTCCTTCTAGACAATAATGAGAGGATGGTGTTATTGAATGAGTATAGAGGAAAGCATCCTAATATGGGTAACCTTGAGCTGGAAGAAGAACTGGCTGAGGATTTCAGGGCATTTGTAATGCAAGGAGGAAAGGATACCAGAAGCTTAGGAAGGAAGATAATAGACTTCTTTAAGTCATTATTCATTAAGACTAAGTATTGGAAAGACTTTAGGCCATCTTCTATCTACTATTTCAGGGCTATTAATGAAGGAAAATATGCTAATAAAGAGGAAAAGATTAAATCTCTTGATGAATCCAGACTTAGACAAGAGGAGTATACTCCAGAAATGCTGGATATACTAAAAAATTCAAGAGATGAGCAGGGTAATTTATTGGCACCTAATAAGAAACCCTCAAACCTTACTGAAAGGCAATATATCCATGTAAGAACCAAAGCATTTAAAGAATGGTTTGGGGACTGGGAAAATAATCCTGAGGAAGCTAGTAAGGTGGTTGATGAAAATGGTGAACCTCTGGTAGTATATCATGGTACCAACAGCCAATGGACTACATATAACCCAAATCTGTTTGGTTCTGCTACAGATGAAGGATATTATGGTAAGGGGTTATACTTGTCTTCTGTAAAGAACAAGGCTATGCAATATGGTAATATTATGGAGCTGTTTGTCAATATGAGGAACCCATTCATTGTAGGTATGGATAGTACTTTAGGCATGAATGAGTCCACTAGAAGAGGTGAAATAGCAAACATGTTCAATAGAGAAAATGCTCCTGATGAACTGAAGCAATATGACGGTGTTCTATACAGTGGTGCAGAAGGTAAATTTGAGGAAATAGTAGTTCCTGCTGCCAACCAAGTAAAATCAGCTACCAATAATGTTGGCACTTACAGTAGAACCAATGATGATACTAGGTATAGGAAGCTTCCTAAAGGAACATTGACCACATTTGATATGATGGATGACACTATTAAAGAGAACTTGTTGAAGAAGGGCTGGACTAAGGAGAAGTTTGATTCAATTTCCCAAGAAGAAAGAGACCAAGCCATCAAGTGTATAGCCTTCTAGTCAATAGGATGAAATTTTTTATTAGGGCAGGGTTAATCACCTTGCCCTATTTTATTAGGTAAAAAAAAAATTAAAAAAAAATAGGAGGAGGAGTAGAACTTAATCTACTCACTCCCCCTACTTCCATCATTAACAATTCACTTAGATTTACTGGCATTATTAGGATTAAATAACCACCAAAATATACCAGCACAAATTACTGTTGCAGCTAATTCACTCATAATTTATATCTCCATTTATAGCCATAGGATTTACCATTAGGGTATATCCTTAGCTGATTATTAATTGCTTTCTTTATCTTCTCCCAATCTTTATTTAAGGTCTGAGACAGTTCCTTGGCTGCTTGAGTAGTAGAATTATACTCTGCTATAAATTTCCCATCTAAGCTATATTGTAGAACAGGTTTATTAAGCCAGCTATTTGATTGTCCTCTTTTATTAATAGACTGTCTCTCTTTAACAGTTCCATATCCAACATTGTATTTTCTTGTACACCATTCAAGATTAGACACAATATTATTGTTCTTAATTTCATCCTTATGATTAATCTCTTTATAATCATTAGGATTGGGAATGAAGTGTATTGCTACTAATCTGTGTACAGAATGCCATTTAGCAATATGATTGCTACTTTTTAAGTTTACTAACTCATAGCCATCATCATTAATCATAGGCTTTAGGACCCTATCTTCTAGACTACATCCCTTCCCACTTCTTCCAAGAGACTTAACCCTACCTAAGTTTGATACTTGGTACAAACCTTCATATCCTTGAATATCTTTCCAAATTTCTTCCATATTAAATGTTCTATTGTTCACTGCAAAGATACAAATAAATCCACTAATATGCAAGTGGATAAATAAATTATTTATAGTGAATAAAAAAAAAGAGGAGAGAAATCTCCTCTTTTAATTATTGCTTGAAATAAGGTATAGCCAATTCAGGGTCTATACCTCTTGTAATAGTACTTCTCATAGGAACTAATGGACTTTTCATTAAGAGCCTATAAGCCTTAGTCTTATCCTTAAACTGTCCTGACTGTATAAGAGCATCCTCACCTGCAAACACTTCATAATTCATTGGGTTAATCAACCCAACTAAATCTAAAGTAGATTGAATTGTCTGGACGGCTGCTGCTGGGGATTTCATAATTTTCAATCCTTCATCAACCATAGGCTTTCCTGGGATTAAAACACCAGTTTCTGTCTTTAGTCTTCTAAGTTGATATTCTACTATCTTAGTAAGCCAAGGTCTGTTATCCTTATCATCCCAATCAATCATTCCAAGTACTGCCACTATCGCTAAATAATGGGCAACCTCAGTAACTGCTCTTTTAATATTAGCCTTTTCAGTTTTTGATAATTTGTTCCAATCTGATACTATATCAAATTGGGACTTTCTAAGTTCCTGTGCCAACTGCCATAGAAACCTGCCTGTAGTTATGTAGTAACCTTCAGTCCAAGTTTGTAAGTCCATATTGTAAGAAGCTGATTTGAACCTTCTGTTAAGTGAGGGTTTCACCCACTTCCTAAACATTATTGCCATTCTACCTATAGCCAGCCTTTGCACTGCATTTCTGTCAGCTTTATTATAGATACCATGCATTCTTTGGTTTATGGCAGCAGACTTTCTACTGAAAGCTATAATATCATCCTTTGTGAATGCAGAGCCATCTTCCTTAGTATAACCTTGCTTTAATTGAAGTTTAGCACCTAACTTCTTATTATTCTTATCAATAGGAACTACTTCCATAGCATCCCATAAAGATACTATTTTACCATCAGGAGCCTTCATTTTGTAAGCATCTGCAAGTGCCAATGAAGTTCTATTCTGCATCCAGTGTTCTCCAGCATTATTCATAAGGAATAATGCAGATGTACCAAACATTCTGCTAAACCATGTCTTCCTATCAAAGTTCACTTCCTTGACATCAGTTTCATATTCCTGCATAACATTGAATAGTTCATCCCACAAAGCAAGCTTGCTTGTCTTAACCCTATTACCAATCTCTGCAAGGAATTCAGGTAATGCCTGACCATAATTCCTGTCAGCCCTAAGAGTATTGGATTCATTGAAGAATTCTCCAGAGAAAGATTCAATTCTCATCATCACTCCACCAGTAGCCACATTGGAAATGCCAGATAGTACATTGATTGCTAATGTGTTAAGAGAAGTCACCCTATTAACGAAATTAGCTACCTTTCCTTTATCAATCTTGGTATTGCCAAATGTTCCTTCATCTGCCATATACCTGCCATACACTTGCATCTCAAAGAAATCATTTAATCTCTGCATGAATCTTGTCTCATCCCCTGACTTAGTCAATGTTGATTCTACCTTTCTTCCTACAGATTTGAACTTCTCTGCAAGAGGTTTACCTCCTCTTACCTGTACTATTTCCCTTTCCCTTAGCATATCCCTGCCAAGTTCAAGAACATCAATTACCTTACCCATCTCATTGAAATCATTTGCCATAGCAGCATAAGCTGTAAGGGTAGATGTCACATCAGTAGATAGGTCATTAGGACTTTCTCCCTTCTTCATCTTGGTATAATAGATGGGAAGTACCTGCACTTCTCTGCCTTCAAAGTCTTTCACAGTAGCCCTATCACCAAACTCGGTATCATCTGTCCTTCTGATGAACTCATCCTTTATACTTTCCCATATTTGTTTTGCTCCAGACTTTACACCATCAGAAGACTTTACCCTTTCAAGTAAATCTTTTCTAATCTTAACTGCATTGGTTAAGGTAGTATACTTGTCAGGAAGGTATGAATCTAGCTTGGCCTTTATATCCATAACCTTATTATAGTACTCTTTCTGAGCAGGATTCAGGTTTTGATAAGCCTTATTGCCATAAATGGATACTTTAGGTTGTTTCTTTCCATCAACAATCTCCATATTGGCATCAAACCAAGCTTGTCTTTCCCTCCTATACTTTTCTGCATAATCACCAACAGGATTATGCCCATACTTCTCATTAAGAGCCTTGAACATTTCCCTAACTTTCTCTTTGAACAAGCCTTGGTTAATCTCAGATATATAGTTACCTGTCAGATTACCTTTGCTATCCCTTTCAAACATCCAGTCAGTATTCTTTATACCAGCTTGTTCTAGCCTGATAGCAGCAGCCTGCAACTCCTTCATGACATTAATAGTCTCAAGCCTTGCATTTTCCTTACTCTTCTTGACAGCTTGGTCCATTACCTTCAACATATAGTCTGAGGAGTCTGCCATAGAATCAAGCCACCTGTCAAAGAATGATATATCATTGTCAGCTACTTTAACCAAATCCTCAGCAGTCATGGTTTTACCCTTAAACTTGCCAAAGGGGACAGTAATACTCTCTCCTACAAAGGGCTTGATAAAATCAACAAAGAGAGGCATTGATACATTATTATATTTGACAAACAGGTCACCAAGCAATGTACTTGTATTATCAAGTGCTACCCTTACTCTTTGACCATATCTATTGTCTTCATATTTTTCCTCATCAACAAGGGATTTTCTTATGTCATCAGTAATATGTTTATAACTATATAAGTAGTTCCTTACATCCCTTAATACCCTAGCCCTCTCATTTATATCAGTAGCAGGAGTATTCTGTAACATAGTGAGCCTGTTATTCACTTTAGATAACTCTTCAAGTGCATTCTCTAGGAATGTGTAAATGCCCTCTATCTCATTATTATCAGCCAATTCAATATCTAACCTATCAATAAGGAGCCTTTGGTTGGCGCTAAACTGGCTATTGGGGTTTCTTTTTTCGTAAATCTTCAATCTCTTTAGCTCATTACCAATGATTTCCTGAAGTAATTTCTTATCCCTAGCTATCCTCTCTGAGGTATTATATAATACTCCACTTGATTTAATATTGTCAACACTGATAGTTTCATCCAAGCTTCCATCAAGTATCTGCCTTGCTAAAGAACCAAAGTTCTTGTCAGCCTCCTTCATGGCTTTCTGGATAGGACTTGCGCTGAGCTTCTGAAAGAAACCCTTAACTGCTTGGATTACTCTTTGCAGAAGATTCTTATAGGGCTTTGATGGAATATCCTCACCTTGTAATAAATGCTTTGCAAGTAATTTACCCGCAGCTTCTTTTGCCAGCTTAGACTCATCACCATGATATAAAGTATCATAAGTATCATAGTCTTCACCTATAATTTCCTTTGCCAACCCATTAGAGGATATATTGTTGACTAGCCTTGTCACAAGGGGATTATCTCCCATAGCTTCAATGGCAAAGTGTGCAAACTCTTCAGGGAGAGCCTTCTCACCTTGAATACCATTAGCAAGCCTAATCATTTCAATAAGACCATTTGCTGCATTCCTTGCAACGTCAAAGTCAGTTACACCATGAATACCCATTCTCTTTTCAAGGTCAGTCAAAGCACCTATCCCTATACCATGAGATTCAAGAATACCTCTCAACCTATTGTTAAGGTTTTCATTGTATTCCATCTTATCTGCATTTACAGAATTAAGCCTATTTCTTTTCTCAACCTTTACTCCTATGAATATTCTTGGGGACTCAGAGTCCTGAATCTTGATTATATTAGCCACATAATCATCTCTAAACTCAGAGTTTTGATTAAAGGCTATAGCCCTTTGTTTTAACTTCTGATAATTCTCATCATTGTTTACCCAAAGAGTAGGTCTATCCATTCCCTTCTTATAATACCCAATCTCTCTATTAAGTACTTCAAGTACTTTAGACTCAGGAATAACCTCGCTAAGATTAGTTTGCTTTAATAAACTTCTCAGTGTAGGCTCATTGTTTTCATCCAATGTTAATTTTGGCATAAAGTTCCTTACAAAATAGTCAGACTTTGTAATTTTATATATGTACTTGGCCTGTTCCCTATTATTGGAAGCGAAGGACAGCAAGTCCTTAAATAACTTGCTGTCCACTTTTTGACCATTTTTATTTTCTACTGTTGGAATAATTGCGCAACTTCTTGCCATACTTTTGTAAACTTTATATAATATGGATTATTAACAGATAGTATTCCCTTCTGCATCTCTATATTCTTTATTAGGTTCAATGGACATCATATCATCCATTCTAGGAGCAGAGGCATCAAGAGGAGTGCCATATACTTGTTGGAAAGCATCTACATCCACCTGAGGAATATCTTGATAATCAGGCATGGAGTCATAATCCACTTCTATATTCCCATCATCAAATCTTGACAATGTATCTGTATAAGGGTCATAATCCTTCTTGTTCTTATCAATTACAGTTTCCATCTCTTCTGCATCCTTACCATACTCATACTCAATAAAGCTGTTCCTGAAACCTAGTGGTTCAATTCTTTCATAGGTTGCCACATTAGCCTGCTCAGTACCTAATGAGAGTAACTTGTAATAGACATAACCTCCTCTGATTCTCTTACCTATATACTTGAAGAAGTCATAGACTGGGCCATCAGGGGTATCTATCCTTTTCTTGATGACTTTCTTATCACCAAAGGTAGCATCACCATCAATCACAAATGTAACCACATCCTTGATTTCATTATCCTCTCCTATGAACTGGACAGAGGCTGTGTCAGGAACTTCAGGAACCAACTTCCTATCATCCAAGTGGTTATAGACATATTGGTCTACAAATTGACTGTAATCATCATTGGATAATGTAAGGCCTCTTAGTGTACTTATATACTCTGGTATGATGTTTCTCACTGCCACAGGAGCCAAGTGGATGAAGGTATTTGGGCCAAATGCAAAGCCATTCCTGTAATAGCTGTACCTGAACAGGTTAAGAGCAAGTCTCTGAGCTTCAGGATTAGACATATATAGGAGAGATGTCCAATCCCTCATATATCTTTCCCTTAGAGTAGGACTTAATTGACCTACATTTTTGAACACTACAGTATCCACAGGATTAGTGTCATTTGCTCTAATCACCTTAAGTCTCTTAATAAATTCAAGGTCAGCTATATCCTCATTGTCTGTTACTACTTTCTTAAAGTAAGCAGGGAAGTTATTGATAAAATCTTTTCTCTTTTCAGAAGAAGAAACAACAACATCACCTACTTCAGAGTCAGGGTTTACAACCAGCTCAGAACCAAAGAATCCATTCTTTGACATTATATAGGCAAGTAAGTCATTGTAGATGCTATTCATAGTCTTTACATTTAACCTGCCAGTCTTTGTCAAATCTCTAAGGCTATCAATTACAGACCTAAATGATTCAGTATATTGAGGGAAATAAGAACCCAACATTCTCTCTGACATCTGCAAACCAAGGGTGTAGAAAGCCTGTAAGAATGGGAGAGGAGCTGATAATAATCTTTCTCTAAGAGTGTCAGTGTCTGGATTATCTGCAAGCAAATCATCATATATGACATTGGCATTCTTCAATGGGAACTTATCATTACTCTCTATTTGGTCTAACAGGTCTTTTACTTTCTGTATCTTCAACTCTGTATCTGCAATAGTAGGACCAGCAGCACCACCTTGGGTATCAGACCTTGTGGCTTGTACTAATTGACCCAAAGCATTGGCAGAGTTCATAACTCTCTTAAACAGATAACCAACTGCAACTTGTTTCTGGTAGAACTCTATCTTCCTAAAGTCAGAAGTCTGAGACCTATCAGTAACAGCCTCCTTGGCAAGCATTATATTGTCTGCAAGCTCTTCAATGTAGAAGCTGTTATTCTTGTAGTTATCATAAGTCAAGTCACTATTAAGAGCAGCCTTTTCCTTGTATTTGTCAAGTACCTCATCAATAATAGTATCTTTGCCTTTACCCTCTCTACTTTCTCTAAAGTAGGTTTGAGTAATCTCTTGGACAATAGGCTGCATCATAAGCAAACCTATTTCAATAGGATTATAACCTAATCTTGAAAGAAGCATAGAAGCATCAGCGGTAAACGTATTCTGATTAAGTGCTGCAAGCACAGGGTCTTTCACATTATCCACAGAAGCAGCTAGGAAGCCAGCATTGTTCTTTGAGATAAATTCCTTATCCCTATTCATGACATCATGCAAAGATGTAAGTCTCTTTCCATTCAGTGTAAATGAACCATTTTCCTCATCTAGAGATAGCTGGGTGTGCTGCATCAGGGCATGGTTGGCATTATGGTTGGCATATATACCAATCAGCTTTGCACCAGTCATGTTCTGTTGATGTAACATTACCTGAGTTCTTGGAGATAATGGGTCCATCTTGGTCTTAGTCTTTTCAGCCAATTTATCAAGAGTATCAAGGTCTAAGTCAAACAAGTATGAAGCAATGGACTTAGGATAAGATTTACCATTCTCTTGAACAGTCTTATCAAGTTTTACTCCTATTGCTTGCAAGGCAGTGCTCAAATTACCCTCATAAGAATCATTTAGGATAGTCATTATTCTTGCAGACCTCTTTTGATAATCAAAACCACCGGGGTTAAGAATCTTGGAAGCTGTATCTGCATTAGTGAGAACCCCATACATCATATCTATCAATAGGTTATTTCTTGCTTCAAGACTATTCTCCTGTGGAGATTTGCTGAAATTGTACTTGACCTTTCTTATCTTAGTCTCCATCAAATTGTCCTTTATATCGTTATAATAGTCAAAAAGGTGCATTTCAGGAGTATCTTCTGAGAATGATATATTGCCATTCCTAATCTGGTCAATAGTCATCTTGACATTGTCTATACCCCACTTCCTGAATCCCTGATTCTGCATAACCAAATCAGTAAACTTTTTCCAATTCACTTCCTTGGATATATTGAACTCAGGCAACATGATATACATCTTGTCCACATCAAAGTCAGAACCTGATAGAGTAGTAATCTCAGCAGGAAGCATAATTGCAGAACCATTCTGTTGAGGTAGGAATCCCTTGATATACAGGGGAGCCATACTATACTTATCCTCTGTTGGAACTCTATAACCAATCAACTTTCTTAAGTCCTCAGGCAGCTTAGTCACATCAAGTTGGTGAGTATTTGGGTCCATAAGAGGCTCATAGAACTCTCTGCTATATGCAGGCATATAACATTCAAGGTACTTGATTCTCTTGTTGGCACCTTCACCTTCAAATACTACATGAAGTTCATCAGTCAGACCATAATCAGATACCTGAATCAATGCTCCACCTCTAATCTTCTGTTTAGTAATTCTACTCTTGATTACACTATTGAGTAATGTCTGTACTTTTTGAGACTGTACAGGGTCAAAGAGAGGTATATTGAAGTTGTTGTTCTCATCAAGAGTACAAGCCCTCATCATGTCCATGCCATACCTCTGATTACCTCTAATCTCTTCAAGTAGGATTTTCTCCACTTCCTCCGGGTCTTTGAATATCTCATCCACATCAGCAAATGCTTGTAAGATATTCTCAGTATTGATAGCATTATACAGGTCAAGCCACTCTTTTTTAGTCATGCTTTTGCCATCCACTGTAATGGTGGTATCATCACTAATGTCAGCAGTAATAAGCTTTCTAATTTGAGTACCTACTAACTGAACTGCATCAATAGCATGCTCAGGAGTTGCAGTCTGAATACCATAATCCTCATAAGATATTTTATGTACTACATTGGGATTCTCATTACCAAATCCAATACCTGTGGTATCCTTAAGTCTTTGGAGGACTTCGTCCCCTGTATTTACATCATTCAAATCTATCACACCCTGTTTACCAACTTTGGTAGTAGATTCAAACTGTACCACATCAATCTGATTATCCTCCATAAACTTATTTATGGCTTTCAGCTTGCTTGACCTTCCTAATGGACCAGCTACCAACTCATGCATTGCAAGTAACAGAAACTCTGAGTTCTTATGCTGCACAGGAGTTTTGATTCCAGTATGCCCTTCAACACCACTATTATTGTTGACTTGTGTATAGACATAAGGTTTCTTGGTCTGCCAAATGATATTGAAGTCCTTTATATTCCAATCTCCATTCTTGAAGTTGTTATATGCCTGTTCCATATCATCTGTCCATTGACCTGACATTCCTAGGATAGCTCTATAAGAACTCAGGCTTCTGTAAGCTTGGGCATCTGCTACATTCACATTTCTGAACTTACTGATGATATTATCCCTGTCTATCTTGGACATCTCACCTTTCTTGACCTTTTCATCAAGTACAGTCTTAATATCCTCAAGTACAGCAGATACTATTTCATCATCCTTCAAGTAAATAGTTCTCTCCCAATCTCTACCAATTCTCTCACCTTTATAAGTAGCTTTAGTATTCAATCTGAGAGCAGGAGCATGAACCTCCTTATATCTCTTCTGAAAGTCCTCAAGGTTCTTATAGAAAGCAAGGTCAGTAGTAGTAAGTTGGATAATCTGTGAAGTAGCTAATTTACTATTCCAATAGTACTCTCTGAGAGCATCTTTAGCATTGTTCTTTACAAATAGACTCCTTGAGATTGATTGGACATCTTTCAACTCCATTTCACCTCTTGTAGCCTTATCTGTAAGTAAATTCTTAATCTGCTCCATCAGGTTATTTGCCTCTCTAGTGCCAAAAGTACTATTGTTGTTATAGGCTCTAAGCAACAGTTCCATATTAGTTGTCCATAAAGAACCTAAGGCATCTTTAGCCTTGATAAGTGCTTTAGCAGTTATGCTATTTTGTTTAGACTGACCTTCAAAAGGTAAGTACTTATATTTGCCATTAGGAAGCTCATCAAGTAGACCTATGGCTACCCAATCTCTGTAGGTCTGTTCAAAACCATCTTCCATCATGTCATTAAGTGTTTCTCTTAGAAACAGTCTAAGTTCAGCACCAGTACCTTTGTTTCTGAGTTTGCTTAGTCTATCAATAAAGGATTCTCCATTGTCATACTTGATGTTATTAAGAGCAGGAAGGAACTTAAATTCTGCACCTCCAAGACTCTTTATAGAGCCATCTTTCTTCCTTACAATATCATAGTTTGCTATAGGTTCAACACTCTTATCTCCTCTCTGATAAGCCTCATCCCTCTCTCTAACCAGCATAATTCTGTCATACTCTTGATTAACCAAGTCTACTAACTTGTCAAGGATAACATCATCATAAGTCCTCTTCTTACCATTTTCATCAAGCACATCACCTGTGGTGTACTTTCTAAATCTGATAAATTCAGCAGAGGGGCTATCTGAAAGAATAGGTACATGATACCAAGCATACTTTATACTTGACTTTGCAGAGTCAGGGTCTCCCCAATATTCTGTCAAAAGAGCCAAGGTGTAATCCAAATCATCCCAGTTGGTGTAGTCCACCTTATCAGAGTTTAACACTACCTTATGATTAAGACCTCTTCTCAACTCATCAAACTGACTCAGTTGAGCCAACCAGTCATTTCTCCAGTAACCATCCTTGTAAAACCATTCATAGTCCTTGAATTCTGTCTGCATAAACTGTTCAAATCTCTTTTTGTCATTCATGACATTCTTGAGATTCTTAATAAGCTTACCTAAGTAGTTAGGAGTAACATGAGAATAGTAAGACTTATCATTCTCCCTGACACTACTCTCTATGGCATCTTCAGTTACTTCTGCCATCATATTTGCAATTGTATTATAGGCAGAACCAAAGGTATTGATAAGGTCCCCTCTCTTAACTGCCTCATTCTCATCCACCTTATCCTGCACTTTACCTCCAGCAACTCCACTAAATATAATGTTTAACTGAGGTAATAGAAGCATAATAGGGTCAGTAAATGTAACCCCTGTAGCAGTCTTTATATTAGTCAATGAAGTCTTTAATACAGAGGGATTAGCATCAATACCCAACATGTGAAGCAACTTCATTATGGTATTCCATACATCTTCTCTCTCCAAGAGTTGAAGTCTGGACTCTGTATCAAGGTTCTGAAACATATTGTTTAATGTCTCAGTCCATTGTAATCCTTTGGCTGCATTATCCCTATTTATTTCTCCATTCTTTTCATATATGCTATCATCATCAAGCTGTATTCCATTCTCATAATTATCCCTCCAAGCATCAAGAAGGTAATACACACCTTCAGGCTTGTTGATGGCAATAGTCTCCATCTTTAGTGTACCATCAGGCATTATCCTCTTCTTCTGAATCCAATAAGGCATATAATCCTTCCTGAAGTCCTGATAGAATTGAGAGAACAAAATCTCATCACCTTGAATAAGTTTGGTAACCTGCTTTACCCAAGGCTTGATTTTTTGTAAATCCTCCATGAGAGGAATCATATCATCGGAGTTAATCATATCCTTTAACTTGTCAATGAAGGTAGCATGGACATAGTCTGCATCAAGGTATCTTGTGAAACCCAAATCATCCTTTTCATACTTACCTCTATAGTCAAGTTTAGGTACTTGCCTGATTACTCTCCTTACAGCCTGTGACAGTGACTCATGAGAACTTACTTGTCTGAAATTGGTCATCCAACCATCCTTATAAGCCTCTTCTTGTCTCCAATCTTCTGCCTCATTATCCACTTCACTATTGCCTTCCGGGTCATCATTATTGAGGTTTGCATCAGCAGGTGCAATATAATTGGGGTCTATTCTAATACCCTCTGTCATTACAAGCAATGTACTTGCTTCCTCAGCAAGAGCTTTATAGACATAAGGGTCATCAACTATCTTCTTATATTCCTGATTCTTGTAGGCAGCTTTCTTCTTAGCAGCTTCCAGCTTCTGCTCATCAGAGAACTTATCAGCACCTTTCATGGAGTTGATTGCATTAAGTTCTTGCTGGATTCTGCCCTCTTCAGTATCTTGCACATAAGAATTGAAGATATTGGCTACTCTCTTGAATATACCAGCAGGTGTATATTTCCTTATGACAGAGAACCTGTCCAAGCTATTAAGCTCAGCCTGCAATCCCTCTTTCTCTACACCACTTGCATTATCAATTCTTCTCTTCAAAGAATCAGACATCTCCTGTAGGGCATTATCAACTTCATTGCTAAAGAATCTTGCAATAAGTGTTACCCTATCCCTTCTTGTTCTTGGGTCAAAGAGTAAGTCCACCTTTTGTTGCTCCTCAATAGAAGTAATCCTTGGGGTATCAAAAGAACTACTAAGTGCCTCATCAAGCTGTTCAACAGCTTCTCCACTTCTAAGCTCCTTAATAAAATCATTAAGTTCACTTTCTAATGGAACATCCTCAATAGACTTACTATTCTTTTCCTGCCACATACCAACCAGATTGAGTACTGATTGTTCTGTCTCATTAGGAAACTTTTTAGCTAATTCTTTAATTCTTGGTGTTATAGTTAAACAACTCATATAATTAAAAGTATTATTTTGTGCAAAGGTAAGAAATTTAATTTTAATATGCAATGTGCTGCATAGAAAGTTAAGGAGGAATAAGTGATTAACTTACTCCTCCTTGCAAAGTTACTCAACTGTATATTTTACTCCATTGTAGATAAGTTGAGATATGGTGTTAATGTTTACCAACCTCTCCCCTGTATCCTTTTTAGTCTTCTCAATGTCCATATCCATACATCTGTATTTGCCATCTCTTGAGACAAACTGAATCTTGAAGCCTCTCAATATCCTATCCTCTCCTTCAGTATAATCCTTTATAGGATTGCTTTGAACAAACTCAAGAGCTTCTTTATAGGCAGTGGCCATAGACTTCTTCTGTCTCTTTGCCCTATCAATCATACTAATGGCTTCCATTCTTTGAGCTTCCTTCTCAGATTCAAACTGCTTTTTAGTCTTGGCCTTATCTTGTTTCTTGAAGACCACAGTGAATACTTCAGAGGACTTGATACCCTCAAAGATAGTCCTGATACCGGGGGTACCATCTTTCTTGTCCTCTCTAGTAACCTTTACTTCTTTCTCATATTGGTCTGAAGTATTGAGCATGTTATAGACATACTCGTTACTAAGATTTACAGTCTTTCCACTTTCAAGATGCTTGAATACAACACTTTCTGACTTTACTTCTTCGACAACATAGTGAGATTCTTCCGAGAAGATGTCTCCTACTTCGATTTCCCTAAGATTTACTTTCATACTTTTTTTTTTAACATAAAACTTCCTTTGAATACGCTAAATATACATCAACCATTTCCGTATCCCCTTCCTTCACAAACTTCTGGTAATTGGCCTTATAGAGTATTTTTGCATTCTCACCTCCTCTTGATAGTATAGCAGCCTCAATAAGCTGTGAAGTTTTTGAATCTGTCCTGAAGGATGAGTGGACACCATTGGTCATTTGGGATAATTCAGCGAACCACATGTTGTCCGTGATAGAAAGAGTATCAAATTTAATACCTTTTTTAGCAGCCCTCTCAGCCTCTACCCTCCAGTCAATTTTATTGTTGCGTACTTTATTCCCATAGGAATATCCTACCTCATGGGGTGTAGCATCAGCAATAAGTAGCACAGACTTAGTAGAACCCTCCCTCCAAGATGTTTCTTCAATTATCTTCTTAATGACCAACTCATAAAACTCGCTACTATCACCTCCATAAGTGTTCTCAGCTTTACTTATAAACTCAATAATCTCATGCCAATCATATGTAAGGTCAAGTACTTGATATGCCTTACCAAACTCATGCTGGCTCTTCATATCACAATAGTCCCCAAATGCCACAACACCTAGTCTAAGGTGGGGGTTAATAGCAAACAATTTAGGCACAAGTTCAGTGACATATTCCTTTACTGACTTTATGTAGCTTGCCATAGACCCAGTAGTATCAAATGCAATGACTATATCAAGCATTCCATCACTATTAGTTTTACTTTTTGCCTCACTTATATTCTTAGGCTTAATTAGATTTGTCCTCATTGTTTAAACAAGTTTAGATATATTTTCCATAAACTTCTCAGTTTCCTTCTTACAAGCATTGATGGTTTCAATGTCATGTTGTAGGGACTCTATCTGAGCACTTTTGCTTTTAACATCCTCTTCCATCTCTGCATGGAGAGTGCTTGCACTCTCATGTGCAGCTTTGAATACAGCCTTGATAGATGCTAGCCTGTCATTGAACAGAGTGGGATTAATTACTTTCTTCTTTCCTAGTAAACTCATTCTTTTTTTTTAGTTATTAATATATCCTCTTGCAATAAACTCCTCTTGCAGAGGAATAGCCAATTCTCTTGCTTGGGGATGTGCACTGGAAGAACATCTTAACTCGAAGAAATGTTTCCAATCAGATACAAACCCTGTCATTACTAATTCTGTTTTTAAAGAATTAGGTAATACTGCCCTTGCTTGTTGAGGTCTCCAGTTTCTGTCTAGTAAACTAAAGTAAGTTTTTTCACTATATATAAGACTTCTGATATATTCAGCAGCTTCATTGGTAATTCCCTTGCCAGAGTCAGTAATTAAGCACCTATCATATTTCTCCTCAACATCTTCTAAGGTATAAGAGCCTTCTACAATATTAAGCCAACAAGGAATAATAAATGTACACTCACTATCAAACTTATCCTTAGAATAATTACAGTATCTAGTACTCTCTTGAGCAAAAGAGAATACTCTATGCCTTACAAACTCATGACTCACACCTCTGTCACAGATGAACTTAACAGTAATTCTTTTCTCGTGATATTCTGTAGGTTCACAAAGATACTCTAAGTCTCTAAGACAGTTTCCTTCCACAAGAACCCTAAGATTAGTAGTGACATATATAGTGTTATATAGCACTTTGCCTACTCTATGACTGCCTGTACCATAGGATACCCATGCATAGGGACTAAGATTATATTTACGTGCCCAATCAAGGTTGTCATCCTTTATAGAGTACCTTTTCATGTAAACAGTACCATGTTCCAACATGGCACCATGACCTGCCTTAATCATCCTTTCTACAAATGACTTGGCAGAATCTTCTGTAATCTTGTCCTCTGATTTGTAACAGATTCTTCCAGCTATTTCTATTTGCCTATATATGGAATTTAGAAGTTCTTCTCTTACCTTACGTGGGCCTATTTCCATATCGTCAGGAATAGCAATAGCTCTTGGTTTCTGTTCTAAAATTTCAAATGAGGGTTTAATCAATTTCATTGTACTTAAATATTTTACTTATTAATTCCATAATCCTATCTTCTTTCCTGCTAATTCATCAATAAAGCAGAATCTAGTTCCATCCTTCAAGGAACGTATATACTTACTGAAGTGCGCAATTAAAGGGGCCTCATTTCTTACCCCAACAACTTGCCCTATTCTGTATACTTCTTCACTGAAAGATTTCTCTGTGTCTATTCCAATAAAGAACACAGCTTTGTCTTTATATTTAGAGCACTCCTTACAGGCATGGTCAGAAAATCCTATAGTTTTTCCATTCAACTCCTCTACTTTAGAAGCAGCTCCCTTTGTAAGGCGAGTGTTTGTCACAATTACCTCTTCAGCTACTCCTCCGCAGATTGGGCACATATACTTGGCTAAGGAAACTTTAAAATTATCCATCTTCTTTCTCTTTTTTTTTAACTAGCAGTCTTTTTAAAGGCCCTTATACCATACTCTTTAACTCCAATCAGTTTGCGTTTATGAAAGTTCTCATTGAATAGCTTTTCAGCCTCAGAGATACTGTTGGCCTCTATAAACACTGTATCTTCAAACCCAAGCTTACCAATGTAGCTTATGAGGTAAAGTTTAATTTCTACAAGTTTCATATTCCTTCTCTATATTTCTTACATAAGTAGAGTAAGGCAAGGGCATATACCTTATTGTAATTACCCTTGCTTGCCTCTTCCATTATCTTATCTTCAAGGCTCATGTGCTAAGCATTGCTACTATTCCATTCTGACACTTGTTAGCTTCCTCCCATGCTGACTCCAAATCCTCAAATACTAATACATCACATGTATCAGGGTCTCTTACAAGTTCAATATTTCCATTAAAGTCCTCTATTACTACTACTCTCATATTTGCTTAAGTTTAGTGCGGTCCTCACAATCTTCACACCAACAGTCATTACTCTCAAGAGTGTCTACAATCTGCCCAGTATTGGGGTTTATCCATGCTTGTACCTGAATATTAGTGCCACCACATTCACTGCAACAATACTTTGACATACTCAATTATCTACTATACCTTTTCTCATATTACTCTTCTATCACCTCAAAATCATCAACATCCCAGCCTTCAAGGTCATTGCGTTGGTCATTATTGAACTCTCCCTTTACATATTTGTAGGCATCTTGTGGAAGTGTAATTTGCTCTTCTACTGCCCTTTTAAGGTCACATTTAGAGTAGTCTATATCCTCAAAATACTCACCATCCTCGTCCTTTCCAGAGTCAGTTATGCTATAATCGGATACCTTAATCTTTACAGTTTTACTAAGGGTGACACTTACTGTGACCTCAATTTCCCTTTCAGGATTATCAGCCTGATTCCAAGGTGCATTAGGGTCATGTTCTGCACCTAAAGGGTAATATCCACTTTCAGTCATTTTTTTTTCTTCTTTTTGAAGTCTGTTACCAAGTTGTTCTCTTTAATTAGTCTTCGAGCAATTACACATTCAAGATTTCTAGGTATGCTAATATGCCTTCCCTTGTCATTTACATAGATAGCATGGTCTCCACTATGTCTGCTATATCGGAAACCATTAAATTTTACTATCCTTATAAACTCCCTTGATGTATATTGTCTCATCTGCCTATTTTGTTCCTACACCTCTGATGAAGTCTTTGGTAATGTAAAATATGCCAACAAATATTATAATTATATTAAAGATAGGAATCATAGAAAATCCTACATACTCAACTACTTGGCTATTATCTGTCCTATCGAGAAACTCTACATTATTGTAGTACCTTCCTAATAATGTGCAGACAATGAAGGGTAAAATATAGAAGAGAATTATTATAAATGCTACCATGTCCCAATAAATTTATATGTTTTCTTATAAGCAACTGTAGTTGCATCCTCACCAATGGACTCTTGAAGTGGTACAATAGAGTCTTTATATTCAATACTATACCTAATATCATCCTGAGGTGACAACTTACCAAGACTCCGTAGTTCATCTACAGTACTATTATGAGCCTTTACACATCTCTTAACAAAATCATCCTCATGAGGCTTGAGGGTACCATCTATAACTACATCATAGCACTTCTTGAGGGCAGTGATAATGAATTGCCTTCTCATAGCATTAACCAGCACTTCTCTTTCAGGAGCCTGATGCTTGCCAAGCATGTTCCTAATGTCATCATCACTGAACCTTACCCTATGCTCAGGGTCTTTAAGTACCCATTGCTTAGTCCAATCAGTCTTACCACTACTTCGTGTTCCCCGACATATGATTATCTTTCTTTCTTGCATACTAACATTGTTTGTTATATTATGTTTCTTGCTATTAATAGGTTCCTTACTCCATTCCAATCTACATAGTCTCTATCATCTTCAGGCTCAATTAATGGAATACCCAAAGCTGCATCATTTATGTACAGGTTAGCAAATACTTTGGGAGATGAGGACCACCTGTATTGTTCAGGACTCCTGTTAATTCCCCATAGTTCAATGTCATTGTCTATGAACCAACTTATAGCATCATCCAATGTGTCCCCACTCCTCATGGTATATAGGATAATCTTATGCCCCCTTTCTACTAACTCCTTCAAGACAGAAACAGCACCATCCACATCCTCTCCTACCATTGGATACCTATGTTTAACACAAGTTCCATCAAAATCTACTGCTATTATCATAATTGCTCAGCTATTTTCTTGAGTAAATCAGACTTGGAAGTGAACCAAGACTTTCCTATTTCAGAATCCCTTACATCTGTAGTATAACCATTACTCCTTGTATTGGATACTTTGTAAGTAGTATGAATTTCTGGAGAATGACTTACATTCTGCTCAAAAACACTTTGTATATTCACTACAACTTTCCTCTTAATCTTGAAGTTTTCATCGAGACTGTACAATTCAGTACCAATGTCCAAGATATTTTCTAATTCTACCTTCATAAACTCTCCTTTCTAAATAAAAGAAAAGGAAGGATGCTATTCAGCACCCTTCCTAGTTTTATCTAACCACATAACAGTCATTATAGCATAATTTGCGAGGTCAAGAAGAGTATCTTTAACAGATTCATCATTAACCTTTGCTTCCTTATTTGTAAGAGACTCAATTCTATTCATCTTGTCTCCCATCCTTACTATTGATGCTACAATGCCAAATTTATCAAGAGACTTGTCAAAGCTATTACCATAGTCATGATTCTTGGCTGCATAAGTCTTAGCCATGTTATTGGTAATCTCAGTGAACCTCTCCACACTTTCAGCCAGTTTAGGTCTGCTGCCTAACATTCTGATTCCTTCCTTTACCCCTTTTAAGAGAGAAAGGCCAATTTCTGTCCTACCAGAATCTTCATATGCAGTAATAGCTGCATCCAACCTATCAATGAGGTTCTGATACTCCTTGTTTATCGTTACTTCCATCCTTTTCCCAATCTACTAATTTAACAAACTTATCAAAGAAATCCTTCCTTTCTCTGACATACAAATGCTTAGTGTCGTAATCCTGATAGATTAGTGCATCAAACCATTGTCCAGATACAGGACACTTCATCCTGCATATAAACAGTGGCAGATAATGATGACCATTCTTAGGATATATGTACAGTTTCTCTCTTATCTCCTTTAGTTTAAGCTTTGTTGCATACCATATCCCTAATGGACACAGTATAAACACAACTATAGGGATTATTATTTTCCATACTTCCATATCAATGTATCCAATGGTCTCTTAAATTTCTAACTAAGAGTTCTAACTCTTCTATAGTTGCATCACTTTTAATTCTATTTGCTTTGTCACTAATAACCCAAACATTACCCTTAATATACCCTAAAGATGGAATAATTCTATCTATTGAAGGAGAATCATCGTGTTTCTTTCCTCCACTTCCAAGATGTTTGACAAGTTTTATCCCAAGTAGGGGACAATATTCAGGGATTACAATATCAGTATAATCTATATTGAAAGGAATCTTCTGTTTTGATGCTCTCTGCTTTGCTCCTCTAACTAAGTATTTTTTATAGGAATCCTCATTAACAAGTATCCTTTGTAAATTAACTTGTTTTTCCCTTTCAACATAGCCAACAACAGTTTTTCTCCTTTCAATTCTCCTGAGTCTTCTTCTTTCCCTGACTTCTGGAGTATTATGTAATAGTCTATCACACTCTTTACATATGCTTCTCCTCCCATACATACCTGTACCTTTTGAATATGCTTCCAAAGGTAAATCTCTATTGCACATTGGGCAGACTTTTGTTTGATTTGGTCCTGCTATTTGTTTTACTCTCATATCTTTTTTTTTCTTGCAAAGATATAAATAATAATTCAAATATGCAAGACCAAAAACAAAATATTTAGGTTACATTAGCAACTTAATGCACCCATTTATCAGAAATCTCAGGAACTGCCTTGATAGTTACTTTCTTACAGAAGATTGCTGCTGCATACTCCATACATTCACTTAACTTCCTGGCTTCCTGCTCTGCAATTTCTTCAGGTGGTTCTATCAGATATTCATCATGTACATCATTAGGAATGAGGACTTTGAATATAAGACCATCATTAACCAAATGATTGAAGTACCTGATACCTGCTATCTTAGTCATTGCAGCAGCAGTACCTTGAGAAGGATAGTTACATGATTGATTATCAGAAGCACTCTTTCTCTTCCATAAGTGTTTCATCACTGACACATATACAGTTTCTCTGTTAATATCAATGAATCTTTCTTCTACCTTACCTGCCTTTTTAACCTTATATGAATACCTAACAGCTATCTCTTCAATAGGAACACCTTGGGCAAACTTCTTTGCAATTTCTTGCATGACAGATGGTGGAATCTCAGATATTACTCTACCACTATCTCTTGCAGCTTTGTATATATCCCAGAAATCTTCCATACCATTCTTTCTTCTCTCAATACCTTTCAGTATAGGATAGTCATAAATATATGCCCTTAGTCCAGTTATCTTTGAGATTAGGATATAGCCTCTATTCCACATATCTCTCTTTTGTACCTTGAAATAGCTTGCTATACCATTAAATCTCTTGAAATAGTTGTTATAAATCTCAGTTGCAAAGTCCACAGGAATATTACAATTAGTCGCCATTGTAGGAGCTTGACCATTATAATTGAAACAGAACCTTGCTTTCTTAGCCAAATCCCTAAGGTCTTTTCTTACCTTCTTGACATCCTTTTCTGCAACCTCCTCAAGTTCCTTTGGGAAACACATCTTGGCTACAAAGGAATGCCCATCCCTTTGATTAGGGTCATTATAAAAGGCAATCCATTCCTTATCATTGGATAGTTCTGTAAATACATGACCTTCTTGGTCTCCATAATCACAATCTACAAGCAAATGACCTTTCTCTGGTACAAATGCTGCTCTTGTTTCTTCTGTGGCTGGAAGCTGCTGAACATTGACACTCTTATCATTAGCTTGAGTAGAAGTGTCTTTGCTTTCATCTTCCTCCTCTGCAATATCATCATCTTTAGTCTTACCTCCTTTACCTTTTCCTCCTGAACCACAAGATAATCTACCAGTGTCCATCATTTGATTGAATGTTGGGTGTATTCTGTGAGTAACAGGGTTAATGGCATCAAGGAAGTTCTGACCAAAAGATGTTACTACCTTGAAAGCTGCTGAGTACTCTAAGTACAAAGGTACTATGGTACTCTTATCAGCTTGCAATTCTATAAACTTGGACTCCACAGACTTTTTCATCTTACCTGTTTTCTTATCTTTGACTAACAAGTCAAACCCAAGTTCCTCAAATAATCTGATTACCTGCTTGGAGCTATTCCAGTTAATAACACATTGAGGTCCAGTGTTGAACTCAGAGAACAATGAAGGTGCAGGTATTACAACAAAAGCATCATCACCTTTCATCTTAGGAAGATTACCCTTATCATCAATAAACATTCTTGCTTTAAGTGCTTTCTTCTTCCTTTCTCTTGGGTCAAAGTTTCTTGCAATTAAAGAAGGGTCATTTTTCTTCATTACATAATCTACTACCCACTCATTAAGTTTCTGTTCAGCTATCCTCAACCTCTCTGCATCTCTTACCATCTTAGCTTTCCATTTAACAGGGTCAAGTTTAATGCCACAAAACTCAATATATGCAAGAACTCTTACAAACTCATTCTCTATACTCAGAGCAACTTCTTGACCTCTTGCTTTGATGATAGTAAGCTGTTTGTTCATAATATCCTCAAGATGCACTACATCATTTGCAGCATAAACTATGACTTCTTCTGTCATCCCAGCATGTATCTGCCCTCTTACAGTCTTGTCAAGATAGATACCTAAGTACCTATCACAACAAGCCTGTAAGGACAAAGATACAATGCCAGGAGGAAATCCAAGAAATAGAATCTTTTCAGCCAAATAAGTATCATAGACATTTCTGACTACAATATGTTCCTTATACAGCCATCTCAAGTCAAATTTTGCATTGTGGATGATGAACAGCCTATTACTTTCAAGATAGTCCTTGTACTGATTAATATCAACAGTTGTGCAATCTATCACCACTTGGTCTTCCTTATTTCCAAGTTGGAGAAGAAGCAGTCTACCTGTCCATATCTCAGTCCCTGTAGTCTCAGTATCGAGTCCTACAATACTTAATGGATTCAGTACTTCAAATGACTCCTCTACAGTTATACACTTATACTTAGCACCTGGGTACTCAAATAATTCCCTCTGTCCAGTAACATAGTATATCATTTCCTAATATAGGCTACCAATGATTTGAAATCAATCACATATTTGTACTTCTGAAAGAACAGGCTCCCCAATATACCATGTAATTGAACACCTGAATCTTCCTTAACCTGCCTGAATGCACTATCCATATTAAGTATGGTAAAAGTGTCTTCAAAGGAATTATCCTTATACTTGACTTCCATGGTACATGTAGGCATGCTTGATTTAACCTCTCCATCTATACCAAAGGTATCCAAGTTTTCAGTGCATTCCTTGTAATCCAAATCCTTGATAACAGACTTGTTGATTATAGAGTTATTGGCTCCTGTATCTAACAGGAAATTCAATTTCTTTCCATTATTATAGAAAGTTATTATGGGCAACTCCACCAAGTCCATTGACTCTTTGAATGACATATGAGGCTCGCCATTCCTTTTATGGTCTTCGGCTGCATTGATAATCAAAGCTACAAAAGCTACTATAGCAAACATAATTAATAGTTCCAATATAAACATCTTCCATGCTTTTTTATTATTTAACTCCGGTAGAACCAAATCCTCCTCTATTCTCTTCTCCCAAATCATCAACCTCTACAAGCTCAATACCAGAGCTAAGCAACCACTTAAGCTTCTGCCATATAGTAGCCTTCTGACTAAGCTGTATCCTAAACTGGCATATCCTGTCACCACTATTAATGGTAGTATTCTCCATAGGAGAACATATATAATGCCACTCGTCTGCATTGCCACTATAACTGTTGTCTACTATACCCTCTCCATTAGGGATAAACACTTTCAATTTATCAGGAGCACTGCTTCTGGAGGCTATTATAGCCTCAAATCCCTTTGGCAGCTTTATTGCCACTCCAAGAGGGATATAATAAACGGGTATCTTTACCTCTCTATGAGCCTCTGCTACTCCATTAACAGTTCTCCTCTTTAATGTGTTGGCCTGAGAAGCACTCAATTCAACTGTTTCAGCACTCCTCAAATCAATCCAATCTCCCTTTTCACTAATTGAAGGCATACATCCTCCAGTCAATACTTTTACTTTAATCTTTAGTCTCATCTTTCCAAAATTCACTTGTCATATCTATAGTATAATACCTCTCTTCTTTTTTCAAATTAGGATATTCATGTATTGCCTTGCATACCCAGTAGAACCTTTGATTTGTGCCCCTTCTTGTAAGTGGGCCATACTCTTCCATATATGGGCCAAGTTTGATATAGTCAAAGTTCTTCAGGTCAATTTCATCAGCCTGAATATCCCTGCCACTATACCATGCAACCCTTATATTGTTCCACTCTTTTAAGCCAATGCTGCGTTTCTTCTTTACAAACTCTGCAAGCCTATTTATGCTCTCAGGGTCTGAATCTCCACCCATAAATGCAATGCAGGTAATACCCTTATTGGCAAATACCATCTCCTCTAAAGCATCTTCATCCAATATTTCCCCAATGTCCTCTGCCAAGTAAGGGCTATGGCAGCCCTTACAATGGCATGGACAATTAGAGATATTTATGGCTAAAGTAACTTCATTTGGTACCTCTGCAAAAACTATCTTAGTATCTACATATTTCAACATAATTTTCCACGTGATATAATCATTATTGCAAGATACAGTCCTACCAACAACAGCGGTGGAATCCATAAAGGACTTAGGATTAGCCACCATGACCAACTAATGACACCACATAGCTTCAGAACTACAAGAACCACTGTTACCATACTAATCCATCTTTCCATATACTCTCCTTCCTGCCTCTATCTGCCTGTCTTCACCAAAGCTCTTTATAGGTCTCAGATACCCTATAACCCTTGTGTATTGGGTAATATTCTTACTATGGCACTTGGGACATTCAGTAATAGGATGCTTGGTAATGTAACCACAAGTATCACACTTACTATTAGGAATATTAAATGTGAAGTAGTTAGTTCCGTTAGCTATAGCAAAATCTATAAGCTTGAGATACTGCTCCTTGCTCAAGTGGTCCTCCAAGTTGATATGAGCTGCACTTCCCCCATCAGTATATTGGTAAGTCTGCCTTCCATGAAGAATGAACTTATCAAGTACTGAAGTGTCATCATGGGCATTATAGAAGTATGAGTTATACAGGTTCTCATCATCGGGTACCCAATAATTATCTTGTAAATCCCATTGGTAGTTCTTTCCTCCTAATCCTTCAGCAGGTACTACCTCAGAATTAAATAGGAATGGCCTGCTTTTATCATGTATGGAATGTATCTTGTTCTGTTCTTTGATAGTTCCAAGTATAAGTTGAAGGAATTTGATATACTCCTCATTGTTACTTACTTTAAGTCCCAAGAACCTAGCAGCCTCATTCAGACCATTAATACCTATGGTAGAGTATAATTTGCTGATATGGATATACCCTCCATTTGAAGCTGCAAACATTCCTCTCTCTTCCATTTCATATAACATAGTCTTGAAGGCTATATGATACTTGTAGACTCTTTCAAGAATACTTGTTAGGTACCTTTTGAACTCATTAGAATTAAAACACCCAAAGTCATTACCTCTGACCATACTGTGAAAGTTCTGAATAATTCTATTCATATTCAATGTGATTACATTGCAACTACCAGTCATAACACCAGTCAATCCACTTGTAGGGTTGAAGGTATTCTCTGCAAGCTCATTTCTGAGTCTACAGCAAGATGCAAGACTATCAGCACTATCTGAAATATAGGTGAAGAAGCTATGGCCTTCTGCATACATTTCAGCAGTAAAGTCCTTATACTCCTTATCTATGATGTCATTAGTCTTTGGGTCATACACCATAGCCATAGTTTCCACAGGGAAAGTTAATATCTGCTTGGTTCTTAACTTATTGAAGAACTTCATAAACAGCCTTTGCAGACAGTCTATTGCCTCCCATTGGGGCTTGGTTCCATCAGGATAATAGAACTCCCCAAACAGAGAATCAAAATATGTGTGGTCATAATAAGATACATTTGTAACATTATGTTCACATAGAGTCGTTAATTCTATGCAGTTCTCTTATGAACTTCTTATAGTTTCCTATAAGTTCAGACTATATCATTACTCAAAAAATGAGTACCCCCAGCTTCCACTCACTTGAGTGTACTTCCATAAAGGAATAGTCGTTGAACCTTACCAATAAATTGGTCTTGGCTGCTGATTGCCATATCTTATGACTTAGGGTTCCAGCAATTCAAGGGGTTTATAGTCCACCTACAACTGACCATGTATTTTATGGTGGCACATAGAACACACTGTTATTAGATTATTAGGATTATTCAGCTCTTTGTCTTTAACAGCAATCTCGTACAATTTATCTGCATCATCTACTGGTGATAATGGATAATTTTGTATAATAATTCTATTAAGAATAGACTTAAATGGAATTAAATGATGTACATGTAGGCTATCTTTACTACCACATATAACACATTGATTGCCATCTCTGCAAAGTATGTCCTTTTTCAGAGAGTCATCACTACAATATTCTCTAATTCTTTGAGATAGTGTAGAAATTCCACCCTTCCAATTAGGATGATTATCTCCTGTCATCAGACCTACCTTGCTTTCTGAATTATTCCTAATTTTAATACCTAAGTTCTTCAGAACTCTATCAATAACACAAGGGTCACAATTATATCTAATACCAAGCTCTTTCTTTGAAAGACCCTCTTTCAAATATAATCTTTCCATGACTTCTTTATTGCTAAAGTCTTTAGGAATTTCTTTGGATTTGAAATTCCATTGTGACTCTGATAGAGTTCTTCTCTCTATAGTATGCTTTTTTAATCTTAACAAGATTGTTCTATGAGAAGTCCCAAACTGTTTTGCTATTTCAGTTGAGGACTTACCTTGTAAATACAAGTCAATAATAGTACTATCATCTAAATCTTTTCTATGTGCAGCCATAATTATAAATTATTTTATGCTGCAAAGATATAAAATTTATTTGAAAGTACCAAATTTCTTAATGGACTTTGATATGACCTATTACCAGCAGGCTGATTTACACCATAGATAAACTGTTTGAATGCTTTATATATGGCATCTCTTACAGTCCTCTGCTTACTGCAATGGTCTGTAGTAGTTACTACATCCAACTTTTCATACCAATTAGGACCAAATTCCTGCACAATGTAATAGTTAAGGGCAATAAAGTATTCACCTACTGCCACTGCTCCCTTGCATTGAGAGGATAACAGGAAGATAAGATTAGTTACTTGACCACTAAATGACTGCAAATCATTAGGTGGTGTTGGTGTAATACTATCAATGTTTCCCACACCCTCTGTCATAAGGGGATATAAGCTTACAGCCATGCAATACTGCTTCAATACAGGAGTAGTAGCCTCATCATGTGTATAGATTATATGAGAGTTTAGGTCTTTCTCATACTCTTTGGCCACTTCAGGATACATCTCATTCAGCTTGTCTTTCATTCTTTGCCTTTGTATAACCCTGTTAGTAGTCTTATATACCTCACCTTCAAGGTTGGCAACATTCTTCACAGTCACATTTGCATTTGCATCTGTTTCTGAAGAAGAGGCAGCATTTTCATCAGATTGGCTATACTTATTCATATAGTCAATCCTCTCCTTGATAAACCTAGCCTGTTTGTGCTGTTCCCTATAGATAATATAGCTCTTTGCCACATCAAAGAATCTCTCATTCATGAGAATATCTTCCACACGATTCTGTATCTCCTCAATACCTATCACATCTCCTTCTAGTGTGCCAAATAAGGCACTAATCATTGGCTTTATGTACTGAGGCATCTCCTTATGGCAGGATTCAAATGCCTTTGCAACCGCTGTAGCAATCTTGTCTATATTGAACTCTTCTCTACTTCCATCTCTTTTTACTACTTGCATACTTTTTTTTTTACAAAGCGTTTAACCACTCTTCAAGGTTATTAGATGCTGATAACTCAATGCCAATAGGTACTTTTGGTCTTGAAGTGAGATAATAAGAGAGTTCTCTTCCTATCTCAAAAGGACTCCTCATAATGATTTGACCATTCCTTCCAAACCTAAGTGTACCTTCTGCCTGAGTAAAGGGGCACTTCCACACCAATGGAGTAAGTGTCCTCCTATTGACTACTATAAAGTCATAATCAAGCAACTTGAAACTACTGAAGTACTCATCCTTATCCATATTCTGCCTAATAATAGCCCAATATAGTCTGGCTTGAATATCCATTATCTTCCAGATAAGTCGTTAATTTATCTGCGTTCTCTTATGAACTGCTATATGTTACCATATAGATGAGACTATATCATCATCCTAATTTCTTAGGAGCCTCGCACTTCCACTCACTTGAGTGTACTTCCATAAAGGAATAGTCGTTGCACCTTCCTTATTATTAAGGCTTGGCTCAGGATTGTCCTAGAATAACCCATTTATATATTATAGGCTGTTATATTTCAAACAATTTTAGACCTATATATTAAATTTCAAGTCTTAGGATGTTCCCTGAATTCACGAGGTTTTTTATTATTGCAGATTACTCTGCCGAGATACAATATTCTTTATATTTATTATATTTTCTTTGAAGATATATAGTAGCATCCTGATATAGATAATCAAGTATTCTTTTACATACATTCTTTCCACTATAGTGAATAGTGACAGCAATAGTAGACTTTCTATGCTTTAGCCCATTATCAACAACTCCTACATTATTTATTAAATGCTCTTGCATTTTTCTAAGAGGATTTTCCATTCCAGTAATATTAAATTGGTAAATTAGACTATTTTCAGTTCTATCTTTTCTTTTTGTTACAGAAAAACAGCCATCACCATCATAATACCCTCTTATAAAATGTCTCATTAATTTATAATCTAATTGAGGAATTTGCAATGTGTAAGTCTTTGCTTGACTTAACCCATATTCAGACAACTTATTACATAGATGTTGGGAATATAAAGTCAAATTACAATAAGTTTGTTTATATAATCCAATGGGGTTATTAGCTTCTATACAAGATTTGAATTTTTCTAATATTTCTTTATCTTGTTTATGTAATCTAAACTCTATACAACCTTTATCTACATGATTATATCCATCCGCTGCAAAGAATCCTAACCAATAAGCTTTTTCTTGACAATCTATAATATCAAAATAATGTTCATTAAAATTATACTTTCTCATAATACATTGATTTATAATTCAATGCAAAGATAAGTAAAATTTCTCGTATCTCCAAATTAATAAATAAATTACTTATTTTTCATATCTCCAATCCACGAAAGACTTATGGAAATCCCATTCAGTGTGGGAACTTGTCTTCAAATCTACAGGCTTTATCCATTTCTCTTTATGATTGACTATAACCAAGTCAGCCATGTTCCTATAGGCTACACCATCAAACTCTCCTTTGAATTTAAGTTGATACAGTCTTTCAATATCAGTCTCAAATGGATTCTCTTCAAAATACAACCAAGTAGCTTCACTGGTCCTAAGTGCCTTCACTGCATTACACACATCTTGGTAGGTCTGTGTGTCAAGTATAGTCCTATTACCTGCTACAAATAGCAGATTATAGTATTCACATCCCTTTTCCTTAATTACCCTAGCTCTAGTCTCTGGTTTCCAATTCATTTGATAACCTTGTTCCTCAGTCTCTTTGATAATTCTAGCATCTTGAATACTGTTCAGGTTATCATGGGAATCCTTATATTGACTGAACAGGGACTTTACTATCCTCACAATAGAGTCAGGAATTAATGGATATTCTGCTACCATAAATTCCTTATCAAATTCTGCCTGTCCTCCAGTAATGGTGCTATCCACAGCCCTGCCAAATGTCAGGGATGGAGTATCCAGCTTATCAAACAACTTATCTAGGTTATTAAACCCCTCCCTCTCATATCTTGCTATGGTAGAGTAACTTAAGGCAGGGTCTGCCCTATATGTTGCCTCATCCACATCCCAGCTTATTTCCTTTAAAGATTTCATACCTAATAATAAAACTCTTCAAGATTGTCTGATGAAGGATAGAGTGCCTCATAATAGGCATCAACCTCTGATTGCAACTTCCTCATTCCCTCAAGGTCAGCCTTCAGGTACTTTTCCTTGGTATTTGCCCTTGCAAGTGCAATCCTTGTCCTAATGATTGACGAGTTAACCAAGGACTGAAGAGACTCAAAATCTCTAGTATTCAAAAGCCTAAATGCCAAGTAAACATCATTGCCGGGTAATGAGGGAATTAAAGCCTTCATTCTATCTATGGGACTACTCTTGTTCATAATTCTTGATAATTTCTATTGCCTGCAACAACTGCTTCCTAGTATAAACCTCAAAGTATATGGACTTTTCCCCTTTCTCAAGATACAGGTCATCAAGGTACTTTATAAACATCTTTTTCTTAAGATAGAATACATCATTCTCTATTCCCTTAGCCTCTATGTAAACATTAAGGTCATTGTATTTGAAATAGAAATCCGGTGTGTATTGTACATTAAGGATTCTTGCTTTCTTCCTGACCAGCATCTTTGCTGAGCTGCCACCAGAAGCTGCTAATCTTACATCCCTCTGATAGTTAGTTTCTCTATCATAGTATGGGATTGTAGGACGAAACCCTTCCCATATAACAAATGTAATTGGCTCATACTTAGGATTAAATCCCTGCTCAAGAAGAGTATTGTATATACTCTTCTCAAGCTTTGATTTAAAGGTTATACCTTCAGAGGTGCTCTGTGTGGCATTCCTAATCTTCTTATTTACCATCCCTGAACATGTCTTTAAGAACCTCTCTCAGAACCTTGCAAGCAAATTTTGCATCATCTATGGTTCTGAATGCTGCAAAGTTCTTGTAACTCCTGATACTGCTCTTATAGAGTTTGGTGATTCTCCCATCTGTAAGTGAGATTGAATAAATCTCAGGACTATTACTGATATGGTCTTCATACTTCTTGTCCAATTCAATGGCTATCTCCCTCAATATTATAGCAAATGCTGCTGCTGGATAGCAGGAATCAATGGTATTAAGATAGTTGCAAGCTTTTGCTGGCTTCCAACCAAATCTCTGTGCAACCTTATTGACATAGAAAGCCAAATCATCCTTTGAAATGTCATCTGCATCCTTCTTTTTCTCACTAAGGGACTCTTTTGTGCAAAGAACTCCTTGTTCAATCAAAACAGGAATGATTTCCTCATCTACTACATAGAGTTTGTCTCCTTTTACAAGGATGTCACCAATGTGTACCTCTTCTCCATTTTTGAGGTACAAACAGTTTCTTTCTGCTTTTTTCATTTCTTTTTTTTTGTATTAATACTCTTGGTACCAATCTATAGGTACTCCGTAAATCTCCTTAACCTTATTGCTGACATCAGCAAATAGCTGATGCGGCATCTTAGTACCATTTCTTGCAAAATAGGCAGGATGCTCAACCTCAATAATAAAGTTGGACTTACTATTGATATAAGGCTTGAATGTCTGAGCCTGTTTACCAAATAATACATATACCCCAGCAAGGTTATTCTCCGATATGTTTCTTAGCAGTTTAGATATAAAAGGTCTCCACATCATAGTATGTGAACCGACTTTATTCATTTCTACTGTAAGTGCAGAGTTTATCATCAGTATCCCTTGTCTTGCCCAACTCTCTAAGGTTTGGTCAAAGGTAATACAATAATGCGGAACCCCAAAATTGATTGCTGCTTCTTTAACAATGTTTAAGGATGGGGATAATTCACTCTCCTCTACCTCTGCCCTATTGCCAAATAATATGCCAGTTGCAACTCCTTTCTGTGGATATGGGTCTTGGCCTACAAATACTGCCTTCAGGCTATTATAGGGACAAAGCTTGAAAGCTTTAAATATGTCACATTGTTCAGGGCATATCTTCTTTGTAGCATATAATCCTCTCAGATTCTGCATTATTGATATTAGCTCATTCTCATCTATGACATTCATCCAATCACCAAGATACTCTCTTATTCCCATTGACTCATTACAACATCTATATTATCAGCCAAGAAGTCATTCACATCATCATTAAAGGTGTCTACACTACTGGGTACAGTAGGCTTGACAATGCAATCAATAGGGCCGATTATAATCTCTGGCTTCTGTACCCCGTTATAGAGAGTATTAACACCATAATTATACATGACATTAAGTACAGTGAATACAATGCCCCTGCTTAGAGGTGACGATGATTCAAAAACTTTTGGACTCACATAGCATTTAGGCTCCTTCCCTGAAGAGCCAATAGTACATAGAAGTAAAGGATTCAAATCCTTATCCAAGATTAGCCCTGTACTAGCCCAGTACACTGTACCTGAGAGAATGAACTTCCTCATACCATATTGTCCTAATGAGTTTCTCAGAAGTGAATAAAAGGTTTGTACCTTCATAGGGACTCCTTGCTCATACAAAGGTACTATTGCATCTCCATTCTTATCTCTTATAAGGCTACGAGTATTGCCTATTAGTGGGAGATTTTCACCTTTCCGTACCAATATTCCTGCCTTAACACTATTGTCTGTTAATGGAACAAGTTCTAAAGAATAAGGAGATATTGGCCTGTATACTGTGATGAAAATTGACTGTACTAGTTGCTTAGTGTTTTCTGTCATGACTCAGTCTTTAAATACATAATTTCTGCATTATAAGTTGTAAAGAAAGGTAAATCCCTTTCTATAGGAGGGTTACACTGATTAGCACAAAAGTTCACAAATAGATTCACCATATATGATGCAATCATATTTGCACAGAATGTAGTCTGCTTATAAGAACATATTGTCTCATCAGCCTCCTCATCAGAGAACAGGAATTGTGATTCGTACCTATTGATATTATACTCATCATCTCCTTTAATGCATAATACTTGAAACTCCTCAGCAGCCAATCTGCCATCAATGAACAAGCAATTTGCCCTTTCCTCACTAGGTTTGCTCTGAACATGATTCTTCCATGCCAAGAAGAAATCCTTTCTGGCTACCATATTGTCAAATCCACAAATCATTATGTCTGATGCTTTGGTATCTGCGGTAAACCTTTCACTAATACCACATATGCTATAATAATTAGCATAATTGGATACCATTTTAGCAAGTGCACTTACCTTTGCCTCTCCTACGTCCTCTAATCCATATAATTGGCCACTCATATTAGCCTCATCCACAGTATCATCATCATAGATGAATATGTTCTTGGGCTTTACTCGTGCCAACAGAAATCCTACATAGCTTCCAATCCCTCCAATGCCTGCAAGTGTAATGGATTTCTCCCGTATCTTATTGTACCAGATAGCTGAACTGAACCTGCTGGTAGTATCATCCATAAGTAATGAGGGTGAATTTACCGGCAGCAGGTTATCTGTTGATTCTTGTTCTGTGCTCATAACTTTTCTTTTCTTTCTTAAACTATATAATCCTTCAGGAATTTGATATACCTTTCAATATAAATGTTACTAGGTAACTCTTCTAGCTCATGGATGGCATGACTGGCATAGACTGAGGCCGCTTCAGTAACATCAAGTCCTTTCTCTTCCAAATAATCATCCTCTATGCTCCACATCAAATACTCAAGGTATGCCTTAGCCCATTCATCAAATCTCTTGAGGCCTTCTTCACCTGCACCAAACCTTTCAGTATATAATGTAGTCATTGCTCCAGTCCATTTGCTTGGGTCTATTTTGCTCTTGGTAGTCATCAAGACGCTCCCAGTGACTATTTGCAGTACCATTTCCTTGATAGCATCTTTATCAACACTTAAGGTGTTGACAGATGGGTCTTCCTGATAGTCAGTTTTCTTATAGTTAGTTTTCTTATCCTTCCATATTTCCTGACCATGATACTGTCCAAATACTTTTGCCTTATCAGGTAAATCACTAGCAGCCTTATTCCTCAGTTCATCTAATCTGCTCTTAACTTCTAAAGACCTATACCTGTTTTCAACCACTACCCTTAGCTTGAAATACTCTATTACCTCAGTATCATCAACATATTCGTCAATTTCTGTCTTATCAGGTTCCCCAAAGAACCCAATAGTTTTCTTCTCAATTACTCTTGTAGACTTTACTTTCCTAGTAACAGCAGCAGAATAATCACCCCTGTTGTTGACAATAAGAGATACGAAGTTATTACTGTCTGCACCTTCCTGTTTTAAGGTCTTGACATCCTCACCACTAAAGAAGGTAGCCATGAGGTTGTGTGAATGAATCAAGCCCATTTGACAACCTAGAAGTTCCTTCTCACACATATAGGCCACTATATCAGGACTATTACCAAACTCTGTGGTAGCAGCAGAGCCTATATCCATGATATACATATCCTTACACAATATCCTAAGGTCGCCTCCTTCAAAGGTTCCCTCATAGGTGTAGAATAATATCCCTGACCATTCCCTACTCCATACCTCCCTACATGCAAACCTTATCTTGTTCTCCAATTCTTCAGGTATCACAAGAGTATAGTCACAGTTCCTGTGGCTCTTCACTTCCACTATTTTCACATTGTTGTTCATTCTTTCCATATTTGAGATTTATTACTTCAAGTATAACACTTAATATTTCTGAGATAACATTCTTTGACAAGAATAGACTTTGGGCACTTGCCACACTGATACCTCCTGTGATTCTAAGTTTGATTTTCCTACCTTTGAAAGTACATACTGGCTTGCCTATATACTCACTTACATCCTCAAGCGATGATAGTGACCTAAGTGTATTATATATATGTCCTTTGGATACTACTCCAAGTTCCATGTAGAATCTCCTAACATATTTCTTCTGTTCCTCTTCCGCGTCACTAAGTTTATTGCACCAGTTAATGAATTCATTACTTACAAGTATCATACATTCAGCACTTGTCATGCCTAAAACATATGACCCATTCCTGTAGGCAAACTTCAGCTTCCTGCTGAGAATCAAGTGTTTTGCGAAATTTATTATCAGCTTTGGCAAGCGTTGTCCCCTCTTATACCCAATATGGTCCATTTTCTCCGTAGAATTGGTGATTGTTTCCAGTCTCCTATAAGGTCCTCCTGACAACGACTCCACAGTAACAAACTTGCTTAATTCATAACAGAATAACATCCAATCCTCATTAGCACGTACTTCATTCCTCAGTATACGTGATGTGCCCTGTATAGGCCCTACACCTAAACAAGGAGTCTTAAACCCTTCAAAATTACCATCACTAACAGTTATTCCACACACATGGCTGTGCATGTAATCAGAATAGAACTGGTCTAGTGTGTACTCTGCCCTATTCATCCCTATACTTCCGAGAAGTCCGGGTGCTGCAAGTGTAACTTTTACATATAGCTCTGTAATGTACACAAAATTTCCATGCTCATTAGTTACCTTTACTCTAGGAAAGTACACTAATATATATGGGTGTATCATTGTATCCCAATATCGTGTAATCGCTTCCACACCTTCTTCTATAGTCTCTTCAGATAAGAGTTTTCCAAAGTCGTCCATTGGCGGCTCCACTATTCCCAAATCAACCTTCTCCTCACCAAAAAAGTCCTTGAATACATCATATATCCTCAGGATATTCTTCATAAAATATCCCTTTTCCTTATGCTCCCTTATTATTTCGGGTATATCCTCCCTAGAAACTGCTTCCATATTTGAGAACTCTAAACGTGTATAAAATAAAAAAAAAATAGGGAGGGAATATAATATTCCTCCCCCCCCCCTATCTACTCTTAGTCTATCAAGCCCTCAAACATTTCATCTATCTCACTCTTGGTAAATTTAACGGCTTCCTCCTTCTTGGCTTTAGCTTTGACACCCAAATCCTCAAGTATTGCCTTTGTAGCCCTAAAGCTGAGATTTCCCTCATCATACAATGTCTCCACCAACTTTACAAGGGCTTGTTTTACATCTTTTCCATCTACGGAGCTGACAACCTCCTTACCCTTTTTGACGGGACTTTCCTTAGCAGGGCTTTCTTTCTTGTTCCTCTTCTCCTCTATCAAGGATACAAGGTCACTGGTCTTACACTGAGTAAAGTTCTTACCAAACTTACTCTGACACTCATTCTGGAGACCCATTGTCTTGATGCAGGTATAAGCCTCCATTCTGCTCATGGAAGCCCCAGACTTGATGTTCTTATTTGCGGTAGTTAACATAATTACCAAATTATTAGTAACCTGTCCCTTCCAAGTAACATCATGAGGAAGGATAGAGCTATCAGACTTTAACTCTGTCTTTGACAGTCCTTCAAGGAAGCTCATATTTTTATATGAAATCCCTTCTCTTGTCAAATCATTCTTTAATTCTCCCAATGTAGTTGCATCTGAGAGTATTTCCACTGTTCTGTTTCCTGTAGTACATACTACTGTAATCTTTCTTTTTTCCATGCTTTTCTTTTTTTTTTCTTTAAAAAAAAACTCAAACTCTGCTTTCTATTCAATCTCAAAGGGCAAATCATCACTATACTCTTCCCCTCTAGAAGAGGTAAATAAAGGAATGATTATTTTAAGGAACTCTTCCTTTCCCCTAGCCTTAAATAAATCTGAAATATCTTTTCCTTCATCAAAGAATGGTAATACCACATTAGTGAATCCTGTCTCCCTTGAAAGCCTCTCAGCATCTTCTAGGCCGGGCTTATCATTATCCAGACAAATAAATACCTTTTTGAACCTCCTGTTCAATTCACTTATTGCAGTACTACTCATTCTGTATCCCTCACCTTGAATGGCAAGGGAAGGTATCCCTGTGTTGGACCATAGACATAGGGCATCCTTTAATGAGGAACAAATGCATATTTGTTCCCCATATTCAGGTACCTTAGTCCATAGACTTACCACAGAGCTGTCATGCTTGTTACTCCATTTATACCTGCCTTTATTAAAGGGTTGGTATATCTTTAGCGTAACTTTTCCTTCTTTATGTTCAACATAGGCATAGGCATATTTATCAGCTACAAACACATATCTATGACCATCCTTAAGGACAATTTTATGAGATATGGGGTAAACTTCCGCATATTTGAGCCATTCAACACTAATGCCATAAGACTCCCAATATTCTATATCATGTTTCCTCCATTCCCTAATCTTACATTGTAGGTCTGAATTGCTGTTATGACTGTTCATGTCATTTACAACACATGGTGTATATGTTTGAATATTGCAATTACCCAAAGAAAACCTTTCCATATCCTTCCTGATTCTTGATAAGACCTCACTATAACTACAGCTCCACATATGACCAAGGAGGTCAAAGATTCCTCCCCTGTCTCCTGTAGACAAATCTGTATAATATATCCTTTCCCCATTGGGAGAATAGAGACCAAAGGAAGGTCTTCTATCCCTTCTTAATGGGGAATTTATAATAGTGGGTACTTCTGTAACACCCAAATAATATGATAAAATATCTGCTTCTGTTACTCTATCCAAGATTTCCTTCAAACTCACAGAATCCTTGCCCTTGCTGAATGCCATGCTTTTTTTTTTAACAGTTACACTTACTTGCTCAAATCCCAAGGGGACGGTGCTGAGTCAGCAGCACCCGGAAAGGGTAAAGTATCTGTACCTGACTGGCTGAGGTCAGTAGAATCTACCTTATACTCCTTCAAGTCATCAACTATAAACTCGGTGTTGGCAAATGCCCCTTGTTGCTTCCTTTCCTGTAAATCTTGGTCAAGCCTGCTGTAATCCCTAACATGATTCTTCAGAAACATGCTGGTATATACAGTTTGATATTGCTTGTTGTCATCTGTGGTTCTTACTCCAAACAAAACCTTGACCTTGTTAGAAGGCTGGTATGAGATTACATCCTTCAGCTCACTAAAGTCTCCCTTGAAATAGTCCTCAATACTTTCAAGTCTAGCTTCACAGTCCTGCGGATTATCAACCATAACCCAAGTATTGTTGACATACTTCATTACATCAGGAATATTAAGATATGCCTTAAGGAATTTAGTCAATTCCTCTTCCCCAAAGTATGCAGGTCTATAGTCCTTGTCTATATTGGCATTGTAGGCACTACCATCCTTCTTAGTAAGTACAGTAGCATGTGCCTTGGCCTCCTCAATAGTAGGCCATGCAGTTCTTCCATACTTATCAATTACCTGAATCTTACTACCGTCCTTACTATACCTGTACTCTTGTCTGACAAAGAGTGATACCTTGGTTGTAGTGTCAATTCCATTGCACTTTTCAGGGTCAGTCTTGACAATAAAGTCAATCCTCACATTCTTTACCTTGTGCTTGTCATCTCCTACCTCAACCTCTCCTACATACTCAGGCTCTTTTTCAAGCTGGGTCATATACAGCTCCTCAAGCTTCTTCTTATCAGGATTGACTGCCAATACAAACACTGAACCTACTCCTATGAATCTCTTTATCTCTAAGCCTTCAGTAGATACAGAACCCTTACTGATTGCCATAAAACTAATTGATTTGTTATCTTTCATACTCATAAAGATTAATCTTTTTCTTTCTCTTCTTTCTTCTCTTTTCTCTTTAGTATTGTGTAGTTTTGGGAGAATACCCAATGTTATCCACTGCTGTTGTATCACAATCTGGTAACTCAGCACATATTGGGTCATCCTGCTGTACTGAGCCTACAGCAATACCATTAATACCATTGAGGTCAATTTCATACACTCTATCTTCCTCATTGAATGATACCACTCCAGCTTTAGGTTCATATTTGGTAACCTTTACAGGCTTGCCTTCCTTATCAACCTTACCTGTATCTTCAACCTTCTTGGTAATCAGGTCTTCACTTGTAAATCCTCCTGTCAAGGCTTTGATTCCCATCTCATGTCCTTCAATCTCCTTAGTCAGGTCTTCATACTCCTTACTGAGTTCCTGCATCTTCGCAGAGATTTTATTCTTTTTTGCCACTGCAAAGCTTACATTCTGTGCCACTCTTTTTACAGCAGCAAACTGTCTTACTGTTAATGTCTTGTTCATACTCTTCTTGCTAAAATAAAAATACTTAAATACTTGTTACTAAAATATCTGTAATAATTGTCCTAATCCTCCAGATTTCTGTAATATATTAGGCTTATCCCACAGCTTGTATATTGTGAATTTCCTCTCATAATAGTCTAGAGCTGTCATAAAATATCCTGCCAGTTGTGTGCTACTTAATACCTTGGTGACAAACAAGGTAGTCTCATAGTAAGGCTTGCCCTGTTCTATACAGTATTGCATCAACACTATACTAATGTCATCTATAGTAACACTCTTACCAGCAACTGACCTTGATATTCTTACAATCTCATCCCTATCCATAGACTTCTCTTAACTTGTCTACAACAATAGACAAATCATTGGGAATCTCATCAGGAAGGTCATCTAATGCACCAAGGCTATCCTTAGCAGGATATTCTCCATCAAACTCTTTCACATAATGCTTGATAGGTTTCTTGTTTTCTGCATCATAACCTACCTTACCAAAGAGGATAATATCAAACTTTCCTTCAGGTGTTATGTAGTCATCCACCATCTTTCCAGTGGTCTTGAACTTATAGGATATTGAATCACCATTCTTATCCTTGTACTCTTCATAATGAGCACAACAAATGATATTCTTATCCTCAGGAAGTCCCTTGAAGGCATCAAAGATGAGGCCCATTCCATAACCAATCTGCTTGGGAGTATCCCATCCACCTTTCATAGCATTTGCCATGTAGAAATCCTGTGCAAGATAATTCATGTCATCTACAAGTATATTCTTGTAAGGCGACTTCTTCAACATGTTGATGATTTCTGCCACTGCTGCAAATCTATCAAGACCTGTGAGACAATCCACCTGCACCCTATTACCTGTGGCCAGTGCTCCGGCATTAGATAATTTCTGTGTAGGTTTGCCTACATTCTCCACACCTATACTACCTTCAATCAGCTTGAAGTCAGGATTGGGAACACCCCTACCAATACACTGGATAATGTAGGTCTCTTTTGGGTTAAGACCCTTTATTCCCAGCTTGATTCTACCACAATAAGAAGTAGTTTTCCCAAATCCACTCTTTGCAAGAACTAATATCTTTGCCATTACTTCTCCTTTTATGTTTATTTTGTTGATATACGAAAAAGGGATGCAAACTTATGAAATATTTTATGTTTATGCAACCCCTTATCTATTTTACTTGTTGTGTAACTAAAGAAAGACTTAGCAGGACTGCTCCTTATGGATTCCAGATAGCTGTATACTTTCTGCAATTCTTCCCTGTCATTGGGTCTTGGGAGTTCATTGAATTGGCACACAGCCCCATCAAAGAATAAAGGACATAGTCCTCCCATCTCACCATCTCTATTGACTATCATCTCCAAGAATCTTATGTTATCCTTGAACTTTGATATGTCATATCCCTCATACTCCTTTAAAGCAAACCTATAGGGTGAGAACAAGCCAAGAACCACATTACTGTCTCTTGAAGTATATTTGCTATCTCCTAATCCTGCAACTGAAGGTCTTACCCTGCCTATCTTGAATGCCTCATTACCCTCTTGGTCAAAAGCCTGCTGCTGAATTACCACAGGAGAGTAGTAATACCTGTTCCTTAAATATTTTGCACAATACTCACTAAGCTTATCCATAGATTGCTTTAGAGTCATTCCCCTCTCAGTATCTATGAGGTTGATAGTATCTATCACAATCAGTCTGTATTCATTAGGATTATCCTGCTCATATCTGTCAAACACTTCCTTGCTTCTCACTACTCCAAACTCGTCCTTGTATTTACCCTCCTTATAATAAGTCTTGCCATGCTCTTCTGCATATCTTACACAGAACTTATATATACCAGTAGGATTACAGGCCTCATCAGGAAACACTACATGCTCTTCAAAGTACCTGATTATATCCTGCACCTCATCAGATGCAATCAAGTCAAGTATCTCTTGTGGCACTGCCTTTGTAGTACTCCTTAAATCTCTAGGACTTACTCTTACCTTGCCACCACTAAGCTCAAAGAGCAACCAAGATATAAACCTTTGCAATATCCTTTCAGGAGTTTCCTCCAAAGGGAAATACAATATCTTTATATCTATATCTGCCTTTGTGTAATAGCAAAACATAAGAGGCTTATAAATGAAGGTGTAGGACACAAACTGTGACTTGCCTCCTTTGGTGAATGAGGTCACAGTATAATAGCATGACTGCTCTATACCTATGAAGTCACCAGCAAACCTCTTGAATGGAGAACTGATGCAATTCAGTTGCCCATTGAGAATCCTTTGCCTTCTAATCCTCAGATTATCCAGTACTCGCTCTCTTAATGTAATCATTTTAATGTAGAAGTCCAATCATTTCTCAAATTCTCTTCCTGACCAGCATTCTCGATATAGTTAATTAACTCCGATTCTCCCTCAACTTCACCAGCAGCACCAACTTTCTCTTTGAAGATGAAATACTTTAGCAATCTCATATATGTATAGTTACCATTGAATCCTTCCACATATTTACTTGCTGCCCTAATGATTTGCTCATCAGTGTAAGTGTTCCCATACTTTTTGAAGAACAACTTCAACCTTCGCATAATCAATGCCACTCCATCTGCCCAATAATAATTGGTACCGTCCTTCTTGCCTTTCGGGAATATCTCCTTCAGTTCTCTGGCCAATCGAGATAGCCTCTCATTAGACTCTTGCTTCCCACTAGACTCCATAATTATGGAATCCAACAGTTCCTTGCCCTTACTAGTAAGCCTCCACCCATACTCTAGGAATAATCCATAAGATGCGGCTGTTATATATCCTCCCTTAGTCAGGTTACTCCTAGCTGTTTCAAGGTCTGCCTTATTATGAATGAGTAAGAGAATCAATGCCTCTCCTATACCCACCCCATTCTTTTGACAACCTTCCTCACTAAGACATATCATGGCAATAGCTCTTTTAGATGTTCCTTTTCTATGTTCATGGCAGCATTACATGCATCACCTAAGATGTGACATGATGCTGCTCTTTCAACCAAGTCATCACCCAAAGTTTTCCATACATTCCTTGCAACCTTGAACATCTTTGTTTTAGCCCTGCATTCAGCTATCCTACAGCCAACTGCCTCATCAAAGGTATCATCACTACTACATCTGGCTTTTCCCCTGCAAACTAGAGTATCCCCCATTGATATAGCCTCCTTTGCCAATCTACCGGGTATATCCATTATATTAGGAATTGCCTCACTGCCAAGTAGTTGTAGTGTGAATAGCAATTCACATACTACCACTTTGTTCTTTTCATCTACTTTAAACTCCTTCTTGATGATTCTAACTCTATTTTTCATAATTCTATTTCGTTAATGCTTGAAATACTTTTTACAGACTCTACATTATACTCCTCAATTATCTTAGCCACCAACTCCTGCTCCCTTGTATCCACAAAGTAAGGTATTATCACGATAGGGGATTTATGCCTAAGGATTCTGCCTATCCTTTGTTTTGTTATAATCTCCGAGCTATTCAAATTGCAGAATATTCCCACTCTACAGTTGTTCAGATTTACTCCTTCATTAAGAATATTACATGCAGATATATGTTCTATCTCATTCCTGTTAAACAGTTCCAAGTTCTTCTCCGAGTCCCTGTTCTTAGAAGTTATATTATGCCTGCATATTCTCTCTGACTGTTCTATACTGCTACAAAATGTCAATACCCTACAATTCCTAAGCTTGACTAGAAGAGATGATACAAGAGATTCCTTTTGTTCAGAGCACCACTTCAGTCTCTTACCTGCTGTTGAAAGCCATAAGTTCTTTATTCTCTCATTTCTTGTGTCATAAAACTTGTTTTTATACCAAGTTACAAGCGAGGAAATATTGTCATAATAGCCTTTTTGAGTGGTGACTGTGTCATGCCCAAACTTCCTAGATTTATAAGTATACTTTGTAGTATCCAAATATAAGGGTAACAGATACACTGTAGGTTCAGGTAATACATTATCCTTTACAGCTTCCTTAAGGCCACACTTGATGGCCTCAGCATTATACCTATACAGGAAATAATCTCTGGTACTTCCCTTGATGGTGGCAGATAATCCAATGAATGACTCATTGATACTAATGGTCTCAAGGATTTCCAACCTTGCATCAGAGAGGTGTTGCATTTCATCAGCAACCACTATATCAAAGTCTGTTTTCCTATATTTCTTCATGGACTCATAACACTCAAGGGTTATACAGTCAGACATGATTCCTCCCCACTTCTCAATCTCGTCTCTCCAAGTACTCTTATGCACAGTCTTGGCTACCAGAATGAGTATAGTGGCAGGTCTTCCTTTAGCTTTGGACACTCTATCACATATATGGTTAATAAGACCTATTGCTACCTTGGTCTTACCCATTCCGGTAATAAGTTCCAAGATAAGGTATTTAGCTTTATCAATCTTTGACAAAGCTAACTCTTGTATTTCTTCTCTAGTCATTGCTCAGTTTCTCTTCACTGTTTTATATTTTCCAACATAGTAGTTCCTTGACTTTCAGTAAGCATTTTGTGATAATGTTACCTCCATCCAATGAAAGTACTATGGCTCTATTATCAAGTTCATCCCAGTTTTCCTCTAATGAGAATATGAAATAAAGCACAATAAAGATTACAAATAGAGTTATATTAAGCCAAGGAATAATGCCCAATAGGACAATAACCAATATCATCCATAGAGGCAATCCTAGCTTATACGTCTCCACTAATTTCATATCTCCATTTATCCTACGATACTCTTCAACATTTGTATCTGTCAAGATACAAATAGTGAAGAGTATGATAAGAATTGATATAACCCACATCATTTGCTAATATCTTTAAAGATTGTAGGAACTTGACCATATACAGGCAAAGCTCCATTCCATTTCTCAATCCACATCTTCTCAAGGATTTCAGGGGTAAGTGCTTGCTGCCTCAACTCATTGGCCTTCTTCTCTGCCTCTGCTGCTACAATAAGCTTCTTGGCTTGTGCCTCTGCTACCTTCACCTCATTCTCCACCTGCATAGCCTGTTGGATAGCTTTATTCTTGGCATTTACTGACTCTACAATAGTCTGAGGATATTTGAGACCTGAAGTGAGTTGTTCTAATTGGAAGTTCTCTTTGGCAAGTGCTTGAGCCAAGTACACTTCAATAGCATTTTCAATACTGTCCCTTTTACTTACAATATCATCTGTGGTAAACTTGTTCAATTGGATTCTAAAGGCATCCTTTACATAATTATATAGTGTACCACTAATGACTTCACTTAACTCCTTCCTGTATTTCTTGAAGACAGCAGGTGATTTACCATCAATAATCTTCAATGAGACAGTAGGGTCTACAGTAAACTCAGAACCATCCTTTGCATTGATTGTAAAAGGCTCATAATCAATGGTCTGTACATAGGTAGGATACTCATACACTGTAGTAGTCCAAGGATTATACCACACAATACCAGTTACTAAAGAAGCATCATCTACTCCCTTGTCATTACCATATAAGTTCACCTTAATGCCCTCACAACCTGCATCTACCTTCTCCATGCATGATGTTACTGAGAGCATCACAAATAGGGACAATATCCCTAGAATCAATTTACTCTTCATCTTTTTTAAATTTAATTATTGTTAGACATTTTGTTTTAATTGATAAATAGAATATTACTACTATCAAAAGAAATCCTAATACATTCTCGACAGAATTTGGTGTTGACATCATTCCAAGCCCTAATGTGAGCAGGGCAACGAAGATTATAAACCATACAGCAATCTTTGCTACTATTTCAGCTTTCATACTACTTTAATTACTTTTACATTGTCGGGTAAAGCTTCCTGTTCCCAATCCCTATATGAATTAGTGAAATAAACTTCCTTGTAATTCTCGCTAAGTGTGGCAATGCCCTTAGGATTAACCATGTGAGTTACATAGATGACCCTATCCCTATTAGGATAATGAGATTCAAGTAATTGTGCAATACCTTTAAAGGTGCCCCCTCCATCACACAAGTCATCAATGACTACAAGTGGAAGGTCTTGATTTCCCTCTATAACTTCTGGGTTTTCAATCTTGAAACCAGAGAGTTGTCCTGTCCTTGGGTCTCTGACTTTGCTACATATCACATTCTCAGTGGGGTTTCCACTATACCTTTGCAATGCACCTCTATCAGGATACACTTTCAAGTATCCTCTAAAGTCTGGCACAGGAGTGGCAATATCTCCCCAATACCCCTTAATAAGGTCTTGTACCCTATATGAATGGGGTTCAAGTACATGAACTGATTCAGGAGACATATCATTTATTACCTTTGCAACTATGCTAAGAGAAAATGACTCATCATAACTCATTACCCTATCCATTCTCATGCTCATGAGATAGGTAATATGCAAAATAAACGAGACACCTTGCCTATTAAGAATATCACCTACCTGCATAAGAATGAACAAATCAGTAGGATTGCATACCCTGCATGTCACAGATAAATCATCTTTCCTGTCAATATTCTCTAAGATAATATGAGGTTCACCATCAGGAAACTGTATAACCCTATACTTTACACTACTCTTTTCAGGCCTGATAAGATTCAATACTTGCATACTAATCCTCCAATACTATAGAATTATTAACATTGTCTCTAATCTGTCTTAGAGACCACTCTTTAACCAACTTGCCATCTTCAAAGACAGTCTGTAGACAGCTTTTATCCTCTTGTTCCTTAGTTACTTGGTCTTCAGCTATATACCTATCACCATCACTTTGAACACAGATAAGGCCTTTCAGTGATTTCTTGGTACCATCATCAGTCTTTGGGTCTTTAAAGATTTCCCTCCCTTCTCCATTAACTTGGCACCAAGTAGCCTTCATAGCAAAGCCAAGAGAATCCCTGCTCTTGTACTGATAGGTATATGAACCTACACCAAGTACAAGGTTAGTAGCTGCAAAGCCTCTCTCCTCAAGTCTCTTGTAGATTTCCTTCTGTCTCTCAAGAGTAATGGAATCACCATAGATAATGCCTACTTTAGGGTTGAGTACCTTGTAGCCCTTCTCATTGATAGTTCCACCAAAGATTCCCCACAAGACTTCATAAGCACCCACCCACACAGCAGTGCTGCCCATCTTATTCTGAGCTTCTGTTTGTTCTTGCCAATTCTCAAAGTCTCCTTGCTTGTAACCTGCAATGATATGTACAGGGTCTCCACTATCAGGTCTTATGACTAACCTACCATCTCTTGCAAGGATTTCATCCTTCAATTTAGGTAGATACTCTGTCATTACCTTCCAGAAGTCCCAAGTATCAGAAACAATAGATACAAATCCAGTAGGATATATCTCTGTAATTAGTCTTCTGAATGTTTCCAACTCATCTTCCTTACCTCCTGCACACATGACACTATGTTCAGTAGCTGGTATTGTAGCTGCAATAAGCTCTTTATCAGCATCTGCATTATAATACTCTTCAAGACCAGCAATAGCAGGTATAGTCTCACTGCCACAGAATGAGGTCATGTGTCCCATACCAGACATAATGGCAGCTTCTACTCCAGCCATACCTCTCATAGAGAAGTCATGTATAAGGAAGTTAAGGTCTACATCCTTAAATCCTGTCTTCCTTGCATGCCTTATCAACTCCTTCTTATACAACCTTGCAGTAGTTGCACTTGTCATAGGCAACCATAAGGTAGTTGAGATAAGAGTCTCAAAGTAATTGGTAAGCCAGAAGAAGTCAGGATGTGTATTGATGAATGTCAATGCAGGCACTCTAATAGGACATAGTGTACCTTCAGGCAATGCTTTGATTCTGATGGGAAGATAGCCAAGGTCATGCAACTCCTCAATATGCTTAGTACCTACATTGTTAGGTCCTAAGAATGTATCTACCCTTCTCTTGAACTCTGCAACTGCTACATCCTTAGGCTTATTGAAGAAGTCCTGTTGGAACTGCTTCATCAAGTACTCTTTGATAAAATATTGAATACCAAATACAACAGCACCTTCTGTAGCTTCAGGATAATAATGACAGCTTCTTGGAGTCCAGTTAGAATAGACATATTCCGTGTTTTCAGGATATTGTCTTCTATGGTCTAACTTGTAGCCATCAGTCAATAAAATTGCTTCTTTCATGCTTTTTTTTTTGTTAAACTTATATTTACTTAATCAATAGGTTGTAAAAAAAAAAGAAAGGTAAGGATGTTATCAGTATCCTTACCTTTACTATGAAAATATTCCTTACTTAGTCTCCAAATATCTGATAAGAATATGAAGTACCACCAAGATGCTCTACTGTCCTCTTCAAGTGAGCCTCAAGCCTTTCTTTCTTATTCATTGCAGACCATTCTCTTGGCTTGAAACATGAAGGACAAGAATCCTTGCTAATCATATACTCATAAGCCTCCTTACTCATGTTGATGGTCTGAGTAGCCGGTTTACATTTTCTAGTGTAGAAGGTGATAATCTCGGGATTTTTCCCATTCTTATCAGTTATCCTCACAGAGCCTTTGGTCATCTTGTCCAAATCTTCAGTTTGGACATGGATAGTCTTCTTAAATACTTTACCGGATTTGGTTTTTCTCTCAATGACTTTTTGAGTTGTTTTAAGGCACTCCTCCTTGCTGAACATTGTACTTCCTTGAAGTTCAATACTCAGACTTAATTTGATTTCACTCATTATTTTTCTTGTTTTAAACCTCCGAAGGTTTGTGCTACGACTTCGAGGGTAATAGCCTCTATCATTTTCTCAGAAATTACTTTCTGTAACATTAAAGGAAGTTCTGACATCAAGGCTGCGATTATCATGCCCTTAGATTGGGCATCCTTTAATCTGCTAAACTCAATCAGACAGTTGTCCAGTACATCCTCTGTACAACTGTCCCCCGTTGCTTCCCCAATCTTGATGACTCCTTCCCTAAACTTTTGTCTTGTTTTCAATGACATGCCTGCTTCTAGTGTCTTCTCTACTTCCTCTTTCAGGCTCATTCCTTGTCTTTCTTGTTCCATCACTTTTTTTTTTGTAAAACAATATGTGTTAGATACCACTACTATTATCATATTTACACTCTACGCAGATGTATCCCTCTGGATTGTAAGTACCACACTTAGGACATTCCCATATATTCCTTGCATCCCAGTTCTGAATATACCCTTTGAGTTTTAATAAATGATTATACTCCTATATGAGTAAGTATCATTATAACTTTCCTTGTGCTCCCAACAAGACTCGAACTTGTATCCCAGACTTAGGAGGTCTATGTTCTATCCCTTGAACTATGAGAGCATATATTACCTATCTTCACAGACCAGTAATATGAATTTCATTCTATCAACTATGAATATTTTACGAAAAAGAACTTACTTTTTTTTTCAATCAAATAGATACTTCACTCTTTGATTGTAAGATACTCTCTAGTATAAACTACATAAATTATTCGTGTCATATTTTATCTATCTAATCTTTTGATTGTAAATACTCCATACTTAAAGGACTTTTTGAGAGCAAATTGTAATGTGCTCCCAATAGTCCTTGTACATATGTATTTTCTAACTCTTGAAGGCTTATAGAATGTCACAAGATACTTGTGCTTTCTTTTGAAAATAGAATTGATATTCATTACTTTAATCATCATAAGGTCTGACAAAAGTGTATACATATACATTAAGCTCCTCATTATACTCAAACTCATGATAAGTGTGAAGAGCATTAGCCATTGAAGGCTGCTGATTATTCCTCATCGCCCATTCTTCTCTTTCCCAAGAGCCATCATTCATAATAGATTTTATGGCATTGTGAGCACGAAGATAGTCCTTATCATTAGTCTTAATGTGATACACATGTCTCTGTGTATAGTCTTTTTGAGACAATTCTGGCTTATACTCTATCTTATAAAGTATGCCATTATAACATGATATTTTATTCATTTGATTGTGGATTTTCTTTTATCTGTAACCCATATTTGTTATTTATTCCTTTACTTATAACAGATAGAGTTTGATTGTTTGCTAATTTTTCAAGGATAAATGGTTATTGTACACAGTAAAAACAACTATGTATTACCCCATTTGTTATTTTTCCAGTGTGAGAATAATGGCCTTGTTGGAAGGGGGTTATTGATAAATCTTACCATCTACTAGCCCTCTTAACTTATTCTTATTCAGCATATTAGACTTAATAAAAGCACTGTTTATTGTAAATATTGTTTACTATATAATATAAGGTGTAACATATCTAAGAGTTATACTAAGAGGTAACTGATTCCTACTTATATACTTTTACACAACAAATACTATTAATGCTATTAATGTTTAAGTAATAAACCTATTAATGTCTAAATGATAGGATAAGAAATAAGAAAAGGGTAAGCAGGCACTTCTGCCTGCTAACCCTTGATACTTTAGAAAGTTGCCAATGTAGGTGCTCCACCTTGGCCTTCCTCATGAAGAAGCCAGAATCTGTCACCATCAGGAGTAGTAACATCACTGACCATAGGATTCTGAGGAATACCTTTGGTTGCTACAGCTCCAGTCTTTGCACCATAGGCAAAGAATAACTTGCCTGTGTTGGGATTTTTTTTAACACTCAGTTTATCTACATGCATTGCTGCTTTAAACTGCTCAACTGTCAATGTGTCATTGAATACTAAATTTCTTCCCATAATGTAATTTGTTAATTGTTAATAATGTGAATTTTTAACCTGAGGGGGTAGGACCCCCTTGGGCTAAGTGATGGGGGAGGTGAGGTTGGTGTAAGCACCCCTCATAGAAATATCACAAAAAAAAAATATTATAAAAAAAAATTATTCTAAATTATTGTTATATATTTGCATATATCAGATTTTTTACTTACCTTTGCAGTTATGTTGGAGTAGCAAGTACTTCAGGATAGAGATTCATCAACTCTTAAAAGCATAGATGACCCCTCATGGTAAGGAGATTACTTGGGCACAGCAGCTTAGGAAAGTAAAGGATACTAAGAAGGCTACAGGCAAGTGCCCCACTTGAAGAGGATTACAAATAAGTATTTAGCCGAGCTTTAGGCCAAGTCTTCAAGGGTGGTGTAAAAGACTACAGAGATAACACAGAGTGAGAACTAATAATACATAAACGGGGTAAGAGACTAACCATGAGGATGCAAGCCATAATGCTGGCAGGGGTCTCTTATACTTTAAAGAAAGGTTTGATAATTCTAGATTCTGTTGGAATAAGGATAAATAGGTTATATAGATAAGATGATTAAGATAAAAGAAAGTATTAAGTGGTTGTGGCAGCTACCACAAAATATGTTGGCTTTGTGCATTGAAGGTGTGCTATGTAGTGCAGCATATAGGGAGGGTGAAGCAGATGGCAATACCATTATAGTGAATAGTGTATTACCTTCAGCTATGTCTTTGGGAGATTATCTCTTTGTAAACCCCATGTCCTCAGAGAGGACAATTAAGCATGAGTGTGGTCACAGTAAGCAATCAGATATATTGGGTCCTTTATATTTGATAATAATTGTGGCACCTTCATTACTGCATAATGTGGTACATTCTATATGTAGTAGAGCAGGGTTTAAGTGGGATTACTACAGCTTCTATACTGAGAAGTGGGCTGATAGATTGGTAGGTATTGATAGGAGTATCTCTTAGGTAGATACCTAACCAGCTTATTTTCTCACCTTCTAGTGGAAAATTGCTATAATAAAAAAAAGAGCTGGTAATATTTGGATATGTGAAAAATAATACTTATCTTTGCAGTGTCAAAGAGAAGAAGATAAGAAATGTGTTTTAGGATTAAAGAAGTACTACCTTTTTCTTTTCTTGATAGTCTGTTCATTACTTGCGTATATTTCTAACACAAAGGTAGTACTTCTTTTTCTTTATTTTGTCTTGTGGTGTAAAGGTAACACATGGGTCTTTGGTCCCCACATTGTAGGTTCAAGTCCTGCCAAGACAACGAGAAGATGCCCTCTTAGTACAAAGGACAGTACATAAGTCTTCTAAACTTAGAATATAGGTTCGATTCCTATAGGGGGTACTTGTTATGGGGATGTAGACTATGGGTTAGGTCATAGCCCTTTCAAGGCTAAGGATAAGGTTCAAATCCTTACTTCCCTACTAATAGATTATGTGGTGTAGTGGTCTGCATATCACACTGTCAATGTGAAGGCTAGGGTTCAATTCCCTCATAATCTGCCCCGTTTATAAGAAAGTCCTATATCACAGCGGTGATTAGGCAAATGGAAAGGTAACTGAATGGGATTCAGCCTAGTCTTGAAAACTAAGGGAACAGTAAAATGTTTGGGGGTCGGGACCTCATCTTTCCGCTAAATAGATGTGTTCATTGACTTATTGGTAAGGAATTGGAGAGTAAACCTAAAAGGTTTTAGGGACTGTCTGCTAAACAGATTGTACTAGCAATGGTATGTGTTTCGAGTACACTGCTCTCCGCTAAATAATAAAAAATAGGGAATTAGTCCAGTTAGGTTAGGATGCAGCATTTGGGATGCTGAGGTCAAGAGTTCGAGTCTCTTATTCCCTACTAATCATTAATGGGGAGGTAGCATAAACGGATAATGCGCTAGATTTGCACTCTGGAAGATTGGGTTCGAGTCCCACCTGCTCCACATTGTTTTCTTGTTTTTCATAATACTAAGCTTTGCTTGAACCCTCTTTTGGGTAGTTAGAGGTTAAAGAAACTGCCCTATCAATGCTCCTTAGTTCAGTGGTTCAGAATAGTTCCCTTACAAGGAAAAGGTCATAGGTTCGAGTCCTATAGGAGCAACTAATGGGGATATAGCTGAATTGGTTAAAGCAACAGTCTCTTAAACTGTGGACTCTGGGTTCAAGTCCCAGTGGGAACACTCATTTCCCTAAAGCATTGGTGGTGATGCTAGAGACCTTTAATCTCTGGAACTAGGTTCGACTCCTAGTGGGGAAACATAATTGTTTAACTCCAAATTTTACAGTTATGAGAAGAGTTCTTAATTTTATTAAGAAAGCTGGTAATGTTTATGTAAGAATCATTGCTAAGAGTCAGATGATGACTCCTACAGGGTCTATTCCAATACCGGAATAACCCTTCATTTGGAGGTAAACTAATTAGGGGTAGCTTTAATGTGATGAATTAAAGAGGACTGTAAATCCTCTGCCATGTGCTATTTAAGGTTTGATTCCTTTCTGCCCCACTTCAATAGAAATCAAAGTCCTTGACTTATGGAAGGTGATGTAGGTAGAGATGCAAATAAGTCATTTGGGTACTGGGCAGGTCTGGTGACATTGCGTGAGACTGAAAATCTCAAGAATAAAGTTCGATTCTTTGAGTACCCACCTAATGCCCCTTTGGTGGAACAGGTAGACACAATAGCCTTAGAAGCTATGCTGAAGTAATAGTAAGGTAAGAGTTCGAGTCTCTTAGGGGGTACTAAAAATAATTTGAAAATAATTAAGTAAATGCTTGGTTATATCATAAGTTTTACTTAACTTTGCATTATTAAAATAAGAGAATATGTTTGAGGAAGAGAGTTTATTTACTCCGATAGAATCAGATAGGGATATGTTATCCGGTTCTTCACAACTATTCATAGATTTCTTGAATCAGATTGAAGGTTGGAAGACTAAATGTAAGAATCTACATTGGGCAGCTCCTAAAAAGAATATACATGTATATCTTGATGAGTTCCTTGAAATCCTATCAGACTACCAAGATAGTCTTGCAGAAGGTTACATGGGCATCCTAGGTAAGATGCAACCTAATGCTATCAAAGGCACTTCAAGTGATGCATTGAATGCCTACACATTTATAGCAGAGGTTAAATCTGCCACCTTGGCATTTTATGCTAAGATACCACAGGATGTTATCTATAAGGGTATTACTTCAGAATGTGAGACTTTCATTCAGAACATCAACAAGTATGATTACTTGTTCCACTTATGTGATATAAGACCATATTAAGACACCGTCCCCTTAGTGTTAATGGTTAGCAAGCTTGTCTTGTAAACAAGAAGAGAAGGTTCAAATCCTTTAGGGGACTCACAAGTTACTAAAAGCTGTCTTATCTACAGTGAGAGAGTAACACTCAATGCTACTAGATAAACCTCGGCAGGAGCTGACCTGCGCCACTAAAATTAAAAAGCTCAATGAGGTGTAGGTGATTGAGGGTGCAAGTTAAGGTGATACTTGCAATGCCTAAGTACCAGTTACCCAAATCTTAGGCTCTTGTAGATATGGTGTTAGCGGTAGCATATGACATTGCCAATGTCAAGGGGTCAGTTCAAGTCTGATTATCTACTCAATGTGGGATTAGTGTAATGGTAACATGTAACCCTTCCAAGGTTAATTTGACAGTTCGAGTCTGTTATCCCACTCTAACATCGCGGAGAGAATTGGTATTCAATCCAGTCTCATAAGCTGGACTCCAAGTGTTCAATTCACTTCTCCACAACTAGTTTAAATTGATATGGAAAAGAGTAGAATGACAAGGACTAAGATAGAGAAGGGTCAAGAAGTGCATCAGACTATGCATGCTTTGACTGCTGATAATCTTAGGGGAATTGTGAAGGAAGCCAATTCCTTAGGGATTAAAAGGGAAGATATAGTCTCTCTCTTAGAGGAAAGAGGTCAGTATGTATTAATATACTATTATGGAGGAGAAGCTTAATTTAGTAGAGAGAGCATTGATGAGTGAGGAGGAGTTCAAGAAGTATCTGGGAAACAAGGCAGATATAGTAGAGGACTCGCTTACAGTAGAGAACCCACTTACAGAGACTCTTAATTTAAGAGATTATAGAGCTGTTGGTAAGTTTAAATCAATTAGGAGAGCCATAAGAAGAGGGTTAGTATCTCCTTCAGGCACTATATGTCCTAAGAGACCTTTCAATAACAGAGCTAATACTAGCAGAAGGAAAGGGCACCACAGCAGAGTAATGAATGAAGTAAAGAAGTCAATATATGAGCAACTCAAACACAGAAGGGCAGAATACCTATAATGAGGAGCCTGTTCTATATTGCAAGCATTGTTTATCCTTGAAGGTGAGATTTGTACCTAGGATGAAGGATTCGGATTATTGTGATGAGTGTGGCTCTACTGATATTGGGGAGTGCTCAATAGAAGAGTGGGAGACTAATTACAGGAACAGGTACGGACACAAATATTTGGAAAACTATTAAATATAAAATGATATGGGAGAAAAGGAAGAACTTAGGCAGGAACAGCCATCTAAGATGAGTTATGAACAGTTGGAGAATGTGGCTCATCAATTGAGTGAACAAGTTAAGCAGTTGTACATGAGCCTTCAGAAATCTAATCTGGAGAATACATTCCAAAGACTTAACTATTTATTTAAGGTGGTAGAAAATGGTCACGCATTTAAGCCGGATTTCTTGAATAAGTGTACAGAGGAAATTGAAAATATAATGGCGATTCCTGAGGAGGACACCAAGGAAGAAGGTAAGGAAGAAAAGTAAATATCATCATGGAGAAGCCTAATAATATAGCAAGAGTACCATGCTCTCTAGACAAAAGCTTCTTCAGGTATTGGCTCATGTTCCTAGAACCTTTTCATAAGTTAACCAAAAGAGAGATAGATGTTGCTGCATCTTTTGTGAAGCAAAGATATGAACTCAGTAAAGTTATCAAGGACAGTGAAATACTTGATAGGGTTACAATGAGTGAGGATACAAAGAAGAAGGTGAGGGAAGAGTGTAATATTACTCTTCCACACTTTCAAGTAATTTTGGGTAAATTAAGGAAGAACAAAGTCATAGTAGATGGCAAGATAAATCCCAAATTCATCCCTAATATCAATGCAGATAATGATGCCTTCCAGTTGTTATTACTCTTTGAGTTAAAATGATATATTCTGATATAATTGGTAAGGTTTCCAGTGAGTTGAACCTGCCTGCTAAGCTAGTAGATAGAACATACAGGGCATTTTGGTTATTCATTAACCAATCCATACAATCCTTGCCATTAAAGGAAGATATTGATGAGGAGGATTTTGCTAAGTTGAAAACAAACTTTAATATTCCTTCATTAGGTAAGTTGACTTGTACCTATGATAGAATGTTGGGAGTTAAGAAAAGGTTTAAGATTATAAAACAGTTAAGGGAGAAGAAATGCTAAAGGTTAAAAAGATAAGGCCAATGTTCACTGCACTTATCACTACTATGAACAAGTATGAGCATGATGTAGTGACTGAAGGTGGACTTATTGATACCACAAAACAGCAAGGAGGGTTAAAAGAATACCAGACTGTTCTTGCAGTGGGAGATTCAGTAAGGAATATAAAGGTTGGAGATTTGGTTTGCATAAACCCAACAAGATATGCAGTCAAACAGCATAGAGAAGGTACACTAAAAGATGGAATTGTAACTGATAATCCAGTTATCAAATACAACTTTGATGTTGTTGAAATGGATGGACAGCAATGTCTACTCCTTCAAGACAGGGATATAGACTTTGTGGTAGAGGAGTGGGAAGAAGTTCCTGACCCTACTCCATCTCCAATTATCCAACCAGACAAGAAAAGACTAATTGTATAATACAAAAGAGTATCAGGAATACTATTCTGATACTCTTTTTTTTTTACCAATACTTTATGATAAAATTATTCAGATACGAAGGATATAAGATAATAATATCTGAGGAAGCTCTTGCCCTAAAGCCATTCAAGCAAATTTGGCAAAGAGATAGGACTGTTAACAAGGATAAGGCAATCGCAGAATTGGGATTTATATATTTTTTCTGTGACCCTAGAAGTGATTACCAATATCTTGTTGATGAGGATGAGAGAAAGGAAGCTATTAAAGAGGGAGAAGGTATGCCTCCCAAATGGGAGCCTGATAAAGTAGTAAAGGATGCTATGGAGTTTTACATGTCCTTTAAGCCAATCTCCGCTTTACTTCTTGAAGACACGAGATTCATGGTTGATAAGTTCAGGGCAAAGCTTAGGAGCATTGATTTTGACAGTCTTGAAGTAAAGGAATTTAAGGAGATTACCAGCATTGTAAAGCAGATTACTCCACTTGTCAAGGACTTGGATGAAGCAGAAAAGGCCCTCAATTCAGAAATAAGAAACTCAGGAAAGATGAGAGGTTCAGGAGAGAAGACAATATTTGAAGATGACTTAGCAATATAATTATGTTAGAACACTTTATAGAGGGACTTAATAATCATATTAAGGGAAGAAGAGAAGTTTTAGACATTCAGACTACAGGCCATTTGGTTTTGCAAAGAGAGATTATCCCACATAGTACTTTTAAGGTTTTGAAGACTTATAAGTATACTGTTTGGTTTGTCAAAGATTTCAAGACATATGAGGTACTTACACTAAAGCATACAGTAAGGTCTCTTACTGGTCAGGAAGAGTCTGTGAATAAGGATATGAGTGTTACATTATCTGAAATGTTGTTTAATTGGGTAGGTTCATCATTCTATGATGAAGTCATAAGGGGAGAATATAATGGAATTTCAGAGGATTAAAATGAACAAATATCAGACTGAGCTTACTGAGGAATTGGTTAATAGCCTTCCTCAGGAAGTTCAGGACCAATTATTTGATATTATAAATAATGTAGAGTTTGTCAAGAGACTGATAAGTCCTACAAGAGAATATGCCAAAGACAGGCCAAGGGATGATAAGGGTAGAATTATTGTAGATTTAGTCAATCCCCATATACTTGAGAATATGGATTACTTCAGGCCATCTGCTATACATTATGAGAAGTATGGTACATTTACCAACCTTAGACCTAATGCCAATCCTAATAGTGAATATGGTAAGTGGATAAGAGAAGAGAGAAGAAGGATTTGGGATGGATATGTAAGGGAATCTGATGGAGAATGGGTTACAGGATATTTGTATTGGTTCCTTAATTATTCTCCTATGATGCTATCCAAGATTAGGGAGTATAAAGATAAGGATGGTAAAAAGAGGAAGTCAAAGAGGGCAGATAGAGTAGAGTCATTACCTGAGTGCTGGGAAGGTATATATTGGAGATTCCATTGCTTAGACCAAGCATCAAATGGTGGCCTTTACAACAACTTTGAAGGAGGTCAGCACATGGCTGAGCTTGCATCCAGAGGTAAAGGTAAGTCATATAGTCTTGCATCAATTCTCAATCACATATTTGTAGTGGGTGAGAATAAGGATGCACATGAGAAAGTAAAGGGTATAGTAACTGCTTATCAGAAGGAGTATCTTACTAAGGATGGTGTCCTTAATAAGTTTGTAGATATGGCTAACTTCTGTGCAACCAATACCCAGTTTCCAAGAAAGAGATTAAAGAACTCTTTACAGGAAATGACATGGATAATGGGGTATAAGGATGTAGAGTTGGATATTGAAAGAGGTACTCAGAATACAGTACTTGGAGTATCATCTAAGGATGATGAGTCTAAGTTGAGAGGTAAGAGAGCTGCTAAGATTCTTATTGAAGAGTTTGGTACTTTCCCTAGACTTGTAGACCTATATAATGTATTGTTACCTTCAGTACAGGATGGTGATATTATCTTTGGACAAATCTATATGTTAGGTACTGCTGGTGATAATGAATCAGACTTTGCTGGTGCCCAAGAAATCATGTATAATCCAAGGGGTTACAATATGTATGCCTTACCTAATGTGTTTGATAAGTATAATCAGGGTAAGCCTTATTTTGTGTTCTTCTTCCCCGGTTATGTAAACAGAAAAGGATGCTACAATGAAGATGGGGTATCTGATATTATCAAGGCACTGATTGAGATTCTTATGAACAGATACAGGGTAAAGTATAATTCTACTGACCCTAATACTATTATCAAGACTATTGCTGAGGTTCCTATTACACCTGCTGAAGCTATTGTGAAGACAGGTGTAAACATGTTCCCTGTAGCTGATTTGACTGAAAGAATAGGTCAACTGGATTCCAATCCTACAGAATATAATGATGTCTATGTAGGCGATTTGGTATTTGGCAAGGATGGCCAAGTGGAGTATAAGCCTACTTCTGCACAGCCTATCAGAGATTTCCCACATAAGGACAATAAGATTGAGGGAGCTATCGAGATATTTCAGATGCCTGAGATTGATAAGAATACCAACAAACCTTACAATGACAGGTATATATTAGGTGCTGACCCTTATGATGATGATGAGTCAAATACTATGTCATTAGGTTCCATATTTGTATTGGATTTGTGGACTGATAGAATAGTAGCTGAATACACAGGAAGACCTTCTTTTGCAGATGATTACTATGAAATTTGCAGAAAACTGTGCCTCTTCTATAATGGTAGGCTGAACTATGAGTATAACAAGAAAGGCTTATTTTCCCACTTCTCGACAAGAAATAGCCTTTATCTGCTTACAGATGTGTTGGATTTCTTGAAGGAGAAGCAAATGATGAAGGACGGGATAGGTAATAAGAGTAAAGGTACTAATGCCTCACCTGCCATAAATGCCTATGCAAGAAGTAGGTTGAGAAGTTGGTTACTGTCCCCAGTTCCTGTTATTCAGACTATTGATGGAGAAAGTAAGGAAGTAATGGTTCCAAGACTGTTTACTGTAAGAAACAGGGCACTATTAAAGGAGCTTATCAACTACAACTCTGAGGGCAACTTTGATAGAATATCAGCTATGGGAATGTTGATGCTCCTCAGAGAAGATAAAATGATAAAGTACCAAGGTAATGTAGGTAGGGACAGGCAAGAGAATGCTGAAAATAGCTATGATGGGGAAGACCCATTCTTCAAGAGAAATTATCGTCCTTGACCTTGTCAGTAAATTTAGTAAAACGGGAATGGACACTTAATAAATTATTTATATACTTGCATGGGATTATATTTTTATTTAACTTTGCAAAGTAACTAGATTGAAGTATATGGAAGAGAAGTACATAGTATACCTACATATAAATAAGACAAATAATAAAGTCTATGTAGGAATAACTTCTATGGCTGTTAATAATAGATGGAGAGAAGGAAAGGGCTACATAAAATGTGAAATTATGAATAGGGCTATTCTAAAGTATGGCTGGAATAATTTTGAGCATATTATATTGTGTAAAACCTCCAAAGATAGAGCAATTGTTTTGGAACAATATCTTATCAGACATTACAAGAGAAAAGGGCTAAGCTACAATATATCTAATGGTGGACAAGGCGTAGGAACAGTTAGTGAATATACTAAGAATAAGCTCAGAAAATACGTAGGTAGTAAAGCCTCCATGTATGGCAAACATCCATCAAAAGAAACTATAGAGAAAAGAGTTTCTACAAGAAAGGCTCTTGGTCATTATGCAAAAGATATGCCTTGGCTAGCTAAATATAGGCTTAGAAAAGGCAAAGATAGTCCTTTATTTGGGAAAGCTCCAAGTGAGAATACCTTGTTAGCACATAGAAAAATAATACTTCAATTTAATTTAGATGGAGAGTTTATAAAAGAATTTAATTCAATTAAGGAAGCCTCTGAGGAGATTGGTGTTTCCAAGTCAGCAATTGTACACTGCCTGAAAGGAAAGACTAAAAAGGCAGGGGGATATAAATGGAAATATAAGTATGAGTGAATTTTGTCAATTGCCTCCTCAAAATCTGCCTTTTAATAAAAAGACTAAGGGGTGGAGAAAGAAGCATTTGGACTTTGCTGAGTCTAAGACATTTTTTAATTATAATCTTGTAAGGAAAAGTGTTATACATAAAAAAATTGCATATGACCTTCTTAATGGCAAGCTTCATATGAGTGACCTTGAGATGATATTGAATCCTGAAAAGATACAGGCAAGTTTTGTACCTAACAGGATTCAACATTATCCCATTATGAACAGTAAGTTAAATGTACTGAGGGGGGAAGAGAGTAAAAGAGCTTTTGATTGCAGGGTAGTGATAACTAATCCTAATGCCATCTCTGAGATAGAGAATAATAAGAAACAGGAATTACTACAAAGACTGCAAGAATGGGTCTCAGCCCCTTATCAATCAGAAGAGGATGCTGCTAAGGAGCTTGAGAAAATAGGTGACTATTACACCTATGAATGGCAGGACATTAGAGAAATCAGAGCCAATGCCTTGTTGAATCATTATAAGAAGGAGTTGAATCTGCCCTTGATTCTCAACCAAGGGTTTATAGATGCAATGGCAACAGGGGAGGAAATGTACCAATGTGACATAGTAGGAGGAGAGCCAGTTGTTGAAAGGTTGAATCCCATGAAGGTTAGGATATTCAAGTCAGGATATAGCAATAGGGTTGAGGATGCTGACATGATAATCATTGAGGACTATTGGAGTCCCGGCAGGGTTATTGATACTTTCTATGACGTATTGACAAAGAAGGATATAGAGTACATAGAGAAGATACCTGACCATGTAGGACAGGCTGCTGTAGACTCTATGGGCAATGTTGATGAAAGGTATGGATTTGTCAATAACTACATGATTGGGGATGAAATAGATACTGAAGCAGAAGGATTCTTTTGGGACCCCTTAGGAGGATATGATGGCATAGCCAATTCCTTATTACCCTTTGATGTTGCTGGAAATATCAGGGTACTTAGAGTATATTGGAAGTCAAGAAGGAGAATAAAGAAGATAAAAAGATATGACCCTCAAACAGGTGAAGAGATATTTAACTTCTATCCTGAGACCTATGTAGTAGATAAGGATGCTGGTGAAGAAGAGCAGATATTTTACATAAACGAGGCTTGGGAAGGAACAAAGATTGGTACTGACATATATGTCAATATGAGGCCAAGAGTAGTTCAATACAATAGACTCAGTAACCCTTCAAGGTGCCATTTTGGAATCATAGGCTCAATTTATAATCTGAATGACAACAGGCCCTTTAGCTTGGTAGATATGATGAAGCCATATAATTACATGTATGATGTTATACATGACAGGCTTAATAAGCTACTGGCAAGGAACTGGGGAACATTATTAAGACTTGACTTTGCCAAAAAGCCTAAGGGTTGGGATGTAGAGAAGTGGTTGTACTATGCAAAGACTATGGGTGTTGCAGTTGAGGATAGCTTCAAAGAAGGTAACCTAGGTGCAGCCACAGGAAAAATCGCAGGTGCCCTGAATAATGCATCTACAGGAGCAATTCCTACATCTGACGGTAACCAGATACAGCAGTATATAAACCTTCTTGAGTTCATAAAGATGGAGATGACTGAGGTTGCTGGTATTACTAAACAAAGGGAAGGTCAGGTAAGCAATAGAGAGACAGTAGGTGGAGTAGAAAGAAGTATGGTGCAATCCTCATACATTACAGAATGGCTGTTTATGACACATGATGATGTAAAGAGGAGAGTATATGAATGCTTACTTGAAACAAGTAAGGCTGCGTTGAAAGGAAGAACAAAGAAGTTTCAGTATATCCTCTCAGACGGGTCTTTGAAAGTGATGGAGATAGATGGGGATGAGTTTGCAGAGTCAGATTATGGGCTTGTAGTGGATAGTAGTAATGGAATTCAGGAACTGAACTCAAAACTTGATACTTTGGCACAAGCAGCTTTGCAGAATCAGGCTTTGACATTCTCGACTATTATGAAGTTGTTTGGCTCATCTTCACTTGCTGAAAAGCAAAGGCTTGTTGAAAAGGATGAGAGGAATCTACAGGAAAGACAGGCTCAGGCACAGCAACAGCAATTACAGGTACAGCAACAGGAAATAGAGCAAAAGGCTCAATTGGAGCAAGCTAAGTTGCAACAGGAAGATGCCCTCAATAGAAGAGATAATGAGACCAAGATACTGATTGCACAAATGCAGGCTATGAGTAAAGGTAGTGAAGACAGTGATTCTACAGAATTGGAGTACTCACAGGAGGCCAAAGACAAACTACTTGAGCAGATAAGGGAATTTGATTTAAGACTTAAGCTTGACAAGGAAAGGCTGGAGCATGATAAGGAGAAGGCTGAAACTGATGCAAGGCTCAAGGAAAAACAAATAAATAAGCAGAAAGCAACTTCTAATAACAATAATAAGCAATGAAAAGATTTAGAGATATTATACAAGATATAAAAGCTCCAAGTACAAGTGACCTCTGGATTAATAATGGAGAGTTGAAGTACTATACTAGTAATGGCTGGAAAGCCATTGCTGGTAATGGCTCTTCCGATGTATATGTTCTACCGGGTAACCTTCAAACAACAGAAGGATGGTCTACAACAGACGTAGAATCTATTGTAGGGAATTGGGATGAGTTTACAAAAGCTGTCTCAGGTGGTAAGATAATTGTTGGTTATTTTCAAAACGAGGGACAATTTGTCAAAAGTACTGCCTCAGTGATAGAAAATGACGGGGTAACCTTTTTAAGTTTTAGCTTTTATCAGCTTCTTTGTGTATATATTATTGACCAAAGTTATATAACTATTGTTACTATTGATAATTTTCTTTGTGTGAGTTCTGTTGTAGACAGACTAAATAGTTCAGGAACTGAATTACCTCTCTCTGCCAACCAAGGTAGGATTCTTAATGGTAGGGTAACAGAATTAGAGAGTAAGTCTAATGTTGCAGTGCTTACACCTACAGGTACAAAACTAATGGAGTTGGTATCCAGTAGTCCTAATGTTACACAAGAGCAGTTGGTTGAAGCAGGTTTCACTCCTGAAATATGTAGAAGGTTGAATGCTGGAGAAGTGATTTACATGAGTGGTGAATGTGCTGGTTTTGGTAATGATGCTTTGTATCCAATACAGGGTATTGCCCCTAATTCCTCTCCTGACTTAGTACCGTCTAGATTGTGCTACTGTCACTATAGTAGTTATAATGCGGATGGCACTGCTAATGGAGGGTGCTTTACTACAATTAAGAAGCAATCCTCAGGTCAGTACCTTGTAGATTATATTGAGGTGTAGTATGGAAATGATGAAAAAGAAACAGGTTGTTGCTTCCCATAATAGAGAGCCTCTTATAGAGAATCTATGGTTAAGGGATGGCAAGTTGCTATACTTTGTCAATGGAGAGTGGCAACCTGTATTAGGTCAAGATTCTAAAGTAATTATAGAGTAACATGTTCACTAAGAATCAAATAGAAGAAATTAGAGACAAATTGGCTCAGTTGGGAGTCAAGGATACAGAGTTTAAGGTAACAGAAGAAGTATCTGAAGATGATATGATAGCCATTGTCTCAGGTGGTGAGAATAAGATAATCCTGTTGAAAGACCTATTGAGTGAAGCAGCAGGTACTATTATTATCGAGTAAAAAAAAAAGAATGAAGATTGTTAATTCAATTATGCCAATGAGTGACATAGAAGCACTGGCAGCAAATGGACAAAAACTAAGAGTAGCGGTAACAAAGACTTCCGCGCAAGGTAAGAGTGTACAAAGTGCTACACCTAATTTAATGTCTTTCAGTACTGATGAAAACAGTATTTGGTTTAATGGGAAGAAGTACGGGGTGCATCTTTTTAAAGATAGCATCTATACTCTAAGTACTAGTTCCTCTCATCAGGATATAGTAAATGCTTTAAATGGATTAGATAATAGTAATATAAAAAGCTTTGTAGATACAGGCGTTATAGGGGTTTTTAGACTTAATGAATCTACAGATTATTATCAGGGTATTGTGACATTAGGCTATGAAGAGGAAGAACCTATACATATGCATTTATATATAACTGATAATTACTACAATACTAAATATATTTTAATCAATATATCTACTCCTACAAAGTACGTGGTAGAAGCAGTAGAAGATAGTTCCTTGTTAAGGGAAGCTGATGTTGCAAATAGCCTAACCCTTACTTCTACTACAACACCCCTTTCGGCTGCAATGGGTAAGAAATTGCAGGATGAGAAGTTGGCTAAGAGTGATGTAGTGAATAACCTTACCACTACTGACACTTCAAAAGCCTTATCAGCGGCACAGGGTAAAGCGTTGAATGACAAAATCTCAGGTTTGGGCAGTGTGTATAGAGTGAAGGGTACTAAGACTAACTTATCTGATGTACTAGCCCTTACTAATGCAAAGGTTGGTGATGTTTGGAATGTGACTAATGCCTTTACTTTAGGTGGTAAGCCATATCCTGCAAATACCAATGTTGTATGTATTACAGCAACTAGCTCATCTGACCACGATGAAGGAAATTGGGACCCGTTGGGAGGTACTGTTGATTTGAGTACTTATGTGCCTAAGAGTGATATAGTTGATAACCTATCAACTTCAGATTCAAAAAAGCCTCTCTCTGCTAAACAAGGACTTGCCCTTGCTACTATGATAACGGAATTAGAAGATGATAAGGAGACCTATCAGCTTCTCAAAACATTTGAAAGTAGCACACTATCCACTCAGAGTGAAATAGATGCTATTCTAGGTCCCTATAGTAGCTTCAATGCCGCCCTTAATGCAGGTAAGGTAATACATGGAGTATATAAAGACAGAATCAACAGAATGAATACAGTAGCATTCTCAGCATTCAATGATACTGCTAACAATAGGGTTAGAATGTTTGCGATACTGAGTAATTCTACCATGGTAGCCGTACTAGCTAACCACAATGGAACTAATTGGATTTCTGCCACTATAGATGAGGGTTCTCTTGGTGGAGGCATCATCATAGAGTAAAAAAAAAAAAGTTATGAGTGCAAAAGGTAAAGAGTTTATAGTAAATGTATCTACCAACAGGGCTACTGCAATAAGTAGCTCTGCTGGCAGTTACCCCAATGTGTTGTATTTCCCTATAGATGATGATAATGTCATCATATTTAATGGGAACATATATGATTGGAATGCAAGTACAGTATCTCCTAAGCAAATTGGCAACAGTGAAAACTTGAATAACTATAATACTTTAAGTAAATTAGGAGTATACTATTCTAGTGGAGGTAATAGTATTACTAACAAGCCCTCTGGAGTCAATAATTTTGCTCTCCAAGTATTCAAAGATGGAGTAGGAGATACTTCTGTAAGTCAGACATTATACGCTAATAATACTATATATGTTAGGAGATATAATGGTACTAGCTGGTCTTCTTGGACTGAGATTGGTGCAGGAGGTATAACTTCTATACCTCAAGCTTCTAGTTCAGCATTAGGAGGTATAAAGATAGGGTACTCTGATAATGGCAGGAATTATGCTGTAGAGTTGGATAGTTCTGGTAAGGCTTATGTTAATGTACCATGGACAGATACAAATACAACATATAATGTTGCTACTACTAGTGCCAATGGACTTATGAGTTCCAGTGATAAGTCCAAGCTTGATGGAATCCAAGCAGGTGCAGATGCTGTGTCATTCAGCAGGTCTTTGTCTTCAGGTACAAAGATAGGTACCATTAATATTAATGGTACCAATACTGACATATATGCTCCAACAGCAGGAGAGCCAGTTGAGTATGGAGTAGCTACTTCAACTACACTAGGATTGGTTAGGATTGGGTATCCTGAGAGTGGCAAGAATTATCCTGTTGAGCTTAATTCCTCAAATCAGATGTATGTCAATGTCCCTTGGACTGACAATAACACAACTTACTCAGCAGGAGCTGGACTTAGTTTATCAGGAACAGTTTTCTCCCTAGGGAAGGCAACACCTACTACACTAGGTGGTGTAAAGGTATCCAGCACTGAGATTAGCACAATATCTACTGTTGCTGCTACTACTTTTGGTTCACAGAACAGAATATATCCTGTCCAGCTTGCTTATCCATCAGGTAGTGCAGGAACAGATGGTAATAAGGTACTTTCAGTGTATGTTCCTTGGGAGAATACTACTTATAGTGTAGTAAGTACCTCAAAGAATGGGTTAGTCAGTATGGATTCTGCATTGGCAGAGTTAGCCTACGAAGATAAGGATGCTGGTAACCTAGGCTCTCTTGCTAGATTTGGAGAGATGGGCATGTTGGAGGTTTCAACAATTGTGGAAGATGACTTAGCTCTGGTTAATAAGAGTAATAGCTGGACAGCATATCAGGACTTTAAGTCAGGTGCTGGTAATTCAGGCTCTGATATGAGATTCAAAAGGGAAGTCACATGTATGCCTGATGTGCTGGATAATCTGATGTCATTAAATGTCATAAAGTATATATGGGAACACCCTGATGAAAATGGTATAAGATGCACTTTTGGTGTGAAGGCTGACCAGCTTCTGTCACTGGGTGGTGTATATGCTACTATGGTCCACAGCAGAGCTGATAAATATGATACCAAGTGGGTAGAATATGATAGATTTGGCGTGCTGGCAATCAAGGCATTACAGGAGGTTGTAATGAGGAACAAGCAACTGGAGAGCAGGATAGAATATCTTGAGGGTACGATAAATTCTATGAGAAGAGTATGGGAAGAGAATTCATGACACAAATAGAGGCAGTAGAGAAGGTAGGAGGTTCCCTACCTTCTGCTACAAAACAATTTTGTACAGCCTCTTGGCTTGCAGGCCATTCTGGTATATTTGATACCAACTCCCTACAAGGGTATGAAACAAAAGACTTTGTGAGTGAAATGCATATAAAGCCTGCTATAGTAACAACTAAATGTGAAATAACAATTCCTGAGGTGAGGGTTTCTTTTGGATTTGAAAGTGGCACTCCTCAAGGATTTACATATCTTAGTGACTCTGACCAATTATCACAGACTAAGGCAGTCTTATGTGCAGTACCTGTTGATGGTGGTCAGATTTCTTCAAGTGTATATACTCCTACTAATGGTGGTAGAGATGACAATTATGGTGCACAGTATATGCTATTCTCAGGCATGAAAATATCTGTTGTTGCAGGCACCTCACTAGCTAGGTTATACATAGTATTGTATAATGACCAAAATACCATGGTTCAGTATAATAATAAGAGCATTACCAATCTTATGTCAGGTAACAACATATATAAGCTGGCTAATGCTATTATGAGAAATAGTTCTGTTTACAGTAACCCGTTTAATGGTGCAAATTACACAAAGACACAAGCAGTAGGTGATTCTAATGGTAATGCTACTAATTCTGTGTGGTGTGCTATGCTTCCATTGACAGATGATGGAAAATCTAATGGGAGTTATTCAGTAGGTTCAAGCATGGATGTACCTCCCACTAATGTCAATTCTAATCAGCAATTATACAACTTCAAGGGTTCTATAGTTTACAACAAATTAAGTTCATTTACTCCAACTACATAGCTATGAGAAAGATATTAGTAAGTATTATATCAGTGATTATGCTGGCTTCCATATCCTGTTCCATGTATTACTGCAATGGGTATAAGAAAATGTCTGATGAGTTGGCTGTTGCAATGAATAACAATAAGGCATACTCCTTGGAGAACAGTTCCCTGAAGAAGGAAAATAGAGTGTATAAGCTAACTGCTGAGCAGCTTGAGTATTACAGTGATTCCATTACTGTTGAAATGGACAGGATTAGAAAGGAGTTGAAGATAAAGGATAAGGATTTGCAATACTTACAATATCTGTTATCTACATCAGAAAGGATAGATACTGTTACTTTCCAAGATACCATATTCAGTGAAACAACATTTCATGTTGATACTCTGATTGGGGATAAATGGTATCAGTTGAAGCTGGGAATGAAATTCCCTAATGTCATTACAGTGCATCCTAAATTTGTAAGTGAGAAATACATAGTTACACATAGCAAGAAAGAGACTGTAAATCCTCCTAAGAAATTTTTTCTGTTTAGATGGTTTCAGAAGAAACATAGAGTGGTGGAAGTTACTATTGTGGAAAATAGTCCTTATGTGAATAATAAGCAGCAAAAATTTATTGAAATAATTAAATGACATGATTGACCTAGGTATATTAATTACTGGAGGAGTAGGGATAATAACCACAGTAATCAGTGGTTGGACTTCTTGGTTCTTTGCAAGAAGAAAGTATAATAGTGAGGTAGATAATAACCTCATAGAGAACATGCAGCAGTCTTTGGAGTTTTATAAGAAGTTGTCTGACGACAACAAGAACAGGCTTGACGAGGTTCTTAAAAGAAATGCAGAGCTGGAACAGGAGATAAGGGATTTAAGGAAGCAGATGTTCAGTCTCATGAACTCCATCTGTACTGACCTTACTTGTCAGTTGAGGAAAAGAAACTTGAATTTATTTAATGAGCAAAATGGAACTGATAGTAGACAGGAAATGGAAGAAACAGAGTTACACGATAAGTAACCTACTTGTAGATGGGAAGTGGTTCTGTAATGTACTTGAAGACACTGATAGAGGATTAGATGACAGCATGAGTGTCGCTAAAATCAAATCCTTAAAGAAATCAGGCATTACAGCAATCCCTAGTGGAACTTATGATGTAACTTTAGATGTATATAGCCCTAAGTTTGGGCCTAAATCTTTCTACAAAGAGACATGCAATGGCAAATTACCCAGACTTCTTAATGTAAAGGGGTTTGATGGTATCCTTATACATGCAGGTAATACAGATAAGGATACTTCGGGATGTCTCTTGGTAGGTGTAAACTCTGAAGTTGGTAAGGTTCTGAATAGTCAGGATACATTCAGGAAGCTATATAAGCTACTTCAAGAGGGCAAGAATAGAGGTGAGAAAATAACCATAAAAATTCTATGATATGGCAAAGAAGTGTGGTTGCAAAGGAAAAGGTAAGAACAATAGAGGTAAATGATTATGGATGCAAGAATAGTTTCAAATCAAGTTATAAATAGCCTTCAAATATCTGTACTGAAGGAGGTGCCTTCAGGGAACTTCAATCCCGGAGTCAACTTCCTACTGAAGAATATATCTGATGATGATGTGGAGGTTACTATAATTCCAGCAGGACAAAAGGATAGCATAAAGACTATTCTAGGTGTTGGATGGAATCCAGAGATATGTAAAGGTGTTATAAATGCTCCTTCAGGAGTTCTTCAATATGGATATTAAGATATGGCAACAGCAATTATAGGTACATTAAAGCATCTTCCTAAGGCATCAATACTGCCTACTTTACCAGAGACAGGTAGACCTAACAGGATATATTTTATCCCCAATGAAGACCCTACAGAAGATAATAGGTATAATGAATATCTATGGGTAAAGGATGAGACTTATCCTGATGGCCATTGGGAGCTTGTTGGTCCTACCACAATAGACCTGACTGATTATGCCACTAAGGAAGAGGTAAGTGATTTGGAAGACTCCATAGGTGAGCAAATAAAGAAGTATTTGCCCTTATCAGGAGGTACAATGGATAAGGGCAGCAACATATCCTTCCCATCAGATAGTGGGAGTACTGTGTATAATGGTTCTGGAATATCAGTGGGTGGCAAAGCCAGTACTGACATCCTACATGCAGCAGGAGGCACTACTAAAATCAAGACCTTGAATGGAGAATCTATGTTAGGAGAAGGTAATATTGTAATAGACCCTTCAAGTGTTCCAGTATCTTTAAGCTGGTATAATAGGACTAGCAGTCAGCAGGATGCCACAATAAACCTGACAATTGGAGATACCACAGTAAACCTATTCCCTAATATATTCAAATTATTTAAGGCTGGTAAAGTTTCCACTTCCGAGTCCCTTAGTATAGAACTTACTGCTAATCCTGGGGTAAGTGGGGTACCACAAGTTCCTACCTCATTATGCCAGTGGAGCATACCTTTGGCTGACAGTAATACCGCAGGTATTATATCAAGTGAGGATAAGGCTAAGTTAGATAATCTATCTGACCCAAAGAATTTGCTAGCTTATGGTGTGGAATGGGATTCTACCAACAGTAGTCCTGTACTTGCTAGAATAGGTAACATGAGCCTGCATAAGTCTCTCCCAATACAATCAGCATTAAGAGGATGTGTATGCCAAGGTAAAAGGATAATGTATTATTTGGACCCAAATGACTGGTCTAAGAAAGCAGATGGTACAGATTCCAGATTGGATGGATATGATGGTACTGTACAGGTAGAAGTACCTGAATTTTATTTGTGGTCTGAAACGGAAGGAACCAAATCCAGAGTATATGTGTCTACCCAAAAAGTAGTTCCTTATGCTATAAGGATTCCTCATATGTTGGTAGATGCTTATAGGAGTACTGTACTTAATGAAGTGCCTGAGGATATGGGCTATTTATCTACACTTCAAGTAAATAGTGCTATTTCAGTTGTAAATACCTCTTCTTATTGTAGAGGAGGAAATAATAGCTCTAGCAATGATACCTACTTGGAATCGGATAAATTCAGGACTAATTTAGGAAAACCTAGAACAAACACTAGTAGGGCAAACTTCAGAACTTATGCCAAAAATGCTGGCAAGATGTTGCTTACTTATGAGTACTACAAATCAATATTCTATTGGTTGTATGTTATAGAATACGCGAACTTCAACAGTCAGGCAAGCTATGTTGAAGATTTGACTGAAGATGGATATAGACAGGGAGGGCTTGGCAATGGAGTTACTACTTGGAGTGATACTGTTTGGAATACTTATAATGGCAGATGCCCAATAACTCCATGTGGATATTGTAATGAGTTTGGTAACTTTACTGGAATTAAGGACTTGGTAATTCCTGCCTCAGATGGTATCAATACCATAACCTTCAAAGTACCAAGGTGGAGAGGATTTGATAACGTGTTTGGAGATATTTGGACTAATCTGGATGGTATCCTAATAGATACTCCTGTCGGTGCCAGTGAGTCTACACCAAATTATGTGTATATTATAAATGACCCTGATAAGTTCACTGATACTTTGTCAGATGCACCTACCAATGCGGATAGAGTAGTAGTATCAGGACATACAGGAGGGTATATTACAAAGTGGGCATTAGGGGAGTATGCAGATATAATACCTGTTAGTGTTGGCGGTTCTGCAACTACTTATATGTGTGACCATTACTGGGTAGATTACGATAATACTCAGAATACGCTACTGGTTGGTGGCCGGGCTCATCATGGTTCTTATGCTGGCTTGGCTTACTTCACTTCTACTGTTGGTTCGGGTTTTGTTTATGCCAATGTCGGCTTTAGGTGCTTAACACTGATAAGCTGATTTGATAAAGAAAAGAAAATCATAGTTTCACTATGTAGGACATATATTATACGACTTGGTTAGTTCTAATTGTAAAAACTAGTTAGTAGCAAGGCTAATAATGGTTCTAATGCTAGCTTAGCTAACTTCAATTCTACTAATAGTTCAGGTAATGTTAATGCCAATGTCGGCTTAAGGTATTTTTTTTTTGTTTTCTTTTTAAATTTTATATGTGATATATGTTCCTTGCCTCTAGGCAAAAGATAAATAGTTTAAAAAGTGCTAGTAAGGGTTGCTGAAAGTGCTTAATATGAAACACCTAAATTATGGTTAAAAGAAAAGGAAATTTGATTTCATCCCTATGCAGGATGGATAATATTCTCTTGGCAGATACAAATGCTAGGAAAGCTAAAAGGAGGAGTAGAAGATTTATAGAAAAACATGATAAGAATATTATAGAAGAGGATAGAGCCTTAGCAAGGTCATTCTCTGACTTAAGTTATAAAACCTCTCCCTATGTTACATATAAGATATATGAGCCTAAGGAGAGACTCATATACAGACTACCGTATTATCCTGATAGAATAGCACATCATGCTATAATGAATGTGGTTAAAGAACATTGGACCAAGCAATTTATAACCAACACTTATAGCTGTATAGAACACAGAGGAATACATAAGTGCCTTAAGGATTTAAAAAGAGATTTGAGGAAGACCAGAGGAAACAACGAGACCCAATACTGTTTAAAATTGGATATTACCAAGTTTTATCCATCAATAGACCATAACATATTGAAATCCATAATTTCTCGTAAGATAAAGGACACTAAGGTGCTTGAGATTCTGTATGAGATTATAGATTCAGTGAACGGAATTAATGGGGTATATGGCAAAGGGGTCCCTATTGGTAATTACCTATCTCAATACTTTGCAAACTTGTATTTGACAGGTTTTGACCATTGGTGTAAAGAGGAATTAAAGTGCAGGTATTACTATAGATATGCAGATGACATAGTAATATTAGGTGAGTCAAAGGCTCACTTAAGGAATGTGCTTGTTGCCATAAAGTTGTATCTTAAACATGTATTGAAACTTGGTGTAAAAGGGAACTATCAGATATTCCCAGTAGAATCCAGAGGTATAGATTTTGTTGGATATGTATTTAGGCATGACTATATTAGGGTTAGGAAAGGTATAAAGAATAGCTGTAGGAAAAGAATAAGACACTCAAATAATCTAGCAGGTATCCTACCTTCCTACTTTGGGTGGTTTCAGCACTGTAATGCAGTGAATTTGAAGAGGACTATACTTGATGAGGTGAGGAAAATAGAGAATAAATAACCAATTAAAAATTGAATGATTATGGCGAGAAAAGCTGGTAGAACAAAGCCCATGTCTCCAAAAGCAGGAGTGACTAAAACTAGGAGAAGGTATGGTTGCGGAGGCAAGGTTAAAAAGTAAGAATCTTTATAAGGTGGAACTGTATTTACTAAAGATAATGCCTATGGTAATTGCTTTAGCATATTTGGTAAATACAGTTTCTTCTTATTTTGGAGTTGATATTCCAATACTTGCAAGTATTGCAGGAATGTCTTTAATACCACTAATATTTATGTATATCTCTTCTTATGTATTCAAGTTTTGTGAGTATCATAGGATGTTTCTGCATTATATAGCAGTAAATGATATAATAAACATATATGATTGGTATATTGGGATTAGTGTTACTAACAGGGAATTGTTTGTGTTACACATGAGTATTACAGGCATTTCATTATTTATAATATTATATTTGTATGTTAAAAGTCATAAGAAGCTTATTATTGAAGATAGTAGATGATATTGATGCAGGTAATTCAAATATTACAGAAGGAGAGGCTATAGAAATAGTAGATAACTTAAGGAGATTTACTGATAAAGAGAAGAGATTAAGCAAATATGCAGCCTGCAAATACTTAAATGTCAGTAGGGCAACTTTTGACAACTATGTTAGAGAAGGAAAGTTACCAAGAGGTAAGCATGAAATAGGTTTCAAAGAATTATCATGGAACAAGAAAACTCTTGATGAGTTCATAAGAAGAAGTAAGCATGAGAAATGATTATGTAGTTTACATACATAAAAACATATTAAATGGTAAAGTGTATGTGGGGCAGACCTGTAATTTATCAGAGAGATGGAGAAATAATGGGAAGAATTACTTTAATAGCATTAAATTCTATAATGCTATAAAGAAATATGGTTGGGACAACTTCACCCATGAAGTTGTATATTCAAATCTAAATAAGCAAGCTGCTGATAAATTAGAGAAAGAACTAATACATAAATATAATAGTATAGAGGAGGGATATAATTTGAAAGAGGGAGGCTCAAGAGGGGAACTTTCCACTAAGAGTCTTGCAAAAATGAGTGAGTCACTTAAAAGAGGTTATTCTGAATTTCCAGAGAGAAGAGAGAAAATAAGAAATAAAGCATTAGGTAGGAAGATGCCAAAAGATACAAGATGTAAGATAAGCCTGAATCACTCGAAGTCTAATTTATTAAAAATCAATGATGAAGTTGGAAGCATAAGGTATTGGGCACTAAAGATAGGAAAAGCTCACAGTGTTTTATCTTACAGATTAAAAGTACATGGAATAGATAACCTAAGGAAATATATAGAACAAAGAATTAAGTTGGTCTAAGAAAGTTCTGGATGACTTTGTCAAGAAGAGTAGAAGTACTCAAGGATTGCGGAGCAATCCAGACTCAAGGATTGCTTAATAGCTTTGGTGGAATTTATTGAAGTAATTAGGAGAAGAAGATATGATAACTCAAAGAAAGACTATAATACCCATATTCAATTATAAGCTTACCATAGTTATATTTGATAGATGGGAAGAATTGGAAGGAAGTATACCTCAGGATGAAATGGATACAGAAGCAAATGCTATTACTATAAGTGCATATGGAGCATCTTTAGTAGCTGTTAATTCAAGGAGAGGAAGTAGTATAGTCCATGAGGCTGAGCACATAAAGAATCATATATGGCAGTATATAGGATACACTCCTCAGAGGGATAATGATGAGGTGGATGCATACTTGCTGACTTACATATATGATAAGATAACACAAGTATTTTATAAGCATAAAGACAATAAGGAGTAATATAGCAGGAGGTAATTATTACCTCCTTTTTTTTTGTACATATGTTACTAAGTTAAAGCCCTGTATATTAATCATATATACAGGGCTTTAGTATTGTTGTGCTTCTTGGATAATAGCTAGTATCTTTGCATAGTAAGCTTACATGATAAACAATAATTAATTTCAAAATTGCTACTATGGAGATAATTGAGAAGCAAGTAGAGAAGGTAAAGGAAGTACCTGCTGATAATTATGGATATAATTATGGTAGGAGAGACATCAATGGCAAGGCAAATGCAGGCCTGACTCTAGGTATCATAGGTACTGCTCTTGGTGCTTGGGCATTATTTGGTGGAAGAAGAAGTGCCAGTCTGTTGGGAGGAACAGGAACTGGGAGTGGTGCAGATGCTAATATAGCAATAGCTACTTGTGGTGGTTCTGCAAATGGAGTAAATGCTCCTACTGCATTCCAAGCATGGGAAAAAGAGTGTGAGGATACACTTGCTTTGCAAGCAGGTATCTATAACTTGGCCATGACATATCAGAACAACAGATTTGCTGATAGACAACAGCTTAATAGTGAGTTGTTTAGTGCATGGAAGTCTCAAATAGATGCAGACTTTGGCCTGTATAAGTCTACAAGAGACGGATTTGATGTGCTATCTGCAAAGCAGAATCAGGATGCCTTCAATCTGTATAAGTCTCAGAGAGATTCTGACGATGAAATCAGAAAGGAATTAAGTGACCTTAAGGCTCAGGTAGCTATCAATGCTGCTGTAAGACCTTACCAAGATAAGCTTATCCAATGTGAAATTGATAAAGCCTTTACTGCTGGTATTAACTATACTGACAGAAAGACTTGCAAGGCTATCTATGGTGAAGTATGTCTGCCTAACACTCCAGTGGTAACTGGATATGTTGGTGCAAACCAATGTGGTTGTCCAAGAGTGGTAACTGGTACTACTCCAACTGCATAAAGTAAGGGGGCATTCCCCTTACTTTTTAGTACTAATCTCAAAATTATGCGATTATGGTTCCAATAAATCAAGTCATATTAGGAGGAGACCCTCTGCTGGGCAGTAGTATGGTGGGTAATAGTCTTGATGAACAATTGCAGCTTATTGAAAAGTATAAGCAAAACCTTGAAACAGCAAAACAACTTAGACAACAAGTACAGCCAGTGCAGCAACCTGCACAACATAGGATGATATGGGATGACATAGATGCAGAGATAAACCCTATGTCAGATGAGCAGAAATCAAGACTGCTGCAAGACGAGGATTATGTAGATACCTATACTAGGATACAGGATATGGTTCAGGCAGAAATTCTATCCCTTGTGAAAGGTAGGATTGAAGCCACTCCTGAGGGTAAGGAACTTCTTCAGAGGCAATTGAAGATAGTGAGAAGCCTAAAGAGTAAAATCATTCAGGATACTAATAGGGAAATGGAGATGTTCAGGAAGTTCAGAGAATTTAGTAAGGCACATCCTGAGGTAACTTATGATGAATTTATTAAAGCAAATATGTAGCTATGGTAACTATCATGCAATTAACTGACAATTTAAAGTCTTATATTTCATCACAGTTGGAGTCCATGTCTAAGTCCAGCCCTGTAATCGGGTTTATGAAACCTCTTATTACAAGAGCACTGGATAAGAACTTCAGCAAGATAACCAAGGCTTTGGAACTTATAGCAGACAAAGACGGTAATGTAGATGTTGAAGGAATCCTTACTGAGATGATGGAGAATCTGATGACCACTAATCCATTCTCCTTCAAGACCTCATTTATTGGAGACATAGAAATAGGTGGTGGACAAATCAAGTTCAACTTGCCTTTGACAAACAAGAGATTGGTATTAAATATGTCGGATTTGGAAGCTTTCAAGGAAACATTAATTACTAAAAATTAGAAGTATGGATGAACTTATGATGTATGAATACCTAAATAGAAGAGGTATGGGAGGCATGAGTGAAAGTGAATTTAGAAATAAGTTCAGGGACTTCATGAAGAGATATAGAAGAGATTCAATGGAGCATGATGGCTTCATGTCATTAGAGGATAGAAACTATCCTAGAAGGCATGAAGATGATGGTTTCATGGATGTGTTTGATTCTAGAAGCAATAGGTTTGGTGACAGGTTCAGAGACTCTGGCATGAGAGGAAATGACATGGACAGAATAATAAAGTACATGAGACATTCCATGAATGATGGAGAACACTTTACTGAATCTGAAGCTATGGATTTGGTATCTGATATGTATCACACTGAGGGTGGCAGAAAGTATAGTGGAGAAAAGTTTGATATACATAAGGCAAAGGAAATTTGTGAAAGGTATAGAGGAGTGATTCCTGTGTCTGCAACTCCTACTGATGTGTATGTGGCAATCAACTCACAGTATCATGATTATGTTGAGCTGTTTAAGAGTTGGTTTGGTGACAATGTAGACCAAAAGATAATAGAATCTGCTATTATATTCTGGTTCAAAGATGTGGATTGCAAATCCAGAAATAAGGTAGTAAGTTACTTTAAAGAATACTGATAGGACAAGGGCAAGGTATAATCTTGCCCTTTCTTTTTGCATATATAATAAGTATCTTATTTGTGCTTGCAAAGTAATTTATTTACTATATTGTATGGGTGTAAAATTCTATATAACTTTGCATTGTTTAATTATATCATAATGGGAGATTATGGAAGAAGAATTGATTTTAGACAATATTCTAGGAGCAGAGGAAATAGAGAATCTGTTTGTAGATGATGAAGTACAGGATACTTCGCCTGAAGATGAAGTAACTCCTGACCAAGAGGATGGTAAGGAGGATAAAAAGAATAAAGAGAAAGACGAAGAAACTACTGAGGTTATTGATGTAGATAACTTGTTTACAGATGAGCCAGAGAGCGTAGGTAGTGGAAAGGATAATATAAAAGGAAAGGAAGATACTTCCTCTAGAGAGGACAGCACTTCTCCCCAAAAAACTATCTACTCTTCCATTGCTAAAGCCTTGAAGGAGGAAGGTATCTTTCCAGACCTTGATGATGAAGTCCTCTCTAAAGTTAAAGAGCCTGAAGATTTCAGGGACTTAGTGGAACAGCAAATCAAGGCTGGTCTTGAAGAGAGACAGAAGAGGATTGATGATGCCCTTAATTATGGTATTGAACCCACAGAGATAAAAAGGTATGAGAATACCTTGAACTTCCTTGACAGTGTTAAGGAGGAAAATATCACTGATGAGAGTGATAAAGGTGAAGAGTTGAGAAAGAATCTTATCTTTCAGGACTTCATTAATAGGGGTTACAGCAGGGAAAGAGCTACAAGGGAAGTACAGAAATCCTTTAATGCAGGTACTGACATTGAAGATGCAAAGGAAGCATTGAAGAGTAATACCGAATACTTCAAAGGTAAATATGATGACCTTATTGAGGATGCCAAGTTAGAGGCACAGAAAGAAGAAGAGGATAGAAAAGAACAAGCTAATAAACTAAAGGAGTCTATTCTCAATGAGAAGAATATATTGGGAGACTTGTCAATAGATAAGACGACAAGACAGAAGATATATGACAACATATCCAAGCCTATATATAAAGACCCTGAAACTGGAGAGTATTATACTGCTATCCAGAAGTATGAAAAGGATAACAGAGTAGACTTCCTGAAGTACTTGGGTCTGATTTTTACATTGACTGATGGGTTCAAGAGCCTTGATGGTCTGGTAAAAGGCAAGGTAAAGAAAGAGGTAAAGAATGGCCTGAGGGATTTGGAACATGCTATTAATAACACTGCAAGAAGCTCAGATGGTAATCTGAAGTTTGTCAGTGGAGTAGATGAAGACCCTGAATCATTCATAGGTAAAGGTTGGAAAATAGATGTCTAAACAATTATGCCAAGGATAAAAAGGTTGATACAATGGGAAGGAGACCCTAATCTCCTACCCAACAGAGAAAAAAAAACAAACATAGTGTATAAGGATAAGTCTGCTTCTTACTCTTCACTTATAGAGGTGTGTGAGAACACGGATAATCCTTCACTTCCATATGTATTCTCCGATAATGTTGTTTTCTGAATTTACCAATTCAAGGATACTTTGGAACACAGATAATACAAAAGCTTTCATTTCATGTGGTGGAGGCTGCTTCATTCCTGTATTGCTTTTTAGGAATGGAAAAGACTTGAAGTCTGAAAGATTTAATCCTGAAAGCATAAGAAAGGCATTGACTTCCAAAGATGAAGTCCTGTTATTGTTTGCATCCCTTTCCTATTACGATAAAGAATTGACTAAACTAAATGATGGTACTACTTACAAGTTGGATAAGACTTGGGAAGACTTGGGACTTCAGGATTTGTATGAAGAATATTTAAAATCTAAGTAAAGATTATAATTTTAACTAATAAACAATTATTTTATGGCTGGAAAATTAGGTAAGTTTCAGATGGTGGGCTTCCAACATTGGAAGGGTTTAACTAAAGAGAATCACCTAGGTTCTGTCTTTCAGTTAGCTCCGCAAAGAGCTACAAACCTAATGGTACAACTGCTAGCCTTTTATAGAGGAAAGACACTTGATTCATTCTTGAATCAGTTTCCTGTAAAGGAATTTGAGGATGACAGTGAATATTACTGGGACGTTATTGGCTCTTCAAGAAGGAATATTCCTTTGGTAGAGGCAAGAAAAGAGGATGGAACAAAGGTCGAAGATGATGGTAGCATGATTGGAGAGGGTACTTCTCCTTTCTATCTTGTCTTCCCTGAAGATTGGTTTGCAGATGGTGAGTACATTGTAGGTAATCTAAATGAGTTGTATCAATTCAGAATTTTGGGAGACCCTAGAATGGAAGGTACCAATGCAGTTTATAAAGTGGAACTTGCTGGAGGTAATACAGCAGGAGTTCCTGCTGAGAGACTGCTTGCAGGAGAAAGATTCTCTATTGAGGCTGCATTTGTAGAAAAGGAATTGTCAAGAAAGGTTGGTGATGTAAGATACACAAGCCCTGTTTCTATGAGAAATGAGTGGTCTGTAGTAAGAATCCAACACAAGGTTCCCGGCTCAATGCTAAACAAGAAGTTGGCTGTAGGTATTCCTGTTATCAAAGAGACTGATGGCAGATATACCAAGTCAGTAGCTAAGATGTGGATGCACAATGTAGACTTTGAGGTAGAACAGCAATTCTCTGAGTACAAGAATAATGCTCTTGCATTTGGTAGAAGCAACAGAAATTCCAATGGTGAATATATGAACATTGGTAAGTCTGGTGGTGTAATCAGGACTGGTGCTGGCTTGTTTGAGCAGATGGAGGTTGCTAATACTATGTACTATAATGTATTTAGCTTGAAGCTTCTTGAGGATGCCCTATATGAGCTTTCTGCTTCTAAATTAGACTTTGGTGATAGGTACTTCCTAATCAAGACTGGTGAAAGAGGTGCTATCCAATTCCACAAGGAAGTGTTGAAGACAGTATCAGGTTGGACACAGTTTGTTCTTGATAACAACTCTATTGGTGTTGTTCAAAAGACTCAGTCTCAGTTGCATCAAAATGCTCTAAGTGCAGGTTTCCAATTTGTAGAGTATAGAGCACCTAATGGTGTAAGGGTTAAGATTGATGTAGACCCATTCTATGATGACCCTGTTAGAAATAAGATACCACACCCACAGGGTGGTGTTGCCTTCTCTTACAGATATGATATTATGTACATTGGTACTATGGACCAACCTAATATCTTCAAGTGTAAGATTAAGGGTGA
>ENA-UEYF01000056-UEYF01000056.1-human-gut-metagenome-genome-assembly--contig:-NODE-56-length-101384-cov-24.785010_pt1 | contig 101384 bp, 83 predicted proteins | sample MGYA00242902_ERZ507920 | MGnify/ENA primary metagenome ERZ507920 (study PRJEB26167, sample SAMN06115402) | human gut metagenome | host: Homo sapiens | place: China:Jiangxi | collected 2016-07-05...
AGGAGAGCTTGCAGCTGAACTGCGCCATCGTGCGGTTGAGGGTGATCCGTCCCATGATCGGGGCCTTGCCGGTCTTGCCCGGCTCGCTCTTTTTCAGGTAGAGCAATACCTTGAATTTTTCCACTTTCATACGCTCTTTTTTAGGTTGTAAAAATACTCCTTTCAAAAGCGTTCTTTGGTATGCAAAACATTGATAAACAGTGAATAAAAATCCGTTCTGCCTCTACCGGTAAAAATCCGGTTACCTGCCGTTGTTTCCGAAACAGGCGGCTAACAGTCTGGTAACTGAAACGCTGCAATATTTTGTTTTATTTTGCAGGTCTGACTATCATGCAATTCTTGTAAAATGCTTAATTATAAACGATTTACGTTTAATTCGCACCATTCTGTTTTTTATTGCATTTCTAAATATTACTTATGTGGCTCGGCATACTTATTCGACAGAAATTATATCAAGTGGTTCGAGGGCTAGCATTCTTCCCGGCATTACCCCTATGTAGGTTGGGGTCATTGCCTGCAACTGGGGGAAAGATATTCTGCCCATACCATGACAAGACAACAAGCAGATGAACTTCTCAGGAAGGACTTACGTAAGTTCTGCGCCATGTTCCGGCAGTTCGGAAAAGACTCTCTGCTGCTGGTCACGCTTGCCTATAATGTCGGTCCATACAGGCTTTTAGGCAGCAAGAAAATACCCAAGAGTACTCTTGTCAAGAAGCTGGAGGCCGGAGATCGGAATATCTATAAGGAGTATGTTTCTTTCCGATGTTATAAAGGCAAGGTAGTTCCAAGTATCGAACGAAGGAGGAAGGTGGAATATCTGCTACTCTTTGAATTCTCTTAATCTGAATCTTATAAACGATTCTTTTCGCTTTGACCAGCACCCCTTCCTTTATATTTGCTCATCGTAGAGTTAAATGCATAACGTATGGTAAACCGAACAGCCTGTGAATCACTATAGTTCCATTTGTCAAGTTTCATTTGAGTCCCATAGGTTATCATTGAATTACGGGCTGTTTTGAATATATCTGTTGCACTAAGCTGGAAAAAACAGTTACCAATTGTCTTGGCTACACCCAGATTTATTTGCCATGACGGTTTTAGTGTAACCACATCCATATCTCCCGATGTATGATATAACATATCACCTGTAATGGTGAAACCTTTTCCGACAGATATGCTGTTGTAGAAATTGATAAACAACAATGGATTGTTCATTCGCAGTTCTGTCCCCATAAATGGTATTTTAAGGTTTTGTCCCATCAGATTAAATTGGAGACGAGGTGACCAGATTGATATTTTAGGGGATAGAGATACCATCGCTGTATATTTTGAGATATGATCATAATTCATATAAGTCATCAGATTTACTGGTTCTCCTTCCTTATATGCTTCAACAATCCCGACTATAGCATCTTTTACATATTGATAGCTTGCTGAAAAGAAAACCCATTTGTAAATACCAGCCATAGAAACATCGTGATTCATTTCCGGTTTCAATAGAGGATTTCCTGTCTCATAGGTAAAGCGGTCGTCATATTGTATATTGCTGCTCAATTGACTATACAGCGGCCGTTTTGTCTTGGCAGTATATGATAGAGTAAACTTAGCTTTTTTAATAGGGAACGTAAAGTCTATATTGGGAAACAAACGATCATATTTTCGGCTTTGCTCTGATATTAAGAGCCCATTCTCATAGTAATCGGATATAGTATGCTCATACCTTAATCCCCCTGAAAGTTCATAGACTCCTATGGGGAAAGTGGCACTTATGAACCCCGCAATATTATGTTCCTTGATATTGTCATCTGCATCCGGCAAAAAATCGTTATAGTTATCATATCGGTCAGTTCTATTTGTATAGGTGTACTCATAACCGGCCTCAAGTGTATTTTTACCAAAGTCGTATTCCAGGACGGATTTGGAGGCAAACATTGAACTGTTGATGTGATTCAGGCTGCTTATTGTCGATTCTCCTTCCGATAAACTGATTTCATCTATTTCCTGTTCAGCTTTATTGCGACTTGAATAATAGTCGTTATTTACAGTAAGCGTCCAATCTCCATATTCGCCTATATAATACATATTCAATATATTTGTCGGCATATTCTTTCTTTTCCAGTATGTATAGTAATCTATTTTATCATCAAGGATACCATTTAATTCGATTGTTTCATTTGTGGTCCAGTCTGAATGATTGTAAGGTGTACCTCGAAATTCATATTTTACTCCCAATACATTCTTAGGGTTAATTTGCCAGTTGAGACCTAAATTGGCATTATAAGTTGTGCTGACAGGCAATATGATAATGTCAGAATTCAGATCATACAGATTATGCCCAGTATTATTTATCATGGTAACATTTTTCTGCTGCTGATATCGTCTTGAATGGTCAAAAGCAAAGGCCCCGAATATGTCAAGATTATTCTTCCTAAAATTGAGTGAAAGGTTGTCCGAATTAGACCAAGAGTGAGCAGCCCGGACGACAGCTTGTATTGAGCCGCTTAATCCGTCTCCTTGTTTCTTGATTGTGCGAACTAATAACACCGATCTTACTTCTGCACCATATTTTGCACCGGGATTACTGATTACTTCCACACTTGCAATATCTTTTGATGACATTCTATATAATTCGCTGTTGTCCGTCAGTTTTCTCCCATTCACATATATTATTGGTGCCCCTTTGCCAAAAACAGTAAATTTGTCATCTTCACGCATAACGCCTGGAAGTTGTCCAATCACATCCATTGCATTCCCGAGCAGGCTCAAAATAGACCCATTTACAGTTGTGATTATGCCACCTTTTGTCAAATGTTGAGATGGTCGTTGTGCCGTTACCGTAACTTCGTCCAGCAGGATATTGTCTGAAACAAGTACGAGTGTTCCAATGTCGTTTTTCTCATCCAGCGTTTTTATAATTGTCTTGTATCCGAGAGCGGAAATTTGTAGGAACTTTGCTTTTGCATAATCGGTAAAAAAATCAAATTTACCACTTGCGTCTGTTACTGCTCCTGCGATATATACGGAATCAGCACCCATCAAAATAACATTTGCAAACTCTACGGGGTTCTGGTTCTTGTCACATACCACACCTTTGATTTGCGCCTTGATTGTAAATGGTACAATCGTTAAAACGAAAATAAATAAAAGATTTCTTTTCATACTTTTGCATTTTTATGACTCAATGCAAAAGTATGATTTTAGTTATAGGGGCTTTAGAACTATGCATTGCAGATTTGTTGCAATGTGCATTTCAGTGTTTCACATTTGTTTCAATGTTTGTATATTATGATGTATATCAGTTTATTATCTACCGAATATAAATTGATACATCTGAGGGTCAAGCTTTTCTTTAAGTCTGCTTTTTCGGGTTCTGATAGCATTTTCCGAAGCTCCCATGCACTTGGAAATCGTTGTATTATTTATTTTCAGAAGACAAAAGAGACATAGTGTCAGATCATCCAGATTGACTCCATTGCCTGTCGCTTTTATATCGATTATCATGTCTGTGAATTCTTCGAATAACTGTTTCCTGAGTTTGTTCCTTTCTGCGGGTGGAAGAAAAGAACCATTGGCATGCTTGTCATTCCCTTCCAATATTTGAAGTTTCTTCATCCATCCATTCCGAATGAAATTGTCTCTGCAAATATCAGCTCTTTTCTTCCAAATCTTAGTTAATTCAGAATTTTGGCCATTCTCAGAATCAATAGATTGTAATTCTATCTGATTGACACGAATCTGGTCCAGTTCTTTTCTTATTTTTATATATCGTTTCTTGTTATTTCTGTCGTATAGGAAGAACAATATTATACCAAACAATACGATTGACAATATGATGACAATCTTTCTTTGGGTTTTTAATTGAGATTCATGAATGTGTTTCTGTAATAGTAAGTTGTTGCTTGAAATCTCACTATTCAGAGCTTCTTTTCTTGAAATGACTTGTGAAATTGAATCGTTCCTTGAAATTCCTTCACTTGCAGAAACTTCTTCACCCAAGGTGTATTTTACACATGCATTGAGTATTCTAAGACTGTTGTATGTATTGATTGAATACTTATCGGGAGCACTACTATATAACGAATCAGCTTTGTCGCAAAAATATTTTGCAATGCCTGTATGCCTGTTGTTTAGATTGAGAAAACCTAAAGTAATAAACCTTCCCAAACTGTTATCAGGTAATTCCGTTAAATAGCTTTTGGCTTTTTCGTAATTTACGCCTGGTGTATTTGCATAGTTCAGCACATAGGTTGTATAATTAGATTCTCCTTTATTTTGTTGTGAAAAATCAATGGCACGGGCGATATAAACCAATGCGGAGTCATTTTCATTGATGAAGCCATAGCAGGCCCCAATTTGGTGCAGAGTATAGGCCTTTTGTTGTTCTGTTTCCGCATAAGTTAATGCTTTCCTTGCATATACTATTGCTTTATTGTAATCTTTTTCAGCAGACGGTTCACTATAAATATCTGCCAGTTTCATATTCAAAGAATATAATTGGGTTTTATTTCCCTCACCTATCATATTGATTGACTGCTGCAAATAATAGAACATTGAATCTTGTTGTCCACGCCACATAGACTGATAGGCTTTGAGTTGATAGGCTTTGAATAGCTCTATGCTGTCACAATTCTGCTTGAAATAGGATACACTGTTGTCCAAAAGGCTATCGGAAGCAAAGGCTTTGTTTTGTTGAAGTTTTACAGTAGCAAGCAATATTCCGCATCGTGCTCTTTGTTGCTGGGTCAATTTTGAATATGGATATAATGTTTCCAGTATTGTTTGGGCAGAATCGGGATGCTCAACGACCATTGATTCTGCCGTATCCAAAATCCTCTCTTTTTGTGTGGAATTGTTACATGCACATAACGCCACTGCTAATATAATGATATATAGTATATTTCTCATACTTGTCCCTTTTGATACAAAAGTATATATTTCTTTTAAGAAAACCGTTAAGGAAAAAAGAAAGATCCACGTTCTGCAGTGTCAGCCAGTGTTCGTGATCGTAAGTACATTCAATGGCTTGAGTGTTTTCACCGTGTACTTCTTCTTCGCTTTCTGTAACATGACATTTGATTTTTTGTTAGTCCGGCTTACAGGGGCCGGAGTTCCCATAACTACAGGCTTAAAAAGGTCGTGTCCCGAACATGCAAGGCTTCGGGAAAAAAATACTGCAAGCCCTCCGGGGCGAGGATGATTTTTTCCATGAACCCGAAGGGCTTGGTCTTGCTTGTACGAGAAGAACACGAATTACTTTTGCCTGTGGTTATGGGAACTCGGCTGCGGTTATAACTTCTCTTTTGAGGTATGTTTGTGTGGTGAGATTATGGCCTTTTTATTCGGCCTTTTCAGAAAGAAATGTTCTCATTGCAAATGAAATAATGAGTTGTTTGAAAGCATGAGAAATATAGCGGTTCGGAACAGTCCGGCTTTTTTTATCCAAAACTTGCCTGATTACAAATAGAGAAATGCGATTTATTTAGGGGTATACTCAGCTTAGAAATCTTCTTCTAAAATTCTAATATATCGTTGGGCTATGAGATGATTGAGCAGCTTTCAGAGGGGATAAAACAATGTTTATTTTTCCTGCAACAGATATAGAAATTTATGTATAAAATTGCTGACAAATGAAATGCCTTATAAAGGATTACTTCAATAGCTTGTATACGAACGAAACGAATCTATATGGCTCTTGTCGAAGAGGACTCTATACGATGAACAGGGAGCGTTTGTATCATTGCGAGTTGTACGGTGTAGATTCGATATGGAACGAGATATGGGACGAAGAAGTGTATCCCATAGTATCAGGTCAATGGAAAAATAAATACCGCTTGGGTAATCTATAAAGAGCAGGTATGAAAAGTTTACGTTTTCAATTGCTTTTAAACTTATGTCCGAAGAGATGGGTTAAAGGGGTATTCAGGAGAATCCAAAGTCTTATTTGTTGGTTGAAAATAGTTTGCTGGTTAGAAATATGAATTAAAGATTTTTTATTGCTGAGAGATCCTTTATAAGACACGGATTCTACTATAGAGTTTTAATGACTGCAATGAACGGATAGGATAAAGTCTGAATTGTCAGGGGAGCTATAGGCATGTGTTTGTTTCCTCTTGATCTGAGCTAATGATCGCTACAGACTATTTACAACTAAATTTGTTAGCGAGGAAAATATTTTACAACTTGTGCAGAAAATAGAATGCAGAAATAATTTGTATCTCTGTATAATAAAGAAGAGGTGCATAGATCATCCTTTCTGATATATGCACCTCTTCTTGATTGGCTATGGGATTCTATAGAATCTTTCTGTCAAAATATTTTAAACTTCCAGCGCTCCTATAATGTCGCGTACAGATGAATAACCATGACGATCCAGATAGTCGTTGATGCCATTGGCTACTTTCACAGTGATAGCCGGGTCGATGAAATTAGCGGTTCCTATCTGGATGGCAGTAGCACCTGCCAACAGGAACTCAACGGCATCCTTCCAGTTCATGATACCACCCAGTCCTATTACCGGAATCTTTACGGCTTTGGCTACCTGCCAAACCATTCTCAAGGCAATCGGTTTTACGGCTGCACCGCTCATACCGCCGGTTACGGTAGACAGGATAGGCTTGCGCTTTTCAGCATCGATAGCCATTCCCAACAAGGTATTGATGAGCGATACACTGTCGGCTCCTGCACCTTCTGCAGCCCGTGCAATTTCGGTGATGTCGGTCACGTTCGGCGAGAGTTTTACGATCAGTGTCTTATGGTATACCTTACGTACGGCACTTACTACTTCAGCAGCTCCATGTGCCGAAACGCCAAAGGCCATACCGCCTTGTTTCACGTTTGGACAGGAAATGTTCAGTTCAATAGCCGGAATATTTTCCAGTTCGTTGATGATGCTTGCCGTTTCGGCATAGTCTTCCACTTGTGAACCCGAAACGTTTACAATCATATTTGTACGGATGTCTTTAATCTGCGGATAGATGTGGTCTACAAAGTAATGTACACCTTTGTTCTGCAATCCTACGGCATTCAGCATACCCATAGGAGTTTCTGCCATACGTGGATATGGATTACCTTCACGATGATGGAGAGTGGTACCCTTTACAATGATACCGCCAATCTTTTCCAGGTCTACAAAGTCCTGAAATTCCAGTCCATATCCAAATGTACCCGATGCAGTCATCACCGGATTCGACATTTCTAATTTACCGATGTTTACACTTAAATCTGCCATAATAATTTCTTTATATTAAATACAGGACCTTCTTTACAAACACACACATGACCTTCGTCGGTCTTTTCTACGCAACATAAGCAAGCTCCGACACCACATGCCATCGTATTTTCCAGCGATACTTCACACTCGATGCCGTTTGCTTTAGCATATTTGGCAACTGCTACCATCATCGGTTTGGGACCACAAGTGTAAATCATGTCGAACTTATGGTCTTTCAATACGCTGTGCATAGTTACATAGCCTTTTTCTCCCATGCTTCCGTCTTCGGTAGTGGTGTATACATCACCAAACTGCTCGAATTGTTCCAGTTGCAGCAGATCGTTTTTGGAGCGTGCACCCAGCAGGAAAGTCGGCTTGCATCCCATCTTCAACAATGCTTCACCCAAATATAGCATTGGGGCAGTACCTACGCCACCACCTACCAGAAGAACTTTCTTGTCGGGAGTTTCCGGCAAGGTAAAGCCATTACCCAAAGGCAGTACCACATTTACTGTGTCACCTTCTTTTACAGTTGCCAGCTTGCGTGTACCGTCACCTACCAACTGTACAAGAAACCATACCTCATTGGTCTTTCTGTCTACATAATTAATGGAAATAGGACGCCGTAAGAATGTCGTATTTGAGCCGTCTATACGGATTTCGGCGAACTGCCCCGGAAGCATTTCCGGCAACGGGGTTGACTGAGTCAGCTTGATCAGAACATAGTTTGTATGCAAACGAATGTTCTTTGTTACTGTCAAATCTAATATGTATTTCTTCATAAAACTATAGTAAATTCGTTTCGTGATGCAAAGATAACGAATTTACTCAGTATCTTTCCCTTTGTCTGTGGGAAACTCCCTGATAGAAATGAAAAAACGTCCGGATGTTAGAAAAGACATCCAGACGTTTGCTTAACTCATACTGAAATCAAAAACTTTTGTGTGAAAGATGTCTTCTTGATACCTAACATCTTCCTTTTCATTTCAGCCTTATGCTGCAAAGTAATTTCCCATATTACATTTTTTCAGGTTTAAACACCTGATACGTACCATTGTCGAAGAAAATTCTTATTTCAGTAATTTTCGGGTGAGGCTTTTCTATGTATCTAATTTCCTCACGTACAGTTTCTTTAGGTGTATATACAGGCGTTTCTGGTGCATTTTCCTTGCGAAAATCAAAAAGAATCGGACTTCCGGTCGATTTTTCTGGATTCTCATGGTCTTGTGTAAGCTGCGCTGTTGGGGTATTAGAAGTTTCTCCGCCTTCCATTTCACCTTCTCCATAGAGCAACCATTCGATGTTGACATAAGGACAGGCTTTATGGATACGCATCACTACATCAAGACTCGGTTTGTTTCTACCATTGAATATATGAGATAACGAAGAGGTTGAGATTCCAATCTTTTCGGCAAATTCGGCATTACTCAAGCCTTCTTTCTGCATTATTTGTATAATACGGTCCTTCATTAACAAATGGAATAGGTTATTTATCTGTTTACAAAGGTAATATTTAATGTTTTCTTTTGCAAATTTACATGTATAAAAGTTTAAGACAATTGGACTTTATAAATGTAAATCACAAATAACATTTCGAATCTTTACTTATGTAAATTATAGAAGATATTATGAAGTTTCTACTTTAACATATTATTATATCTATCTGATATAGACGTATTTATTGGCGTAAAATACATTTGTTATACGCGAATATGCCCTTTTTGAGGAAACAAATGTAAATTTGTTAAAGCTTTTCTTATTATAATGATAGAAAAGCACTGGTTATAAGACTCTTTTATCCTATAATTATTAACCGAATAAAACCTTATTTACATATAGAATTGTATACAAAACAAATGGCCATCCCCTCTCCTATTCAAGTAGTTAGCCGCCTCGTTTTTATATTTATGTACTTCTTTGGACTGCTTTACAAATGTATTCAATACATTTGTGTACAAATACACTCCAACAATTGTAAACAAAGAGCTTTTATCATCTGTTGAAGATTGCTTAATGACCAGTGTGCATTATACATTCGTAAAGGGAATATTTAAGAATCACTCGCACATTTTGCCAGAAGGTATTTATGGATTTTGATGCTATCGTTACACTGCTCCTTTGATATACTATAAATTTGTTTTTCTCCCCCAAACAATTCAAATACCTCAAAGCTCTCAGATTTTAAAAATCATGACCGATGAGTCGTTTGCTCCCAAATTTTAAAATCTCGCAAAGGCATAAAAAAAGCCTCGGTTCTGTATGTTTGGTTGTCAAACGTACAGAACCGAGGCTTTCCTGCAAGCAGCGATCAACGTCAATGGAGAATCATAAAGATAAGTTCCCTCAGCAGTTCGCCGTCCGGTATCGATGCATTTCCTATTCCTTTCGACTTGGCATCACACATGCGGATTGCTCCGATGATTTGCATCACTTTCACGCCCGTATATTTTCTCATGGCAAGCATGTAGTCTTTGGCTTGCCAGGCAGAACGCAGACCCAGTTGTGCGGCGATTCCTTGCTCCGTTTTTTCGGGTGCATAGTACGCCAGCATCAGGTTTGCGTAGAAATTGAAGAGAACGGCCAAGGTGACTTGGAGCGGATTGCTTTTCGGATTTTCTTCAAAATAATTTACTATTTGATTTGCCTTCAGAATATCTTTGGCGATTAGCGCGTTTCGCAATTCGAAGTTGTTATAGTCTTTACTGATTCCGATATTCCGTTCTATTTGTTCCGGTGTAATACGTTTTTGTCCCGATGGTAGAGTGATAATTAATTTTTCCAATTCACCCGCCATCCGGTTCAAGTCAGTACCTACAAATTCGGCCATCATCTCCGCAGCTTTCGGTTCTATTTCTACTTGCTTGCGCTTCAGATACGAGGAGATGAATCCGGGGAGTTGTGCATCTTTCAGCTTTTTTGATTCGAACAGAACCCCTGCCTTTTCAATTTCAGCTGTAAGTTTTTTTCTTCGGTCAAGCGCTCCATGTTTGTAACAAATGACCAAAATAGTAGACGGCATAGGCTTTTGCAGGTAGTAGACCAGCTCATCCAGATTCTTTAAGTTTTGAGCTTCCTTTACTACCAGCACCTGATATTTCGACATCATCGGATAACGCTTTGCGCCGTTGATGACGGTGGCGATATCTGTGTCTGCACCATACAGAACCGTTTGGTTAAACTCCTTTTCAGTATCGGTCAGCACGCTGTCCATAATGTAATCGGAGATGCGATCGATATAATAGTCTTCTTCTCCCATCAGAAAATAGATGGGAGAATAGACCTTATTCTTGACGTTTCTGACTATCTCTTCGTATGTTACTTCTTTTGCCATGATAGTAAAATTACCAGTCAAATTTCAGATGTTTCACAGTCTTCTTTTCATCGATAATCATACGCAGGGCATCGATACCGATTTCCACATGTTCGTCTACGAATTGCTGTGTAACGAGTGAATCACTCTTTTCTGTTTTAACGCCTTCCGGTATCATTGGCTGGTCGGAAACCAGCAGCAAGGCACCAGTCGGAATATGGTTTGCAAACCCGGTTGTAAACAAGGTTGCCGTTTCCATATCCACCGCCATGGCACGCGTCTTCAGAAGATACTGTTTGAAATTCTCGTCATGCTCCCAGATACGGCGGTTGGTCGTATAAACCGTACCTGTCCAATAGTCGCGTGAATGGTCACGGATAGCAGACGAAACAGCACGTTGAAGCATAAACGCAGGCAAAGCAGGAACCTCGGGCGGATAATAATCGTTCGACGTTCCTTCCCCGCGTATGGCCGCAATCGGAAGGATTAAGTCGCCTATCTGATTTTTCTTGTCTATTCCCCCACACTTGCCCAGAAAAAGACATGCTTTGGGATGAATGGCACTCAGCAAATCCATGATGATAGCCGCATTCGGACTTCCCATTCCAAAGTTGATGATGGTCATACCTTCTGCATGTGCCGAAATCATGTTAGCATCGCGTCCCAGAATAGGCACGTTAAAACGATCTGCAAATATCTCTACATACTTATTGAAGTTTGTCAACAGAATATATTCTCCGAAGTCTTCTAGTTTTCTTTTTGTGTATCGCGGCAACCAGTTTGCCACGATTTCCGCTTTAGTTTTCATGATATTTCACTATTTTTGTATGAAAAACAATATTGTCTATTATTGCAAATTTACGAAATGTTGGCATTAAACTTACCACCTTACTCGTTTAAAATCTCTAATAAAGAAGGGAAAAAGTATATTTTCGACGTGCTGCGTAAGAAATACGTAGCTTTGACACCTGAAGAATGGGTCCGGCAGCACTTTACCAATTATCTGCTGGTACATAAGGGCTATCCGTCGGGCTTACTGGCAAACGAGATACAGATTAACCTGAACGGTACTAAAAAACGTTGTGATACCGTGCTGTATAACCGTGATTTGACCGCACGGATGATTGTGGAATACAAGGCTCCCGATGTAGTTATTACTCAGGCTGTCTTCGACCAGATAACACGTTATAACATGGTGCTTCGGGTAGAGTATCTGATTGTAACGAACGGCATTAATCATTATTGCTGTCGGATAGATTATGCAACCAATTCGTACGTGTTTCTGCCTGAGATTCCGGATTACGCTTCTCTGTAATATTTCCCAAATGTTTTATAGTGTATGAATATTACCATATCGTTTAAAATATACAAATCTGTTTTATATTGATATTCATGTAGTTTTCTCTTGATAATCCGACTGATAAATGTGCGTAAAAATTACCATAAAATAAAGAAAAAACGGCAGGATATCCATTCTGAAAAGGAATAAAAAAATCCGACTCCTTTCTACATGATGGCAGAAGAGAGTCGGATTGAATATTCTCAATCAGTCGGCAGACCGATATTATTTGACTTTTGTTTCCAGATGTCTTTCAGGAACTACACCAGCCAGTTCCGGGTCGATCATGATACGACCACAGTATTCGCATACGATGATTTTCTTGCGCATACGGATATCCAACTGTTTCTGAGGCGGAATCTTATTGAAGCAACCACCACAAGCATCACGCTGAACGTAAGTAATACCCAATCCGTTGCGAGAGTTCTTACGGATACGTTTGAATGCCTGAAGCAAACGCGGTTCGATAGTTGTTTCCAGATTTTTGGCTTTTTCTCTCAGCTTTTCTTCTTCCTGCTTAGTTTCAGAAATGATTTCTTCCAGTTCGTTTTTCTTAACTTCCAGGTCTTTCTTTCTCTCTTCCAGAGCTGTATTGCTCTTTTCGATTTCTTCTTCCTTAGCCTTGATTGAAGCAGTGTATTCTTTGATACGCTTTTCGCACAATTCAATTTCCAGGCTCTGGAATTCGATTTCCTTCGTCAATACATCGTATTCACGGTTGTTGCGTACGTTGTCCTGCTGAGCTTTATACTTTTCTACAGAAGCCTTGGCGGTTTCGATTTCAATCTTCTTGCTGGCAATGTTTGACTTCAGTTCCTCGATTTCGGTCTTGATTTTTTCGATGCGTGTGCTCAAACCTGTCACTTCGTCTTCAAGGTCCTGTACTTCAAGAGGCAACTCTCCTCTCAAGGTCTTGATCTTGTCGATTTCAGACAGCATTGTCTGCAACTGATACAGTGCTTTCAGCTTTTCTTCAACGCTCAGTTCGCTGGGATCTTTTTTTGCTTCTTTAGCCATAGTTATTATAAATATTTGATGGGATTTGTGTTGACACTCGTCATGCTGACGTTAAGTGACGGAAACATTTCCCGTATGATTGAATAAAATATTTCTTTTGTATATTGTTCGCTTTCATAATGTCCTATCTCCGCCACGAGAATGTCGTTTTCGTAGCTGAAATAGTCGTGGTATTTCACTTCACCGGTGATAAACACATCGGCGCCGCTCGCCACAGCCTTGGGCAGCAGAAAAGCGCCTGCTCCTCCGCAAAGTGCCACCTTCCGTATCATCCGTCCGCTGGTATGCGAATGCTTCACACAGCCCACCTCGAACGTCTGCTTGATACGTAGCAGAAAATCGGTTTCAGCTTCCGGTGTGGGGAGTTCTCCCACTACGCCCGAACCTGCCTGTGTCCAGGCATTCTGCAGCGGATACAAGTCGTATGCCGGTTCTTCGTACGGGTGGGCAGCCAGCAATGCACGCACCACAGCTCCTTTCCGGAAGGCCGGAAGAATGGTTTCGATGCGCATTTCTGCTTCTTCGTGCAGTTCTCCCTGCTTGCCGCAGAACGGATGTGTACCCTCGCCTGCACGGAAAGTCCCCTTTCCTTCCAGATTATAGCTGCAAGAGTCGTAGTTACCTATACACCCGCACCCTGCTTTGAACAGTGCCCGACGGACTTCTTCTGCCTGCTTTACGGGGACAAACGTCACCAGTTTCAGCAAGGCATTGTCCTTAGGTTCCAGTATCTGCACGTTCTTCAAGCCTATCTTTTCGGCTATTTTATAGTTCACTCCCTGAGGAGCATTGTCCAGATTGGTATGCATCGAGAAGATCACGATATCGTGCTTGATAGCCTTCATGATGCAGCGTTCCACATAATCCTTTCCGGTTATCGACTTATATCCCTTAAAAATCAAGGGATGATGTGATACAATCAGGTTGTACCCCAGCGAAATGGCTTCGTCTACCACCGCTTCGGTTACGTCCAGACACAACAAAGCCCCTGCAGCTTCCGCGTCTGTCAATCCGATTTGCAGTCCGGCATTGTCGAATCCGTCCTGCAAAGGCAGAGGCGCGAACATCTCAAGGGCATCTACTACTTCCTTAATTTTCATGTTTCGCGAAAATTTTCATGCAAAGATACGAATTTTCTGTGATACATGCACTACAATGCTTTACTTTTTATTGTTTTTAAGGTGCAGGAAAAGGATTTTCGTTCCGGAGCAGAATCTCATCGTAAGGCGGGCATACAGATAAAAAGGTGTCGGGATATCGCCTGATGTTTTTGTACAAACTTTTTTGTTTTTTGTACAAAAAATAAAAAAAGATGCCGACGTTTTTAGACGAACTTGCCGGGAAACGATGAGGTTTTCCGGCAAGGGCAAGAAAAGTCACAGGACTTTTAATGAATGATTATTCTTCTGTATCTGGAAACGAAGGACACGAAGTTAAAGCATGATCTTTTCCAGATCATCGGGGACGTACACATTTCCCGAAAACTCCTGTCGGGCTTCGGCAGTATAGCGCTCTTTACGTGTAGCGAGTGTCTTGTCTTCGGTGTGATACAGCAGCAGATTCTTTACATCGAGTGATGAAGCAAGTCGTCCGGCATCGAGGGCAGTGCTGTGATGCTTTTCGTAAGGCTTGAAGCGTTCACGGTCGTCGTACAAACAGAAAGCCTCGCACAGCAGCCAGTCGGCTCCTGCCACATAGTCGTGGTTCAGTTCATTGTACGGCTCGTCGCCCAGACAAACCAGCTTTTTTCCGTCGGGCAGTGTCGTGCGAAACCCATATTGTTTTTCTTTTGTTGAGGCTATGTCGAAACACTGCAAGCTGAATCCTCCGGCTTCGAAGCACATGCCGTCGGTTACGGTGTGCAGTTCGATACCCTTTCCCAGTCGTGCCACAATTTTGGCAGGCAGCGTCATGCGGCAAATCCAGTCGAGTACCTGTATCGCCTTGTCGTGTCCATATACATGAAAGGTACCTTCGTACTTTCCGGCCTGCATGAGTTGCGCAATGACACGCACTACCCATATCGCTCCCAGTATATGATCGGTGTGTGCATGGGTAAGGAACATGGCATGAATATCGGTCAACGGTATGCCTGCCTTCTCGAGTTGTACCAGTATACCATTTCCTCCTCCGGCATCTACCAGCAGTGTCTTATCCTGACATCTCAGGGCGAAGCAGGTATTATAGCATCGGGTAACCGCCGCATTGCCGGTTCCCAGCATGACAAGTTCTGTAGTTTCGTTTGGTTTCATAAGTTCTTCATTGAATGATTGCGACAAAAAAAGAGCAACAACTATCGGCCCCTTCCGGTTGGCGCAATACTTGTTGCTCCGAATTATGATAAAATCGATTTACTCAGTATTAATATGCGCGTGCAAACAATACGCGGCGAGCCGACGGTTTACCAGTTACCATATCTACGCCCGGAGTAAGACTTTCCTCGTCTGCTTCGAACGGAATACAGCGGATAGTAGCCTTTGTTTCTTCCTTGATACGTTCTTCTGTTTCGGTTGTTCCGTCCCAGTGAGCCAGGATAAATCCGCCTTTTTCAATCTGTTCCTTGAATTCATCGTAAGTATCAACCTTCACGATATGTTCGTTGCGGTACTTCAATGCTTTCTGATAGATATTTGCCTGTATTTCTTCAAGCAGATTCTTTACATATTCTTCGATGCCTTCGCAAGAACGGGTTTCCTTTTCCAGTGTATCGCGGCGCATGATTTCCATGGTATTGTTTTCCAGGTCGCGTCCTCCCATTACCAGACGTACAGGAACACCCTTCAGTTCGTAATCGGCGAACTTGAATCCCGGACGTTTGTTGTCGGCATTGTCATATTTTACAGAGATGCCCATTCCGCGCAACTTGGCAACAATTCCTTCTACCTTTGCGTCGATTTGTTTCAACTGTTCGTCGTTCTTGTAAATCGGAACGATAACTACCTGTATAGGAGCCAAGTGTGGAGGAAGAACCAGACCGTTGTCGTCGGAGTGAGTCATGATAAGCGCACCCATCAGACGAGTAGAAACACCCCATGAAGTAGCCCATACATAATCCAGCTTGTTGTTCTTGTCGACAAACTGTACGTTGAATGCCTTGGCAAAGTTCTGTCCCAGGAAGTGAGAAGTACCGCACTGCAGTGCTTTTCCGTCCTGCATCAGTCCTTCGATAGTATATGTATCGAGTGCTCCGGCAAAACGTTCGTTCGGCGATTTTACACCTTTTACAACAGGTACTGCCATGTACTTTTCAGCAAAGTCGCCATATACGTGCAGCATCTTCTGAGCTTCAGCTTCAGCTTCTTCTCGAGTAGCGTGTGCAGTATGTCCCTCCTGCCACAAGAATTCGGCCGTACGCAGGAACAGACGTGTACGCATTTCCCAACGTACTACGTTAGCCCACTGGTTACACAAGATAGGCAGATCACGGTATGAGTTGATCCAGTTTTTATATGTACTCCAGATAATAGTTTCAGAAGTAGGGCGGATAATCAGTTCTTCTTCCAGTTTAGCGGCAGGGTCGACGATAACTCCCGAACCGTCTTCTGCATTTTTCAAACGGTAGTGAGTAACTACGGCACATTCCTTGGCAAAACCTTCAACATGTTCTGCCTCACGGCTCAGGTATGATTTCGGAATCAGCAACGGAAAGTATGCGTTTACGTGTCCGGTTGCCTTGAACATATCGTCCAGTATGCGTTGCATCTTTTCCCAGATAGCGTATCCGTAAGGTTTGATAACCATACATCCACGTACCGGTGACTGCTCAGCCAGGTCGGCTTTTACTACCAGGTCATTATACCACTGTGAATAGTTCTCACTTCTTTTGGTGAGTTCTTTTAATTCTTTTGCCATAATTTATGTTGTTATTGTCTTTATAATCGTTTGTTCGAAGTTGCAAAATTAGTAAAAAAGCCGTTGATAGCCTACAAATGTGGCATTCATTTCAGCAGCAAACTACGTTTTTAGTGCTGATAATCGAAATACCACCAGTAAGTATCGCCAAATTCCCTACGCATTTTGTTGCGCTCTTCTATTTCCGATGTGAAGTCTTTACGACGTATCTTGTAGTCGGCATAGCGCTGAATCATTGCACTGTCCGTTATCTGAATGGGATAATCGGGATGACGGTCGCGATATATCAGCATCGCTTCCTTATAGTAACGTGCGAAATCTTCATCGGGCTCACAAAGGTCTGTTATCGCTCCGGCAAATGCATCGACTTGCTTTTCGAGCAGCAAGGCTGAGAGGTAATAATCGAGCGAGGTCGATTTTCCGGTTCCTTTGTAGCAGATGTTACGCAGGAACACCATACGGTCTTCCCCGTTATACGGACGAGCTCCCAGCAGATAGTAAATTGAGTCGTTGGTATAGCGGAGAACTGTAGACGAATCGTTGGCAAAAAACAACCCGTCGGTCTTGTAATATTGTGGATATTCGAAAAGTTTTTCACCTAAAGTTCCGGCGTGTGACATGGCTATGCTACGCAGCACGGTAAGCGTACGACTTGCCTCGACGGAGTGTTTTCCTATATTCAGTACCTCATTGTACTGGTGGGTGCGCAGATAATGCTCGGCTTGCAGTTCCCGGTGAAAAGTACGATTGCTGTTGCCTATCAAAACAGTCATGATAATGAGCAGCAGCAATATAATAAGATTACTGTTCATCAAAGCAGTCGGACTGCTTTCTACATTCAACTGTACGCGAAACACTCTTCTTAACCAAAAGGCAAGCAGGAAATAAACCAGCAGCACAACGGGCAGCAGCCATCCCCATGGGGTGTGATAATCGTGCATATAGATGGTTCTGCCTACAGCGGTAAGTACCCCCAGAATAAGGCAGGACGGGAAGTATGACAGAGCACGTACCTCTCCTTTCAATCCGAGCAGGCTGTTTACTCCCCAGCGCAAAAGAACCAGTATCAGGGTAATGATAATGGCGCTTGGCAGAGGGGCAAAATGGGTCTTGCCATGAGCCAGCGAAAAATGTAGGGCTTCCAGTACATCGCACTGAAATACATAAAGATAGATAAAACTGAAAATGGAAAAAAGAAAGCCGCACACGACGGTTTGTATGCGTGCGGCTTTCTTGTAGTTTTTATGGATATATTCATTCATAAATATTACTTCTGGCGTTTCAACACTACTGCCGAACGGGCAGGTATATACAATTTAAGCCATTCTTTCTTTTCCTTTGCATACAACGGATCGGCACATGTGAAATGGGCTATGGTATCGTCTGCAAATCCGAATCCGCCGAATGCTTTATTGTCTGTATTCAGAACAACACGGTATTCGCCGCGCGGAACAAGGAATCCGTAATCGGTAAACGAACGGGTCGGGCTGAAGTTAAATACAAAAATCAGGTCTTTCCGGCGATATGCCAATACCTGGTCGCCGTCGTTGTGCCAGATTTCTACCACATCGGTCTTTTGTATATTCTTGACTCCCTCGATCAGGTGTACCATCGCATTGTCGAAATCACCTAAATAGTGATAACATAAGTCCTTATCATCTACCAGATGCCACTGACGACGAGCGTATTTGTACGACCATCCGTTGCCTTCACGCGGGAAGTCAATCCATTCAGGATGTCCGAATTCATTTCCCATGAAGTTCAGGTAACCACCGTTAATGGTAGAAGCCGTAAGCAGACGGATCATCTTATGCAGGGCTATACCACGCTGTACAACGCCGTTTTCATCTCCTTTCTTGAAGTGCCAGTACATATCGGCATCTATCAGACGGAAAATAATGGTCTTGTCGCCTACCAGAGCCTGGTCATGGCTTTCGCAGTAAGAAATGGTCTTTTCATCCTTGCGGCGGTTGGTTACTTCCCAGAACATGCTGGACGGTTTCCAGTCTTCATCGCGGCGTTCCTTGATAATCTTAATCCAATAATCCGGAATGTTCATTGCCATACGGTAGTCGAAGCCGTATCCACCGTCGTTGAATGGAGCTGCAAGTCCCGGCATACCGGAAACTTCTTCGGCAATGGTAATGGCACGAGGATTGACCTGATGAATCAGCTTGTTGGCAAGTGTCAGATAGCAGATTGCATTGTCGTCTTCATGTCCGTTGAAATAGTCGCCATAATTACAGAAAGCCTCTCCCAGTCCGTGACTGTAATAAAGCATGGAAGTCACACCGTCGAAGCGGAATCCATCGAAATGGAATTCTTCCAGCCAGTATTTGCAGTTGGAAAGCAGGAAATGAATGACCTCGTTCTTTCCATAATCGAAGCACAAAGAGTCCCATGCCGGATGTTCGCGGCGTTCTCCCTGATAGAAATACTGGCAAGGATCACCGGCAAAGTTGCCCAATCCTTCTATTTCGTTCTTTACGGCATGTGAATGAACGATATCCATAATGACGGCAATACCCATCTGGTGTGCGGTATCGATAAGCTGTTTCAGTTCTTCGGGCGTTCCGAATCGGGATGACGGAGCAAAGAAACTTGAAACATGATATCCGAAGCTGCCGTAATATGGATGTTCCTGAATAGCCATAATCTGAATGCAGTTATAGCCATCTTTGGCCACACGCGGAAGAATATTTTCGCGGAACTCGTTGTATGTACCAACTTTCTCTGCATCTTGTGCCATACCGATGTGGCATTCATAAATCATCAGAGGAGAAACATTTGGTACGAATACCTTTTTCTTGAATTTATAAGGTTTTCCAGGGTTCCATACCTGCGCGCTGAAAATCTTGGTCTGGTCATCTTGAACAACACGTGTTGCCCATGCAGGAATACGTTCTCCGCATCCACCTTCCCAATAGACTTTCAACTTATATAAATCACCATGTTTCATGGCATTTTCCCGCAAGTTGATTTCCCAGTTTCCGGTATTTTTTACTCTTTTCAGCTTGTACTTGGCCTGTTCTTGCCAGCCGTTGAAATCACCAATCAGATAAATTTCTGTGGCATTGGGCGCCCATTCACGGAATGTCCATCCTTTTTCAGTCCGGTGCAGACCGAAATAAAGGTGTCCTGTTGCAAAGTCGGACAATGTCTTTTTTCCGATTAATTCTTTTTCCTTATCGATGGCATGCTGATGTCTGCCAGTGATAGCCTCTTTATAGGGCTCCAGCCAAGGATCATTTTTAATGATGTTCAATACTTCATCCATAGTATTAGAGTTTTATTAATGTACCCGAACTTTTACTATGACTTTTTTTACCCCGTCGGGTGTCACGCCAGGAGCGTGTCCGTCTTGTGGGAAAAATATAGCAAACATGCCCGGAGTTATAGTCAGATAATCTTTAGCCAATCCTTTATAGAAAGTGATGTCCTTTTCTGCATTATATGCTTCCTCCGGCAGGTCAATGCGAGGAGTATATCCCATAACCTCAACTCCAGACAATGGAATCTGAATATCAATAAACTGATTATGAGTTTCCAGTTTGGCTTCTTCTTTGGTCTTTGGTTTTGTCTGTGAGAAGTTAACCATCAGCTCACCTTCCTTTAACGTAATCTTACCGATTTCATGTGCATCTAAGTCGGTAGCTTTCAGAAATTCTACGGCTTGTGCAAACAAAGGATTCAGAGAAACATATTTCTCAAGATTTTCTAATTTATCTACAACCATAGTAGTAATATTTATTTGTGATTTTGTTTTTTTATATCATCTTATTATTCGAAGTCGTCAATTGTATAATTCGTGAAATCTGCAAAACGTTTCAGTTGCATGAAAACAGTTGTGATTTCGTCCATAAAATGAGGATTGTCGAAAAATGAATCAGGAATGTAATAAGCGACTGTATAGTCTTTACATTTTATATAGTCCGGATATGGAAAATCCTTTGGGAAGCCTTTGGGTAAGGTCTTCAGGTGACTCTCTCCTATTATGGGAAAATACTTTTTGAAAGCAGGATCTTCCACGATTGAACGGTATTCATCAATATTGTCGACTACCGACTGGCGGACAGCTTTCAGCATATTCGACGGCATACACCAGCTTCCTCCTGCCAGCATGCAGTGGCCCGGCTCCAGATGTATATAGTATCCGCAATGGTTTGATTTCTTTCCCCGGGAGTTTATATATCCCCCCATATGATTTTTGTAGGGAGATTTATCCGCCGAGAAACGGATATCCCGATAGATTCGGTAGGTACAGTCATGGGGACGAACATGCGAAACACTTTCATCGAATAACGAGATACGTGCTATAATGGTGGCAAGCAGATCTTCAAAGCAGCTTTGCACATGTTGATATTCGGCTTTGTGTTCCTGAAACCATTCACGGGTATTATTCTCTGACAAGCGTTTCAGAAAATCTAAAATTTCTGGTATATTCATGTCCTTATCCCTTTTTGTAACACAAACATACAAAATATATTTTGATAAACCGAATAAAACGTAAGTATTTTATAGGTTATCAATTATATTCAACAAATTCTGATGTATCTTTCCATTGGAAGCCAGTACCTGTGAGCCGGAGTAAAAAGAATCTCCTCCCTCGAAATCGGTAACCTTGCCTCCAGCGTTTTGCAGAATGATGGTGCCCGCTGCAATATCCCATGGTCCGATGAAAGCTTCAATACGGGCTTCGAACCGACCGGCTGCCACGTAACACAACTCTGCGGCGGCAGCTCCAAGCAATCGCAATCCTGCAACATTTCCATAAAGATTGTTTACCAGATGCAATGCCATAGGCTTGTATGCATCGGAAGCATACGGGAAGCCAAGTGCTATAAACGAATCATCGAGGTACGATACTGATGATACATGTATTTCTCTGCCGTTAAGATAGGATGGAGCACCTTTATAAGTCCAAAAACATTCATCCCGGCAAATCTCGTATACCACGCCTATCAATAATTCTTTTTTACTTCTTAAGGCAATGCTTACGCAGTAAGGAGCATTATCGTGAATAAAGTTTGTAGTTCCGTCCAGCGGATCGACCAGCCAGCAATATTCTTCATCGGAGAGACTACCGCTACCCTCTTCTGCAATAAAACCTGCTTCAGGGAGCAATCCCTTCAAGCAGGTTACAATTCTTTTCTCAGATTCCTTATCTACATACGACACGTAGTCGTGTGCATGCTTTTTCTCTACCGCTTCGCGATGAAATTTCTTCCTTTCATCGCGGATGAAACTTCCGGCTTCTACCGCAAGAGCACGTACTTTATCTGTGAGTTCTGATAAATCTAACATTATTTTTTCTCCTCTAAAAGTCTGCCATATCGGAATGTACCCTGACGGATAATTTTTCCGTTGCTGTCTGTTTCTATAAATGGACCGTCTTTCTTTCCCTGTTTGAAAAAGCCTTCAAAACGAATTCCGTCCTTTGTAACGATAGTACCTTTACCATCTTCTTTGCCTTTTGAGAAATGTCCGGTATAAACAGAGCCATCCTGCATGCGCAGAACTCCTTCTCCTTCGGCCATGTTATTCTTCCATTGGCCTTCGTACTCGTCACCGTTTCCCCATTTATAGTGTCCTTTTCCTGAACGTTGGTTTTTCACCCATTCACCTTCGTATACAGCTCCGTTCTGCCATGTAAAAGTACCGATTCCTTCCTGCCATCCGTTTTTAAACTGACCGACATATTTGTCGCCATTAGGATAGACATAAATTCCCTTTCCTGTACGTTCTCCGTCAGCATAGTCGCCTTCGTAACGTTCACCGTTCTGGAAGTAATAGATACCTTTTCCGTGCTGTACATCCCGAACCCAGTCGCCAATATACTTATCACCATTAGTATAATAAAAAGTACCTTTACCGTGTCGTTCACCATTTTTCCACTCGCCTTCATATTTCGAGCCGTCCTCCCACGTCATGATACCTTTTCCGTTTTTCAGGTCATTAGTCCATTCACCTTCGTACTTGGCCCCACCCTTCCAGGTATATGTGCCGTGGCCATTTCGTTTATCTTCGTGCCACATGCCAATATACAAGTCTCCATTATAATAGAACATCGTACCTTCACCTTCCTGAAAGTCGGCATACCACATACCCTCATAACGGTTATTATTCATAAAATAATAAGTACCCTGTCCGTGTTGCTGATCTTGATACCAGTGTCCTACATATTTTTCTCCGTCGCTAAATATATAGGTACCTTCTCCTTCACGTTTTCCTTTAACATATTCACCTTCGTATACATCTCCATTTTTGAAAACCGTTTTTCCCTTTCCGTTTGGACGCTTTCCTTTCAATTCACCTGTATACTCTGCTCCGTCTTTAAATTTATAATACCCTAACGACATCTGTGCAGAAGCCGACAAGCCTCCAAATGCCATCAGTGTAAATAATAAAAATGTATGTCTTGTCATTATTTCCTCTTTCTTTTTATTTAGATGTTCAAAAATAGTGTTTTTAACAGAGAGATTATAAAATCATTACACTTTTTTACCCGCAACGACCGCTATTAAGTTTTCTTTACAGAAATACCGTTGCGCCAATATCTGAAGCTCATCGGAAGTTACTTCACGAATAGCTTTTAGCGTATGTTCGAAGAAATCATTTTCCAGACCGGATGTTTCGATAAAAATCCAAGCATCCGAAAGAGAAAAGGCACTCTCATACGAACGGCACATATCTCCCAGCATATAATTACGAACCATTTCCAATTCTTTGTCCGAAACCTTTTCCGTGCATAAAATATCCATTTCCTTATAGACTTCGGATATGAGAGGTTCTACATATTCATTTGCAGCTTCTGTACTGATACCCAGAACTCCGATGCCAGGATAGTTGACCAGTCCGGCACCGATTCCATATGTATATCCCTTATCTTCGCGAATGTTTGACATTAACCGGCTTCCAAAATAACCGCCAAACAATGTAACAAGAACACGTAACTTTTGGTAATCCGGATGTTTCTGCCCGATAGAAAAAGCTCCTATTTTAATAGAACTTTGCAAAGCATCTGCTTTTTCTACGAAGATACGCTTATTTTCTTCTGTTTCAGGCTTAAAAGCCTTATGATCAATCTTGCGGGAAGTATCACCCCATTTTGATTCTCCGAAATGATGCTCAATACAGTGTATAATTTCGGGAGTGACCTTTCCTGAAACATATACCGAACAATTATCAGAATGATAGTACTGGTGATAAAAATCTTTTAAGACCTGACTGTTGATACGGTCATAGTCTTCCAGCTCCGCATAGCGTCCCAAGGGATGTGACAAGCCGAACAAAGCACGGTTTAAACGCTTTCTTGCCATGACATCTACACGTTGGGCATTAACCAAGAACTGCTGTTTGTTGACATCTACCACAACCGACAATTCTTTCTCCGGAAACGCCGGTTCCTTGATCATCGAAGCTAAAATTTCAATTGTTTTAGGAAAATATTTTCCTAAAGAATATAATGTAATAAAGCCGTAATTCAATGATGAAGACAAATCCAGCCACGCGCCGTAATAATCCAGCTTCTCGGCAATCTGCGATGAAGAGAATGACCGAGTGCCTTCACGTAACATACGGTTTGTAAACATTGCCAGCAACGGTTGTGTCTGATTCCACTGTCCTCCTTTAACCAGCAGGTCGAATCGTACTACATCTTCACTTCCTACCTGGATGACATTCAGCGGCATTCCATTCGGCATTACCCTGCGCTCAGGAGCGGCAATAGAAAAATGGTCTATTTGACGTATTTTCGGAGCTTTTGTTCTGTCTAAGGCCATTACTTCATTTCTTTATGTTCGTGCAAAAATTTTTCCGCACGAGCCAAATCCTGCGGAGTATCTATTCCAATCGTTTCTACTTCACTGATACCGACTTTTATGGTATATCCATTTTCCAGCCAGCGCAATTGTTCCAGTGATTCTGCCAGTTCCAAAGAAGACTGTGGTAAAGAAGTGATTTCTTTCAATACACCGGCGCGGTAAGCATATAGTCCGATATGTTTATAATATGTATGTTCCTTCAGCCATTCCGACTTATCCTTGTTACGCTGATAAGGAATGATGGAGCGACTGAAATACAAGGCATTCATATTTTTACTGACCACTACTTTCGGAGAGTTTACATTCTCCAGCGCATCAAAGCCGTCAGCCGGGGTAAAAGGTTTCACCAATGTTGCAATCTGAGTCGATTCATCATCGAAACAAGCTTTAATAGCCTCCAGCTGAGATTGCTGGATAAACGGCTCATCACCCTGAATATTGACAATAACATCGTATCCTTCACCTACTTTGCAAAATGCTTCGTAGCAGCGATCTGTACCACTTTTATGGTTTACTGAGGTCATTACGACCTTTCCTCCAAAAGCCTTGACAGCTTCTTCTATACGTACATCGTCGGTCGCTACGTATGCTTCATCCAAGATTCCGGATACTTGTTCATATACTCTTTGAATAACGGTCTTCCCGCCCAGCATCGCCAGTGGCTTTGCCGGAAAGCGTGTGGAAGCATATCTTGCTGGAATTATTCCGATAAATTTCATGGCATTCATACTTTTTATTGGTATGCAAATTTACAAAAAAAATCTATTTTTGTATTCAAAACTTCATAAATATGAAAACTGCATATCGTTGTGTCATTTGCTTGGGATCGAACTTAGAAGGTGAATATCATTTGTCTGCAGCAAGGAAAATATTAGACAATACTTTTCCCTGCATATCGTGGGGGCAGATTATAGAAACGCCTCCTGAGGGCACAAACAATCCTTCTCCTTATCTGAACCAGGCTGCTGTAATGGAAACCGGCATGTCTGCCGAAGACTTGAATTCTTTTTTCAAGGAAATAGAAAAAAAATGCGGAAGAACTCCTGACGGGAAACTGAGAGGAATTATTCCGCTGGATATTGATTTATTGGTGTATGACACAATCCTTCTGAAACCCGCAGACATGGAGAAGAACTATGTCCGACAGGCTCTGGCTTCAATCAGAGAATCCTAACATCAGACCAGTTTTATGTAACCTAAACGTGTATAATGAACACCATTGCTTTCATAGTGTGACATGACTTTTGCCGACGACAAATGCAGTACTTCGTGGAGGTTGATTTTGCGGCTATGGCAGCTTAGCACATTGGGCGTCTGACTTCGTGCAGCAGCTTTTACGAAAAAGGTATAGCGGTTCCCGTCACGATCGGCTGCCAACACATTCTGATCCACATAGAAATCGGCTTTGTAAGTATCTACTTGCAGACGGACATTCAGTACAGTGAGAAACATATCTTTCAACTTTTCTCCCACTTCACCGATATAACGGCTTACAGACGATATATGCCTTTTCTGGATTGTCAGTTCGAAATGTACCTTGGCAAACTTTTTGGCAAGAGCAACCAATGGTTCATAGCGCTTGGTTTCGACAACAAATTTATTTGCCAGCCAAAGCACATACGAGGGATCTACATAAAAAATCTCGGCCAGGCGCTTGCCTCTGTATTTACCAAAAGGAATGATATCGTCCGACTGCCCATAGCAATCTTCGAACGCAGCATTATCCTGCACATCGAGGAAAACGTTGCAATTCTGGAGTAACGCAAAGGCTCTTTCGGCTGCTGCATCGAATGTTACGGCCAGTGTCCGTACAAACAGCGGAGTCTTATCGTCGGCAAATACCCGCCAAAAGCCGTAATAAGGGCGGTAAGGAGTCGGCATGCTGATAATATATTTGCCATTATTCAATATTCTTCCACGATTAAACACTTCGATTCGGTCGAAAACTTTGGCTGCAAGTTCAGGAGATAGCTGGTATAAGGTAAGATTACGATCCATTACAATCCTCCTTCTTTTTTATAGGTTTCTGCAAGATAAAGAAAATTATCCGAATATCCAACGGCGGAAACATAAAAAAACGTGCTGACGTTTCAGAAAGAACGTCAGCACGTTTGTATTAAAACATCGGCACGTTTTTGAAGTCCTATGCCGACAAGTTTGCTTAGTTGGAATTTTTATTGGAAGAATACATCATCCAGTTGGCTGTTATTGTCCTCTTCCATTTCAGTAAGCTTATCCTTGCACGGGTCAAAATCCTGAGGAATATCAAAATATTCATCCTGAGAATACCCCAATGACTTGTCGGCATAAACTTTCTGCATGTATAAGCCCCATACCGGCAGTGCCATTGAAGCACCTTGTCCATCGCGCATCGTATCGAAGTGGATATCACGTTCTTCACCGCCTACCCAGCAACCCGAAACCAGTGAAGGAGTAAATCCCATAAACCAACCATCCGAATTACGGTTCGTTGTACCTGTCTTACCACCCATATCTGCTTTTATTCCATACAGACGGCGAACACGTCCACCGGTTCCTTCGTTGATTACAGCACGCAACATGACGAGCATCTTGTAAGCACTCGATTCGCTGATAACTTCTTCTACCTGCGGTGTAAATGTTGCAATAATGTTGCCTTCGTTATCTTCTATACGAGAAACAAAGAGCGGCGCAGTGCGAATACCCCGGTTGGCAAAAGCCGTATAAGCACTGACCATTTCGCCTACTGAAATTTCGCATGGTCCCAGACACAAAGATACTGTAGGCTGAATATCTCTGTTCAGGACACCAAACGAATGGATCAGGCGAACCAGAGCATACGGGTTAAGCTTACTCATCAGGTAAGCAGAGATCCAGTTATTGGAGTTGGCCAGTCCCCACTTCAACGTAACCATTTCGCCGTAATGCGACTTGGAACTGTTTCTCGGAGTCCACGCTTTTCCATTTTCATCGAACAAGGTCTGTTCAACATTTCTCACCTCGTCGCATGGCGAGAAACCGTTTTCCATAGCCAGCGTATATAGATAAGGTTTAATGGTTGAACCAACCTGACGGCGTCCGACCATAGCCATATCGTACTGGAAATAATTATAGTTAAGACCACCCACGTAAGCCTTTACATAACCGGTAATCGGATCCATCGACATGAATCCCGCACGCAAGAAATGTTTGTAATAGCGGATAGAATCCAGCGGAGTCATAATAGTATCCTTTTCTCCGTCCCATGAAAAGACTGTCATTTCATGTTTGGTATTGAATGCCCTGCGAATCTCCGCCTCCGAACAGCCCGCTTCCTTCATCTCACGGTAACGGTCGGACTGACGAACGGAACGTTCCAAAATCTTGTCGACCTCTTCCTGAGTAAGTTCGTTGGTATACGGAGCAGTCTTACGTCCGTATTTTTCCTTGAAGAAGCGCGGTTGCAAGTATTTTGCTACATGTTCGTACACGGCCTCTTCGGCATACTGCTGCATGTGCGAGTTGATAGTTGTATAAATTTTCAGTCCGTCGGTATAGATGTTATAGTTTGTTCCATCCTTTTTCTTGTTCTTTGCACACCATCCGTACAGCGGATTGTTTTTCCACGCCAGAGAATCCTCATAATACTGCTGCTTTTGCCAGCCTCTGTAGTTTGAGCGCTCAGGTTTCTTTGCCGTCATAATTCTACGCAAATACTCGCGGAAATAAGTTGCCAGTCCGTCTTTATGGTCAACAGGCTGAAATTTCAGTGTCAGCGGTAATGCCTGCAGTGAATCCCGCTCGGCTTTGGTAATATAATCGGCCTTGTACATCTGGTCGAGCACCGTGTTACGGCGTCCGCGCGAGCGCTCGTTGTACCGGCGAGGATTATACAGCGACGGATTCTTGCACATACCTATCAGCGTAGCAGCTTCCTCTATTGTAAGATCCTTCGGGTCTTTCGAGAAATAAGTCTTGGCGGCAGTCTTGATACCTACTGCATTGTTCAGAAAGTCGAACTTGTTGAGGTACATAGTCAGGATTTCTTCCTTGGTGTAATAACGTTCCAGTTTTACGGCAATCACCCATTCTATCGGCTTTTGCAGCAAACGTTCCATTACATTATCTGCAGTAGGCGAATAAAACTGCTTAGCCAGCTGCTGTGTAATGGTACTGCCACCTCCTGCATGTTTCTGCATAAAGATACCACGTTTGATAACAGCACGCATAAACGCACGGATGTCTATGCCGGAATGTTCGCTGAAACGTACATCCTCTGTTGCAACAAGTGCATGTACCAGATTAGGCGACAGATCATTGTAGCCTACATATACACGATTTTCCTTACTGTAAGACCAGGTACCCAGCAACTGACCGTCGTCGGATATAATCTGGGTTGCAAATTTCAGATTCGGGTTTTCCAGTTCCTCCACCGGAGGCACATAACCAATCCACCCTTTTGCGATAGCTGTAAAGACTACAGTTACCGATAATACTCCTAATGCGAGCAATGCCCACAACACGTATATAAATTTCTTCCTCATGATAAATTAATATGCTATACCTATTTAATTTACAACAAATTCTGCGGAAATAAATTTGTTTCCGGCAGTATGAATTAAGAAAACGTGCAAAAATAAGGAAATTCACTGGAATAAACGAATAAAACAATATGAGAAGTTACTGAGTTTTTGTACAAAAAATAGAATGATTTGTACAAAAGATGAAATTTTTCGTACAAAAAATAAGAAAACACAATGACGGGGAAATAAAAACTTCAGTGAATTTATATGAAAAAAGAGTGGCGCTTTTATTTTTTTTGCCTACCTTTGAACTCCGGTATTATAAAAACAATTCATAAAACCGAAAATATGGAAAATAGAAGTTTAGTAACCATTGCCAATCATTCTAAAGAACGTATCCTTTATCTTTTGGAAATGGCAAGAGAGTTTGAAAAGAAACCCAACCGTCACTTACTGGATGAAAAAATCGTTGCAACCCTTTTCTTTGAACCTTCCACGCGTACTCGTTTAAGTTTTGAGACTGCGGCAAACAGACTGGGTGCCAAGGTTATCGGATTTACAGACCCGAAGGTGACAAGTTCTTCAAAAGGTGAAACACTGAAAGATACCATTATGATGGTAAGCAACTATGCCGACATCATCGTAATGCGTCATTATCTGGAAGGAGCGGCACGTTATGCCAGTGAAATTGCTCCGGTGCCTATTGTCAACGCCGGCGATGGAGCCAACCAGCATCCTTCTCAGACAATGCTCGACCTCTATTCCATATATAAAACACAGGGCACACTGGAGAACCTGAACATTTATCTGGTGGGCGACCTGAAGTATGGTCGTACGGTACATTCCCTGCTGATGGCCATGCGCCACTTTAATCCGACCTTCCATTTCATCGCACCCGAAGAACTGAAAATGCCGGAAGAATACAAACTGTACTGCAAGGAGCACAACATTAAATATATCGAGCATACGGATTTCACGGAAGAAACCATTGCCGATGCGGACATCTTGTACATGACACGCGTACAGCGGGAACGTTTTACCGACCTGATGGAATACGAACGAGTTAAAGATGTGTATATCCTCCGCAACAAGATGCTGGAACATACTCGCCCCAACCTCCGTATTCTTCATCCGCTGCCTCGTGTAAACGAGATTGCTTACGATGTAGACGACAACGAAAAAGCATACTATTTCCAGCAGGCTCAGAACGGACTTTATGCCCGCGAAGCTATTTTGTGCGACGTACTGGGCATTACACTGGACGAAGTTAAGGCGGACACCGAAAGATAAATAAACTTTTTAAACAAATTAATCAAGAAAGATTATGAACGAAAAGAAAGAACTGCAGGTAGCCGCCCTTGAGAATGGAACGGTTATCGACCATATACCCTCGGATAAAGTATTTACAGTTGTTGCACTGCTCGGATTGGAAAACACGGACAGCAACATCACTATCGGAAATAATTTCGAAAGCAAGAAGCTGGGAAAGAAAGGCATTATCAAGGTGGCCGACAGATATTTTACTGACGAAGAAGTGAGCCGCCTGTCGGTTGTTGCCCCCAACGTAAAGCTGAACATTATCCGCCATTACGAAGTAGTGGAGAAAAAGCAGGTGCTGATGCCCGACGAGCTGAAGGGTATCGTGAAATGCAACAATCCGAAATGTATTACCAATAACGAGCCGATGCAGACGTGGTTCCATGTTATCGATAAGGAACAGGGTATCTTGAAATGCCACTATTGCGAAAAAGAGCAACAGAAGGATAATATCAAACTGATCTGATAACCGTATGAAGCAAGACTGGAAGCCAGGAACAATGATTTATCCGTTGCCAGCCGTGCTGGTCAGCTGCGGTAGTTGTAAAGAAGAATATAACATCATCACTGTGGCGTGGGTAGGAACCATCTGTACCAATCCGCCGATGTGTTATATATCTGTCAGGCCGGAACGGCACTCCTATCCCATTCTGAAGAAGAATATGGAGTTCGTGATTAACCTGACGACTAAAGATATGGCTTACGCAACAGACTGGTGTGGGGTGCGATCGGGCAAGAACTTCAACAAGTTCGAGGAGATGCATCTTACCCCGGGACCGGCTTCTGTGGTACGGGCCCCTATTATCGAGGAGTCGCCCTTGTGCATCGAGTGCAGGGTAAAGGAAATTGTATCACTGGGCTCGCACGATATGTTTATCGCCGATGTGGTAAACGTAAAGGCTGACGAGAAATACCTGGACTCCGATACGGGAAAGTTCGACCTGGCAAAATCGAATTTACTGGTTTATGCGCATGGAGGCTACTACGAAATGGGCAGTAAAATCGGGAAATTCGGCTGGTCGGTAGAAAAGAAAAAATAGAGCGTTAATATGAAAAAAGCTGCTTTTATCCTCATGGCAAGCCTCCTGCTGGCAACGAATCTTCAAGGCCAGTCGAGAGGGAGCAGACGGGATGCCTCGCGCGACCCGCTGGTCAACGTGGGGGTAAAAGCAGGCTTTAATTCGTCGATGTTCTTTATAGACCGCCTCTCGGTAGGAGGACAGGAACTAAACGATATCCAAAACAACTACAAAGTAGGTTATTTCGGGGCATTTTTTTGCCGTTTTAACCTGAAAAAGCATCATTATCTTCAGACAGAAATTTCTTACAATGTTTCAAAAGGAAGTATTTCCGTTGCCAGTACGGCCGACAACCGGGATATCTTGCAGCATAGCGCACTGGTAAAGACTTCCATAAATTCCATCGACCTGCCTGTGCTTTATGGGTATAAATTTGTGGATGCACGCCCGTATGGAATGGCATTCTTTCTCGGTCCGAAAGTGTCGTATAATTGGAGAAAGCATTGCAAGAACGAATATTCAGGCTTCTATCAGCAAAACATAACAGAAAAACTCCATCCGTTTTGTTACAGTGCCGTAGTGGGACTTGCGGTCAATGTTTCGAATATCTTCTTTGACTTCCGTTACGAAGCAGCCCTGCATAATATGGTGAAAGCGGTAACGTTCGACAAGAATCTTACCGAATCTCCTTATTGCGACCAGGATATATCTCTCAAGCGACGAAAGAATGTACTGAGTTTTTCATTGGGAGTAATTTTTTAACGAACATAATATTACCTTTTTAAAATGCTATAACATGAAAAGAGACGATTTGATTTTTGACATCATTGAAAAAGAACATCAGCGCCAGCTGAAAGGTATCGAATTGATTGCATCCGAAAACTTTGTGAGTGATCAGGTTATGCAGGCTATGGGTTCATGCCTTACCAATAAATATGCAGAGGGTTATCCGGGCAGACGATATTATGGCGGCTGCGAGGTGGTAGACCAGAGCGAACAGATTGCTATCGACCGTCTGAAACAAATCTTCGGAGCCGAATGGGCAAACGTACAGCCTCATTCTGGTGCACAGGCCAATGCTGCCGTATTTCTGGCTGTATTGAACCCGGGAGATAAGTTCATGGGACTGAATCTGGCACATGGTGGTCATCTTTCTCATGGTTCGGCTGTCAATACTTCGGGTATCATTTATACTCCGTGTGAATATAATCTGAATAAAGAAACCGGACGTGTAGATTACGACCAGATGGAAGAAATCGCATTGCGCGAACATCCTAAGATGATTATCGGTGGTGGTTCTGCTTACTCGCGTGAATGGGATTACAAGCGTATGCGTGAAATAGCCGACAAGGTAGGTGCTATTTTCATGGTAGATATGGCTCATCCCGCAGGTTTGATTGCCGCTGGCTTGCTGGATAATCCGTTGAAGTATGCTCACATTGTTACTTCTACTACTCACAAGACTTTGCGTGGTCCGCGTGGTGGTGTAATTCTGATGGGTAAGGACTTCCCTAACCCATGGGGCAAAAAGACTCCTAAGGGAGAAATCAAGATGATGTCTCAGTTGCTCGATTCTGCTGTATTCCCGGGCATTCAGGGTGGACCGCTGGAACATGTCATCGCTGCCAAGGCTGTAGCATTCGGCGAATGTCTGCAACCTGAATATAAGGAATATCAGAAGCAGGTTAAGAAAAATGCAGCTGTGCTTGCACAGGCTTTGATGGACCGTGGCTTTACCATCGTTTCCGGCGGTACAGACAACCATTCTATGCTGGTAGACTTGCGTAGCAAATATCCAGATCTTACGGGTAAGGTAGCCGAAAAGGCATTGGTTTCGGCCGATATTACCGTAAACAAGAATATGGTTCCGTTTGATACTCGTTCTGCTTTCCAGACTTCAGGTATTCGTTTGGGAACTCCGGCTATAACGACCCGTGGTGCTAAAGAAGATTTGATGTACGAAATTGCAGAAATGATAGAAACCGTATTGTCGAACGTAGACGATGAGAAAGTTATTGCTTCCGTTCGTGCACGTGTAAACGATACGATGAAGAACTATCCGATTTTTGCTTATTAATAAAGTCCGTTTCTGTTTTTTATCAGGAATGTGGAGGAAAAGGTAAACAAATGTCCTGATAAATTGTTTCTCTGACGGTACTTAATAAAATATGAATATATGAAAAAAACGAGTTTTATGGCTATTTTACTGAGCTCATGCTTGGTACTTAGCAGTTGCGGTTCTTTGAATAATACTGCCAAAGGTGGTATGATTGGTGGCGGAAGTGGTGCTGCATTGGGCGCTATTATCGGTGGTATTGCCGGACAGGGCAAAGGAGCTGCTATCGGTGCTGCAGTAGGTGCTGCCGTCGGTACAGGTGCCGGTGTCCTGATTGGAAAGAAAATGGACAAGGCTGCAGAACAGGCTGCCCAGATTCAGGGTGCTGAAGTAGAACAGGTAACTGACAACAATGGCTTGCAGGCAGTAAAAGTTACTTTCGATTCTGGTATCTTGTTTAGTACAAGCAGTTCATCTCTGAGTACTTCTGCCAAGGCATCACTCAGCAAGTTCGCAAACAATGTATTGAACCAGAACCCGGACATGGACGTTGCCATTTACGGATATACTGACAATACTGGCTGGAAAAACAGTACAGCTGCCGAAAGTGTACAGAAAAATCAGGAGCTGTCTCAGGCACGTGCCCAGAGCGTTTCAAGTTATCTGCTGGGATGCGGCGTTGCAACTTCACAGATTAAAAGTGTAGAAGGTATGGGAGAAAGCAATCCTGTTGCAGACAATAGTACTGAAGCGGGACGAAAAGAAAATCGTCGTGTGGAAGTATATATGTATGCCAGCCAGCAAATGATTCAGCAGGCAGAAGCTGGAACATTGAAGTAAAACTCAGCTATTCCTGAAAATAAAAAATCCAACTGAATAATCTGGAACGATTTTCAGTTGGATTTTTTATGTCTTTACAAAAAGAGAATTTATCTTCCTCACTCTTCTGTTCCGGTTTCATCGCCTTTCAGTATCGGTAAGGTTATCTGATATTTAACGGCAAGAATGCGAACGATGAAAACCGTAACCCCTCCCATTATTTGTGAAATGTACGTTTCCAGTCCTATCTGCAGGCAAATCCAGTAAACCAGTCCTCCTATGACACATGCCATTGCGTAGATTTCCTTACGGAAAATCAATGGAATTTCATTGATGAATACATCACGAATGACTCCTCCTGCCGCTCCCGTTATACTACCCATGATGATAGCTACCCAGAAAGGATAGCCCAACGAAATGCTTTTTCCAAAGCCTACAACGGTGAACAAGGCCAATCCGATACTGTCGAAAAGAAAGAAGGTGTTGTTCAAGTGAATAAGATATTTTCCAAAAATGATAACAAAGAACATTGCAAAGGCAGTACAGATCAAGTAAATAGGGTCTGTCATCCAGACAGGCGTGACGTTTAGCATAACGTCACGCAAGGTTCCTCCACCGATTGCTGTTGCCAGACCTACAATGTATGCGCCAAACCAGTCAAATCGTTTAGCTGATGCCAGGCGGATGCCACTGATGGCGAAAGCAAATGTTCCTATAAAATCAAGTATCTGAACAAATGATGGCATTTTATATTGAGTTTATTAATAATTACCAAGTATAACTTACACCAAAGCTAAGCAGTTCCTGTAACTGGAAGTAACTGTCTTCCGGATCAGCTTTAGAAACTGAATCGTCGAAACGAGTATGAACAAACAGTTTCGTAGAGAAGTATTTGTTGAAAGCAAAGGTGAAGGTATTTTCCCATTCCGACAAGACTTGTTCATAGTTTGTCGTATAAGAAAAACGAGACTCCCATGTCAGACCAGTCAGGACAATCCATTTCAACGTAGCTTCCAATCGGGAACCCAACTGGTTCTTTACTTTCTCTCCCGCATCGATATTAAACTTTGTAGGATCGATTCTATCACTTGCCACACTATAGCGTGTGTAGTTGAACGGATTAATCAGTACAGACAAATTACAAACTGCGTCTCTTGTATACTTATAATCCATACCGATACCGATATTCAACTCAGACGGAGATAATAAAGAAGAAACCAAGTTGTCGGAGTTCGTTTCATAACTGGAAAAGAACTGTGTCTTAAATTCTGCCGAAACCGTATAATACCAGTTGGTAATGGCTTTATAACCAAACTTTGAACTTAAACGGATCAAGTCTTCACTTGTCTTATATTGATGCACGGTATCAGACGGAGCTGAGATAAAACCAAGTTTCCACTCCAGTTTGTTCTCGAATTGTATTTTTTGCTTGTCGTCATAGTTAAGCTGCAATACAGCTCCCGAAAGTAACGAAACTGTACTTTCACCTCCTTTGTACCAGTTGTCTGAAATATAGTTCTGTGAGAATTGTGCATATCCATTTCCGCTGAAAGACCAGAAGTTCGGTTTTACAACCAGCAAGTCCTTTTCTCTCACCTGTCCGGTTTGCGAAGCTGCTCCCACCAGATAAAATACTTTTTCTTTTTTGGGCTTTCTTACCTTCAACTTATCCGATAAAGGTTCTATTCCCTTCAAATCATTTTCATTTTTATGCACCAGATTAGGATACTGTAGATAGAACGTAAGCAACTGTTTGTTTACCTCCTTATTAATATCAGCCGATCGTGTCAGCCGTGGAACCTGAAAAACAGAATCTTTTATGGCATCTTCCTTTACAAAAGGAATAACAGGTTTCCAGTCGTCTATGGAGAAAGCCTGCTCAATCGGTTCTGAATAATAAGTAGCCGGCACAATAAACTTGTAAAAATCTGGATTAGAACGAATCCACGATGGAGCCTCCGGTAAGAAAATATCATCCCAGCGGTCCAGCATATCCTGATAATTTTGACGGAAACCGTATAAAAAAGCTTGGAATTTTTTTACGGAAGGGTTAATCCGTAAAGACGCTGATTGCGCCATTTTCGCTTTCACAGTTTCTACAACCTTCTTACGGTATACTGTATCGGCGGAACTAGCTTGTTTCAGACCCTCTGCTTGCTTGATACTTTCTACAATCGTATCGTTGGCTAATGTTAAGTCTTGTAATTCCTTAGCCTGACTCGCTTCATTTATCAGGAAGGACATAGTTATAAACATACCTAGTGTTTTCATTCTTATTCTTATTCGTCAATTTTCCTGCAAAAATACAATTAAATTTAGTCATATAAAATGATATTATAACAAATTGTGTCCTTGTTTTTACTCAAGTTCTTGTCGACTAATTAGTTCTTTGTAATGTTTTGTTGTTTTCCTTGTGGGAGATTTGGCTTTTTTTTATAATTTTGCAACTTTGAATAGTAGTGTTAGATTAATAAATCACTTTAAAACAATTATATTGTGGCAGAAACAAAGTACATTTTCGTAACAGGTGGTGTTGCCTCTTCATTAGGTAAAGGTATTATATCATCATCTATCGGTAAATTGCTGCAGGCCAGAGGCTACAGCGTAACTATACAAAAGTTCGACCCGTATATCAACATTGACCCGGGAACCTTGAACCCTTATGAACACGGAGAGTGTTACGTGACAGTCGATGGGCATGAAGCCGATCTGGACTTGGGACATTACGAACGCTTCCTTGGTATTCAGACAACCAAAGCGAATAATATCACAACCGGCCGTATCTACAAGAGTGTTATCGATAAGGAACGTCGTGGTGACTATCTGGGTAAAACAATTCAGATTATCCCTCATATTACCGATGAAATTAAGCGTAATGTCAAATTGCTGGGAAACAAATATAAGTTCGATTTTGTCATTACAGAAATTGGTGGTACAGTAGGTGATATCGAATCATTGCCTTATCTGGAAAGTATACGCCAGTTGAAATGGGAATTGGGCAAGAATGCCTTGTGTGTACACCTTACTTATGTTCCTTATTTGGCTGCTGCTGGTGAACTGAAGACTAAACCGACTCAGCATTCTGTAAAGGAACTTCAATCGGTAGGTATTCAGCCTGATATTCTGGTATTGCGTACGGAGCATAACCTTAATACCAATCTGAAGAAAAAAGTTGCTTTATTCTGTAATGTAGACGACAATGCTGTAGTACAGTCAATGGATATGCCGACAATTTACGAAGTGCCTCTCCGCATGCAGGAACAGAAGCTGGATGTAACTATCCTTGAAAAGATGGGACTTCCTGTCGGTGAAACTCCAGAACTTGGTCCATGGAAAGAATTCCTTAACCGCCGTCATAATGCAACTGAAAAGGTTACAATCGGATTGGTTGGAAAATATGATTTGCAGGATGCATACAAGTCTATTCTGGAAGCATTGTCACAGGCAGCAACATATAACGACCGCAAAGCAGACATCCACTTCATCAACAGTGAAAAGTTGAATGATGAAAATGTAGAGGAAATGCTGAAGGATATGGATGGCGTTATTATCTGTCCGGGATTTGGTCAGCGTGGAATTGAAGGAAAGTTCGTTGCCTTGAAATATTGTCGTACACACGATGTTCCGACCTTCGGTATCTGCTTGGGTATGCAGTGCATGGCTATTGAATTTGCTCGTAATGTATTGGGATATGCAGATGCAAACAGTCGTGAAATGGATGAAAAGACTCCTCATAATGTAATTGATATCATGGAGGAACAAAAGTCTATTACTAATATGGGTGGAACGATGCGTCTGGGTGCTTATGAATGTGTACTCGATCCGAACTCAAAGGTATATCAGGCTTATAAGACTGAACATATCCAGGAACGTCACCGCCATCGCTATGAATTCAATAATGATTATAAAGCTGAATTCGAGAAAGCTGGCATGAAATGTGTAGGTATCAATCCGGAATCTGATCTGGTAGAAATCGTAGAAATTCCTACTTTGAAATGGTATATCGGAACACAATTCCATCCGGAATACAGCAGTACGGTATTGAAACCACATCCTCTTTTCTTATCGTTCGTCAAAGCGGCTATCGATAAATAATAGGTATTAATTTGTAAATAGAAAGAAATGGACAAAAACACGTTAGTGGGATTTGCCTTGATTGGAGCGGTTATTGTAGGTTTCGGAATCTACAATCGCCCCAGTCAGGAGGAAATGACACGTGCACAACATTATCAGGATTCAATTCAGGCTGTAGCACAAAAACAAGAGCAGATGCGTAAAGCTCAAGAAATTGCAGCATCACAGCCTGTATTGCCGGATTCTACATCTCTGTTCTTTCAGTCTTCGCAGGGAACAGAGCAATTTACTACGTTAGAGAACGATTTGGTTCAACTTACCTTCTCGAACAAAGGTGGACGGGTTTGCAAGGCCATGCTAAAGGAATACAACGACCAGCAGCATCAGCCTTTGGTTCTTTTCGATGGAAAAGATGCTTCTCTGAGCCTTGGCTTTGATGGTAAAAATGAAAACATACTGAGCAGCCAAATGTATTTTCAGGCTACAGATGTAACAGACAGCACTGTTACCATGCGTCTGAACGCAGCCAATGGCGGTCATCTGGATTTCATCTATAAGTTACTCCCGAATTCATATGTAGTAGACTTTACCGTTCAAGCAAACGGCTTGCAGAATTTCTTCTCTCCTTCTGTTAAGACCATGAGCGTAGACTGGAAACAGCGTGCTCGTCAGATGGAAAAAGGTTACACTTTCGAACAGCGGTATACCTCACTTACTTACAAGCCTGTAGACGACAGTTTCGACTACTTGAGTGAAACAAAGGATGAAAAAGAAACCATTCCAGAAGTTCTTGACTGGGTAGCTTTCAAGAATCAGTACTTTTCGTGTGTCTTCATGGCAGAAAAGAATTTTGAAAATGCAACGCTCGAGTCAAAGATGGAACAAAAAGGAAGTGGTTACATGAAGAGCTATTCAGCTGAAATGAAGGCGGCTTTCGATCCGACAGGAGCACAGCCCAGTCATTTCCAGTTCTATTTCGGACCGAATCACTTTAAAACTCTTTTAGCTTCCAATGATTTGTCGTTCAAGGATAAAGATCAGGAACTTGAAGATTTGGTTTATCTGGGATGGCCGATTATTCGTTTGATTAACCGCTGGTTCACCATCAATCTTTTCGACTGGCTGTCAAGCTGGGGACTGAGTATGGGTATCGTAATCTTGCTGATGACCATTATTGTTAAGATTCTGGTACTTCCGACTACTTGGAAATCATTCATTTCGTCGGCAAAGATGCGTGCATTGAAGCCGTATGTCGATAAGATCAATGCTAAATATCCGAAACAGGAAGATGCGTTGAAGAAACAACAGGAAACAATGGCACTATACAGTCAGTATGGTGTAAGCCCGATGGGAGGATGTCTTCCTATGCTTATCCAGACTCCGGTGTTCATGGCACTGTTCTTCTTTGTGCCTAACGCTATTGAATTGCGTCAGCAGAGCTTCCTGTGGGCAAGCGACCTTTCCGCATACGATGACTTAATCAGCTGGAGTACCCATATTCCTTTGCTGGGAACTCACCTGAGTTTGTTCTGTCTGTTGTTTAGTATAACAACAGTTTTGAATCAGATCATCATGATGAAACAGCAAGATATGGGCAACAATCCTCAAATGGCTGCCATGAAGTGGATGATGTACATCATGCCTGTCATGTTCTTCTTCATCTTCAATGAGTATGCTTCCGGATTGAGTTACTATTATTTCATTTCAGGTTTGATCGGTATTATTACCATGTGGATTATGCGCCGTATGACCGATGAAAAGAAATTGCTGGCACAACTTGAAGCTAATAAGAAAGCTCCTTCAGAGAGAAAGACAAGCGGACTGATGGCTAAGCTGGAAGCTCTGCAGAAAGAGCAGGAGCGCCTTCAGAAAGAACGTCAGGAACGTATGAATAAGAAATAATACTTTCTTGCATAATAATCAGAATGCAGGTAAATCGGGAAAACAAATTCTGGTTTACCTGCATATTTTTTATCTCAGATTTTCAGGTAGCACTTACCTTATGATAAGTCTTTACAGGAAATAAAGGCACTATAAAGTGTAAGCCGTTTCAAGGCAAAAGCAGAGAGAACGGTAAACTTCCATGCTATATCCAAAGAAAAATCTCCCAGCTCTTATCTGATATTACATAAAAAAGCAGAAAGAGCAGAGAGATTTTTATATATAAAATTAAAAATGCAATGCCGTTTTGCAGATTGGCCTGAGAATTATTTCAAGCAATATAATTCGGAAGGCGTAGTTCGTTTCAACGGGATAACCTGAACTCCCCCATCTCCTATTGATATACCATATTGCTTGAATGCCGTTTCCACTGTTTTATATGCCAAGTCCGGATGATTGTTATCCTTACTCAGGTGGCAAAGCCAGAGATATTTCAGTCGGGAAGGGAAATGCTCGGCCAGATAATTAGCCATTTCCCGGTTACTCATATGTCCGTTAGGACCGGCGATACGCTCTTTCAGGTACCGAGGATAAGGTCCCATTTGCAGCATAGCTTCATCATAATTAGCTTCCAGTACCAAATAATCAGAACGGTCAATATATGTAGCCGCCGTATCTGTAATATGACCGATATCAGTCAGGAAAGAGAATATTTTATCTTCCACCTGTATGCAATATCCAACGTTATCCGTACCATCATGAGGCACCTCGAAACACGTTACATTAAAATCCCCCAGCTCAACAGTTTCCCCCTTGCGTATGAAACGAGTATGTTCGGCATCCAGTTTTTCTGTCATGCAATAACTCCGATTGATACCAGCATGCACTTCCGGAGTTGAATAGATTGGAATATTATGCTTCTTCGCCAGATGTCCAACAGCCTTGATATGGTCGGCATGGTCGTGAGTAACAAACACCGCACGTACCGTATCCAGATTCAACGCATAATCCTTGAATATCTTCTTTATATTTCGTATGCCGATACCCGCATCAATCAATATTCCACATGTTTTTGTCGCCAGGTAATAACAGTTGCCGCTGCTTCCGCTACCCAGACTAAGAAATCGTACCTCCATATATTATTGTATTCTTTATTTTTTGGAAGCACAAAAGTACAAAAAAGAAAGGAGCCTGCCAATATCCATGCAGACCCCCTTCCACAAATTACTATTCTTTTATAATCAGAATTCGAAGAATTTTTTCGCATTGTTGTAGCAGATATCTTCCACCATCTGCTGTACACGAGGCATTTCACATTCCGGAATTTCTCCGTTTTCTACATCATTACCCAGCAAGTTACACAAAGTACGGCGGAAATATTCATGACGCGGATACGACAGGAACGAACGAGAATCTGTCAGCATACCAACAAAACGGCTCAACAAGCCCAGCAGTGACAAGGCATTCATCTGTTTTTCCATACCATCTTTCTGATCGAGGAACCACCATCCTGAACCGAACTGAATCTTTCCCGGGATAGAACCATCCTGGAAGTTACCCAGCATAGTAGCAATAACTTCGTTGGCACACGGATTCAAGTTATACAAAATAGTCTTTGTCAGCTTGCCTTCAGTATTCAGTTTATCCAGGAACTTCGCCATAGCCTTTGCAGTCGTGAATTCACCGATTGAATCGAAACCGGTATCAGGGCCCAAAAGCTTGAACATCTTCGTATTGTTGTTACGGATAGCACCGTAGTGGTACTGCTGAGTCCATCCAGTTTCCCAGTCCATTTCAGCAAATACAATCAGCATAGCCGACTTGAATTTCAGGATTTCCTCCTTAGACAGTTCCGTACCACCATACACTTTATTAAAGATAGCTCTGATTTCTGCGTCAGTATAATCCTCAGCATAGAACTCTTCGATACCATGATCGGACAACTTACAGCCTTGTTCGGCAAAGAATTCATGACGTTTGCGCAAAGCAGCTACCATATCGTCGAATGAGGAAATAGTCACACCGCTTACTTCCGACAATTTTTCCATGTACGCACGGAAGTCTGCCGGAACTTCCACAGCCATAGCCTTGTCAGGACGCCATGTAGGCAACATCTTGATTTCAAAACCACTTTCGCGTGTTGCGATATGATATTCCAGCGAGTCGACCGGATCATCGGTAGTACATACTGTTTCAACATGATAACGGCGCATCAGGTTACGAGCAGAATATTCAGGAGTTGCCAGCTTAGCATTACATTCATCGAAGATTTCGCGGGCAGTAGACGGATTCAATATTTTTTCAATTCCAAAGCAAGTTTTCAATTCCAGATGAGTCCAGTGATACAGCGGATTACGGAAAGTATAGGGAACCGTTTCAGCCCATTTCTCAAATTTTTCCCAGTCGGTAGTATCTTTTCCTGTACAGTAACGTTCGTCCACACCATTACTACGCATTGCACGCCATTTATAGTGATCGCCACCCAGCCAGATTTCTGTAATAGACTTGAACTGATAGTCGTCGGCCACCATTTTCGGAATCAAGTGACAATGGTAATCGATAATAGGCATCTTGGCTGCATGATTGTGATACAATTCCTGCGCTGTTTCTGTTTTGAGCAGGAAATTTTCATCCATAAATTTTTTCATAAAGCTTTGTTTTTGAGTTTATGTATTTTGTTCGGTATTTTCATAAAAATCGAATAACGGTAGTAGAATTTGTGTTGTTCAACATCAATTCCGTTTTATTTGCCGTTATCGAACACGAAAGTAGAAATTTTATTTGGAATAACAAAATATTTCGTATATTTGCAGCGATTATTTAATAAAATTAATCTCTGAAAAACAGAAATAAAACGTTAACTATAAATATTTTTTACTGCTGATTAAATAATATTTTCGTCTTTATACCTTTCTTATAAAGAGAAAATTTTAATTGTAAAAATACGGAACTTAAAATATACAAGTATGAAAGCATTAAACAAAGAAACTGCAAACAAGACAGTTCGTCCTGAGAGAATCATTCAATTTGGTGAAGGTAATTTCTTGCGTGCATTTGTAGACTGGATTATCTATAACATGGACCAGAAGACAGATTTCAACAGCAGTGTAGTTGTCGTACAGCCTATCGACAGAGGTATGGTAGACATGCTGAACGCACAGGACTGCCTGTACCACGTTAACCTGCAAGGACTCGATAAAGGCAAAACCGTAAACAGCCTGACACTTATCGACGTTATCAGCCGTGCACTGAATCCCTATACACAAAACGACGAATTCATGAAACTGGCCGAACAGCCTGAAATGCGTTTCGTAATCTCAAATACAACCGAAGCCGGTATCGCTTTCGATCCTTCTTGCAAGCTGACCGATGCTCCTGCCTCTTCTTATCCCGGAAAACTGACTCAGTTATTGTATCACCGTTACAAGACCTTCAACGGCGATATGTCAAAAGGTTTGATCATTTTCCCGTGCGAATTGATCTTCCTGAACGGACATAAACTGAAAGAAACCATTTATCAGTATATCGAATTGTGGAACCTGGGCGACGATTTCAAGAACTGGTTCGAAAAAGCCTGCGGCGTATACGCTACACTGGTAGACCGTATCGTACCGGGATTCCCGCGCAAGGAAATTGCTGAGATTAAAGAAAAATTACAGTACGATGATAACCTGGTTGTACAGGGCGAAATTTTCCACTTGTGGGTTATCGAAGCTCCGCAGGAAGTAGCCAAAGAATTCCCTGCCGACAAGGCCGGACTGAACGTATTGTTTGTACCGTCTGAAGCTCCTTACCACGAAAGAAAAGTTACCTTACTGAACGGTCCTCACACCGTATTGTCACCGGTAGCTTACCTGTCGGGCGTGAATATTGTCCGCGATGCCTGCCAGCATCCGGTTATCGGCAAGTACATCCACAAAGTAATGTTCGACGAGCTGATGGAAACGCTGAATCTTCCGAAAGAAGAACTCGAGAAATTTGCTCACGATGTATTGGAACGTTTCAACAATCCGTTTGTCGACCATCAGGTTACTTCTATCATGCTGAACTCATTCCCGAAATTCCAGACTCGTGATCTGCCGGGCCTGAAAGTATACCTGGAACGTAAGGGCGAACTTCCGAAAGGACTTGTACTGGGTCTTGCTGCCATCATCACTTATTATAAAGGTGGCGTACGTGAAGATGGAGCAGAAATCGTACCAAACGACGCACAGAACATTATGGATCTGCTGAAAGAGCTTTGGGCTACAGGCGATACTCAGAAAGTTACCGAAGGCGTATTGGGAGCAGAATTCATCTGGGGCGAAAACTTGAACAACATCCCGGGACTGGCCGCTGCCGTAAAAGCTGACCTGGACAGCATTCAGTCTAAAGGTATGCTGGAAACAGTAAAATCTATTCTGTAATTAATTGTTAGAAATTCCATAAAAGAAAGAGGGCAAATATCCTGTAAGATTCAGGATATTTCCCTCTTTTCTTATTTATACATTCCGGTCTTATATTGAAAATATCTTTACATAATTCAAATCCGGCTTCTCTGCTGGAAAATTCCTCCGGATGCCTCTACAGCACTCTCTGCAAGGGCTGTGAAAAACGTGCCGAGAAAAAAATATTTTTTGTACAAATTTAAAAAAAACGTCGAGACAAATTGTCCAAAACGTGCTGACGTTTTTTGCAGAAGATCTGCAGCTTCTCATCCTATTAAATTTTTCCTTACAGATATTTGCCCCGAATTTTATATCCAGCTTGCAGCTTTTCAGGATTTTTAGATTAACTTCTTTGCCTGTCTGTTTCAGTAGGTTTATTCAGGATGACAAATATACAATTTACCCCTCACCTCCTTCATAGATACTGCCGATTTCCGATTGTTTCAGCAGCAGTGTGAAGGACGTGAAGGGCAAAAAGGGTAATTAATTTCTTAAAACAGACTTATTTTACCGGAATACGGATAATTCCGGCCTTCACGCCCTTGGCTGTGGCTTGAAGTTCTATATCGCCAACCTTTTCTCCCGACTGAATGATCACCGTAAGCATGCCTCCGAAAGCATGCATTTCCGGCTTGTGGAATAAATCGAGACAGGTAGGATCGCCGTTTGCCGAAGCACGGTACTTACCTGCTCCCTTCACTTTGAAGCTGACCAGCCGTCCGTCGTTCGGACACAAGTTGCCATCCTTGTCGACAATACGTAACGTAACATACGCCAAGTCCTTACCATCCGCCTGAAGCGAAGTACGATCCGTTACCAGTTCAATGTGATGCGGCTTGCCTGCTGTGCGGATAGTCTTTTCGGCGGCCGGATTACCCTGTTCGTCGTAAGCCACCACCTTTACTTCTCCCGGCTGGTAAACCGCATCGTACCACATCAACCGGTAGCGGTTTTCCACCGTTCCATCCTTACGTTTGGTCTGCCGCCCGTAACTCTTTCCGTTGATGAATAACTCAGCTGAAGGGTAATTTGTATATACAAACACCGGAGTCTTTTCTCCCTCACGTCCTTCCCAGTTCCAGTGCGGCAGGATGTGCAGCGTTTCAGCCTCCTTGTTCCATACACTACGATACAGATAATAACGATCTTTCGGAATAGATGCCAGATCGATGATGCCGAACATCGAACTATGGTTCGGCCATGCATTCGTATCATACGGGCTTGGCTCACCTAAATAATCGAAGCCCGTCCATACAAACTGTCCGATGGTCCAGTCGTGATCTTCAGCACGAGCAAAATCAATGTCAGGAATATTCGACCAACTGCAATACTCCAGATCGTACGACGACGACTGATGGTCATCGTACATCGCACCTGCCTTACGCTCCACCGGGAACTTATATACGCCACGTGAGCTGACGGTAGACGACGTTTCCGACCCAAGAATGAGATTTTGCGGCAAACGCTCGTAAGCCTCGTCGTACATGTGTGCACGATAATTCAGCCCCGGAATATCAAGCATCGCAGCAAAGCCATTTGCCAGCACACTCTTCACCTGATCCATACCGCAAGTTACCGGACGCGTCGGATCCTCCCGATGGCAGATATCCTGCAAGAACTTCGCCACCTTGTAGCCTTCCGGACTCCACTGTGTAGGCACCTCGTTGCCGATACTCCACATCACGACACACGGATTGTTCCGGTACTGGCGGAGCATGTTCACCATATCCTTTTCCGCCCACTCGTTAAAGAAGCGGTGATACCCGTTGTCACACTTGGCAATATCCCATTCGTCGAACGGCTCAAGCATCATCATGAAGCCCATTTCATCGCAAAGCTCAACCAACTCGGGCGCAGGCATATTATGTGAAGTACGGATTGCATCACATCCCATGTCCTTGAGCAACGTCAACTGATGACGGAGTGCCGCCACATTGACAGCCGCTCCCAAAGGCCCCAGGTCGTGATGATTGCACACTCCCTGAAATTTGCGGCGTTTCCCGTTCAAGTAAAAACCTTTGTCGGGCACATATTCGATGGTACGAATACCGAAACGTGTAGTATACGTATCGAGCAACGTATCGCCCGCATAGATTTTCGACACCGCTTTATACAATACTGGAGTTTCGGGCGACCAAAGTTTCGGCTGCTCCACAATAAAATTCTGCGTAAAAGGCTGATCGTGATTAATGTATCCCTTATTAGTCTTGGTCGAAACCACCTGTCCATCGGCATCCACAATGTCCGTCGTCACAGTTAGCTCCGTCTTTTCTGCATTCAGAATCGTAGTATGGAGGCAGACAGAAGCATATTCATCCTTCACAAACGGAGTCGTAATTTGAGTACCCCATACCGGTACATGAATTTTTTCCGTCGTTACCACATGCACATTCCGGTAAAGTCCTGCACCCGGATACCAGCGCGATGACTGAGGACGATTCTCCAATCTCACGGCAAGTACGTTATTTTTACCATCTTCATTTACCAGTCCGGTAACATCACAATAAAACGAATTATAGCCATAAGGCCAAAAGCAAGCCTCCTTTCCGTTGACGAACACTCGTGCCTCACTCATTGCCCCGTCGAAAATCAGCGTGGTCTGTTTGCCGGGAGTAGAATGGAATGTTGTACGATACCATCCCGTACCCACGTATGGCAGCCCTCCCGTACGTCCGGTCTTCAGGCTTGCCTGAGTTTCAAAATTCTGTGTAACAGCTACATTCTGCAAATCATTATTCTTGTCGAAAGGTCCGAAAATAGCCCAGTCGTGCGGAATGGTTACAGTTTCCCACTTGGTATCATTAAATGCGGGAGCTTCGGCGTCGCTCACCTCTCCTTTCGTAAACTTCCATCCTTTTTCCAGCAAGTATTCACTTCGCTGAGCATTGAGATTTAAAGTCAGGCAAAATCCCATTGCCATGAGATAAAATGTCTTCATTCTTGTTTCTCTTAATATTAAAATGTTAATGATTTTTTATATCCTATTCCTTGTTTTTGCTGCGTGAGAAAAGTTTTTTTAAGTGCAGATGTGACTACGTCTTAGTATCTTTTTCACTATCAGATTGTAAGGGCTCAACAAAGATACGATTTCTTGGCAGAAGAAAAAGTATAGTTAGCCATTAAAGTTACTATTCATCTTAATCTATAAAATCTATTTATGTAAAGGAAAAAAGAGTTATAACAATAATGTTTTTCACACAATACGATATCTCAGGCAAAAAATATTAGCTACATTTGTGTCTAATAGTAGATAAATTCTGATTTTATGAACCGCAAATTACTATCCGTTGGCGTCTTTCTGACGCTCATGCTGACTTCTTTGTTGGCTGGACATCATAACTATTGTACTGCCAGAAATGAAATAACAGCCGATTTGAATCAGGCGCTGGCTCAGACACTTAAAGAGAATAGGGATTATATCATTACACAAGATACGATAAAGACTTACAAACACCTTCGTCAGACTTCAGGCGGACAGGTACTGATTGCGGTTTCCGACGAACGTTTTTGCCACCATCTGAAGAATAAACGGTTGCAGAAAACGGCATTTATTACTTTCGATGTGGTAGACAATCGTTATCGGAACCAATCACCGGATGGGCATGTTATTTGCAGTGATACACTAATGGTGCGTGACAAGCATGCGGGAGAAATACTTGCACTGAAGGGATATGCCCGCTTGTCGGCCGCCAGCGTGTTCGGCATGTCGGATCAGCGTATTCCGGCTGCTTGCATGATTTCTGCTTTCCTTTGGGCGATGCTGTCATGGCTCTATCTGAGAAAGAAACAGGAAGAGCCGGAAGTTGTTACCGGTTTCGGAGGACTGGTTTATTCGGAAGCGGACCGGCGGTTTTATACAACGGCACACACTCCTATTCGCTTTACTCCCATGCAACAGCAGCTCATGCTGTTATTCTGGAATGCACCGTCACATTCATTGACTAAAGAAGCTATCTGTACGGCACTCTGGCCCAAGAAAGAGGATGCCAATGACACGCTTTACACGCTTATTCGCAGGCTCAAGCCGATAGTAGAAGAGCATACAGATCTGAAAATCGTGGCAGATAGAGGTCGGAATTATTCACTGGAAATCAATAAGGTAGAAAACTGACATCGAAATGTCAGGCAAATGTCAGTGTTTGTTCTGGCAGTAGTCTGACTCAACCCTCTACATTTGTTTCCAAAACATCAAAACAGAAACAAATGGAATGGTTAACAAATCAGTTTCAAGGTAATGCCTCTGCGGAGCATTCCTTGGTATATGGTATCAGTCGGACTGCCCGGAAAGGCTGTGTCTGCATCACGTTCATATTTTTTTCGCTTACCGTATCTGCACAGACTACTGATCAGAGTATCGAACTTGGCGAAGTAGAAGTAAAAGCTGCACGGATTGTACATAAAACAGACGGCTTATTGCTCTACCCTTCCGATGCTCAGAAAGAAGCGTCCAGCTCGGGGTATAGTGTCTTGCAAAAGCTTAGTCTGCCCAATATTCGTATCGATGAAGATGCCCGTAGTATATCTGCTATCGACAATAAAGGAAGCGTACAATTGCGCATCAATGGCATTATTGTAGATCAGGCGGAAATGTTGTCGCTCGATCCGAAAAGTATTCTCAAGATTGATTTCATCGATAATCCCGGTGTGCGTTACGGTGAGGGAATCGCTTACGTTATCGATATCACGACACGGCGTGCAACCAGCGGATATACAGTCGGTACCTCCCTTAGCCAGTCGCTGAATGCCAAAAACGGAAACTATACGGTTTATGGTAAGTGGAATACGGGGAAAAGCGAATTTTCGTTGAACTACGACTTCGGATATAAGGATTTCGAGGGAGACCGGATGGAGGAAACGGCTTATTATCACTTGAATGATGGTTCGGTCTATACCATTCAGCGTAACGATATTGCTTCACGCAGCCGGTATTTTAATAATAGTGTGAAGCTGACTTACAATCTGGCTGATTCTACACGTTATGTGTTTCAGGCATCGCTAAGCGGCGATTTCAATCACGTGCCGGGCGACTTCAACCGGAAAAATGTAGTGGACGGGACGAATGAATACGTCGCTACCCAGCAAGACAACAGCCGGACGGGAAGTCCGGTGCTCGACCTTTATTATTTCCAGCAACTCACCCCCCGACAGTCGGTTACACTGAATGCCGTAGGTACCTATATCGATACAAATTCTTCTACCAGTTACGATGAAGGCTTTCCTTACCGGTACAATGTAGATGGTAAGACCTATTCGCTGTTGAGTGAAGCAATTTACGAAAACAAGCTGAAGCCTTTTACCCTTACCGCCGGTATCAATTACAGCCAGAAGTACACGAACAATGCATATACGGGAGATGTTTCTTCACTCACCCTGATGCACAACAATCGCCTCTATCTGTTTTCTGAGATAAAAGGCTATTGGGGCAAATTGCGTTATTCGGCAGGCGTAGGCGCAAGCTACCTGCACTACCGTCAACAAGAACATACATACGACTACTGGACGTTTTGTCCGAAGGCGGCACTGAGCTACGATTTTACCAATGCCCTGCAAGTAAGCTATAATTTCCAGTCGAACGAACGTACTTCCCGCATAGCCATGATCAGCGATGCCATGATTCGTACCAACAGCATGGAATGGACTGCCGGAAGTCCTGACCTCAAGCCTAACAGAGAAACATATCACACTCTCAGACTATCATACTCCAATGCTCGCCTGCAAGCATACATCGAAGGCTTTTATAAACTATGTCATCGCCCGAACATGGCGGTGTACGAACGGACGGCAGACGATCAGTTTATCTATACCCAGCGTAACCAAAAAGAAATCGATGTCTTGCAGACGTCAGGATATGCCAACTACTGGCTGCTGCCCGAGAAACTTTCCGTAGCCTTATATGGCGGACTGTTCCGCTGCTTCAATTTCGGGTATGACTATACTCACTGCTATACTTCTTATTTCCTGACGGGAAATGTTCAGGCTTATTTGGGGAACTTTTCGCTTCAGGCGTATGCCGACAACGGATGGCGCTTTCTGGAAGGAGAAACCAAGGGATACAACGGAAGCAGCATTGTGCTGAAAGGTTCCTATCAGTACAAATCCTGCCAGTTTGCCCTTGCCTGGCAGTTGCCTTTGATACAGCGGTATAAGATGTTCGAAACAGATATCTTGAACCGTAATCTTCAGAAATCGACAGCTCTTTACAGTACGGACATCTGCAACCTCGTCAGTCTGACTGTAACCTGGCGACTGCACAAAGGACGTAAATACCGGGCGGTCAACAAATCCATTCAGCTAAAAGACAGCGATACGGGAATTATTCAGTGAAAGATTAAAAGTGAAATCTCACTCCGACATTGAAGTAAAAGCAGAGTTACTATTTCTATTTTCCTAAAAAATATCCTAAAAGGGATCATCCGTATATAGTATATGTCCGATATGATTATATTTGTATAAATCTTAATTAAAGAATTACACGTATGAGGTATGTATTATTCTTTCTGCTTCTACATTGTGCGGTATTAACCAGTAGCGCAAAAGAGTACAAGTCTGACTCTCTTGTTTATTCATCTATAAATAGGAAAGAAATGAAGCTCCAACAGAAATATGAACAAACGGCTTACTGGGAAAGATATAAAAAGCTCAAAAGATATGCTTTTGGTACGCTTGGATTAGGTGTTTGTGGAACAGTTGTCGGCTGGATTGGAGAAATTAGTAACACTGCATATACTAACAGCAATTGGAAGAATGATGGCAAAGCGTGGGATATTATTTTAGGTGTAGGTATAGGCCTAACTATTTCCAGCATTCCTTTATTCGTTGTATCACATAAAAATAAAAGAAAAGCCAAAGAAGCTTTCGAGTTGTCATTGAAGGGTTCGAATGTATCTTCGATGTTTCCCAATGGAATGGAAAAAATGCAGCCTGCATTAGGTGTTTGTATAAGTTTCTGAATTGATTATTTTATTTATTCTTGTAAGATAACAACATGGATTATATTTTTTATAGTTCAGCCCTGAATCATTTTGATTGCCCCTTGTGTTAATTTGACAAAATGTTTTTTTTACCGTATTTTGCGAGATAATTCCGAGCTTCCATCTTGGCTGGCATGAAATATAAGATTCTCAAGCGTTTGGGCTTTATCAGCAGGATAGCAAAGACAATATAATCCAATCAGGATGTTTTTCTATATATCATATCTTAAACATACCGTAATTTATTGCAGGGAATATTATTCAAAAGGATAAATGGAAACAGGTTATTCAAGAAAGCTGAATAGAGAAAAACAAGGCTTTCCAAACGGTATGAATTAAACGAACAGGGGGGTAACTAAAAAGATGCAGACGTTTCTGAAAAACGTCTGCATCTTTTGTACTAAACAACCCGAGGTTTTGGGTAGAATCTCTTCGTCTTTTCCCGCGAAGAAACGTTAATTTTATTTAGAAGATTAACTTATAACATAAGTAGAATACAGGAAATAAGCATTTCGGGCATGCAGATATTTAACATTCTCCTCTATATTCTATTTTCACCTCAAATGGTGTGTCAGCAAATTTAGCGATTTAATTACTTTTTTACTGCATATATACCGGTTTCCTTACGTTCGTTACATCATTGAAACCCACACAATACCCAGCACAACCGATACAATCGTCGCTATCAGTCCGGGCATCATAAACGAGTGGTTCAGCAGGTATTTGCCTATTCGTGTCGTTCCGGTAGTATCAAAGTTGATGGCAGCTATCACCGTGGGGTAGTTGGGCAGGAAAAAATAGCCGTTCACTGCCGGGAAAAGTGCGATAAGCATGTAAGGAGAGATGCCCAGTGCTATGCCAAGCGGTAACAGGGAACGAACGGTAGCTGCCTGACTGAACAACAGAATGGACATCAGAAACAAGGCTACACCAAACAGCCAAGGCATATCGGTAACAAGACCGAAGATGTTCTCTTTCATCACTTCCATGTTTCCGGCAATGAAGGTATCTCCCATCCATGCAATACCAAAGATGGCAACTACAGCCTGCATTCCTGCATTGAATACGGAACATTTAGCCGCCTTTATACCGTCTGTTTTAGTCAGAAGCAGGATGAGTGATGCGGCAGAAAGCATCAATATTTCAATAATGTGCGACATCTCCATCTGCACTTCTCCCTGAGCCGTTGCAAATGTCGGACGGAGTCCGTCGATCGATCCGAACAAAACGATGCCTATCGTGGCAGCCAAAAAGAGAATGACGGAAGTTAACGCCTTGCCATAGCTTGCCACCTCTGCCGTATGATAACCGTCGCCGGAAATTTCACCGGCAGCCAGTCGTCTTTGATATTCAGGATCATCTTTCAGTTCCTTGCCGACTTTCATCGAGTACAAGGCTCCTAAGAGAACTCCTATCAGCGTACAGGGAATGGAAATCTTCAGGATATCGAACAACGAAATATTGTATCCGGCAAGCATGCTGAGCATGGCAACCGTTGCTGCCGATATCGGACTGGCCGTGATAGCCTGCTGCGAGGCGATGACTGCGATACCCAGCGGACGTTCCGGACGAATACCTGTATCTTTGGCAACCTCGGCAATGACGGGAAGAACGGAATAAGCTACATGTCCCGTACCGGCGAAAAAGGTAAAAAAGTATGTCACAAACGGGCTAAGCAGCGTAATGTGATGCGGGTTTTTCCGCAAAATCTTCTCTGCCCACTTCACCATCAGGTCCAGTCCCCCTGCTGCCTGCATGCAACTTGCCGCCGCAATAACTGCCACAATCATAAGCATCACATCTATCGGAGGAGCAGTGGGCTGAAGCCCGAACACGAAAGTCAGCACGGCAAGACCAAGTCCGCCCAATATTCCCAGTCCGATACCGCCTACTCTTGCGCCGACAATTATCGCAACAAGGACAAATAATAATTGTAATAACATAAAGAATCTTTATAAAATAATTAATAACTGTTTTATTCTTTTCTCCATCCGCAGTCGTTGTGATAAATCATCAGCTTACTCATTCCGCCGTCGATAGTGATGCATTGTCCGTTGATGAAAGAATTGCGTTCGTCGCACAGGAACTCAACGGCGCGGGCAATATCTTCGGGCTCTCCCACCCGTTGCGACAGATGCTGCATGATATCCCCTTCCGTGTAGTCGGGAACATAACTTTCGTCGTGGAACTTACCGGTATCAATCCATCCCGGAGCAATGGCATTGACGCGGGCTATTCCCGAAAGGCTTACGGCAAGCGCATGAGTCAGTGCGGTAATGCCCCCTTTGGCAGCCGTATATGCTTCGGTATCGGGCTGCGACTGAAACGCGCGGGTTGAGGAAAGGTTTACGATGGAGCCGACACCGGCAAAATGATGCATGAAGAGCTTGCTGAGCAGATAAGGTGCGGCAACACCTACACGCTGCACATATAGGAAATCCTCGTAACTGCATCCACTCAGGATTCCTCCTTTCATCAGGCAAGCATTATTTATCAGACAGTGTATGCCTTGCGGAGTTTCTTCTATCACTTTCTCCGCAAACTTCTGTAATACCTGCTCGTCGGCAATATCCCCTGTAAAGCCATGCACGTCCATCTGCCTGGCACATAACTTTTCCGTTACAGTCGCAACAGCATCTGCGTCCATATCGATAAAATAGACCGTATTGCCCTGCAATGCAAAATACTCTACCAGGCAGCGCCCTATACCCTTGGCTCCGCCGGTTATAACGATTGTTTTCATTGATTTTTATTTTATTGCCTGCAAAAGTACTGAAAATCGCACGATAAATAAAATGCTTTCGGCATATAAAGCGGCAGTTGTGTTACAAATTTGTACCATCTGTCTGGAAAATAAATTTACTGGATGCCAGCGGGCACTTGCTACATATTTATTGGTTTTATGCCGGAATTTCGTGAGTTCTCCCTATCTTTGTCCCCGATTTTAACCACCGAGGCAAGTATGAAACCACAATTACTGATAGCATCCCCCATATCCGGCAGCGGAAAGACAACCTTTGCGCTGGGATTGCTGCGCGCGCTTCGGCAAAGGGGACTGCACGCTCAGCCTTTCAAATGTGGTACCGACTATATTGACACGCAGTATCATGCACTTGCGGCTGGTCACGATTCGGTAAATTTGGACACTTGGCTGGCGTCGGATGGTCATATTCAAACAATATATAATAAGTATGCTGAACAGGCGGATGTCTGCGTAACGGAAGGAACCGCAGGACTTTTCGACGGATATAATCGGATGCAAGGGAGCAATGCGCATATTGCCCGGTTGCTGAAAATACCGGTCGTTCTGATTGTTAACGCCCGTGCTACGGCATATTCTGTCGCTCCCATTCTGTACGGATTCAAGCATTTCAAACGTTATGTGCAGGTCGTGGGAGTTGTGTTCAATCAGGTTGCTTCGCCTGCTCACCTGACTTTGTTGCAGGAGGCGTGCATGGATGCCGGAGTAGAATGTCTGGGCTATCTGCCTGTTGTGGATGATTTTAAATTACCTCCACGGCATTCGGGACTGGTTTTGTCCGTCCGACAGTCCATGGACGAACAAATTGACCGGATAGCTTCTCTTATCGAAAAGCATGTAAATATAGATAAACTACTAAGTTTATGCGAGCGTATCTTTCCATGCCAGCATATCCTGCCCTATACGTCTGAGTCGGAACTGGACAACAGGCACATTATGGGCAGAAAGGAATTGCAAATAGCCATCGCCCGTGACCCTGCTTTCTGCCTTTTATCGCAGGAAAATGTAGATTCATTGGCCCGCAACGGTCAGATTTCCTATTTCAGTCCACTGTATGGCAGTGATCTTCCGAGTGCTGATCTGGTATATCTTCCCGGAGGTTATCCAGAGTTGTTTGCACGCCAGTTATATCGTCGAAAAAGACTTTTTAGTCAACTTCGCGATTATATCGAAGGAGGTGGCAAATTGCTTGCCGAATGTGGAGGAATGGTACTGCTTTCCCATTCGCTTACCGTCCGTCAGGGAGGAACAGCTTATGAAATGGCAAACATATTTCCTTTCGACTTTACGATGACAGCGCGGACAAATGCAGGCTATCGTCAAGCAGAATATCACGGAATAACACTACGTGGTTATGAATCTCACTACACCGAAACGATAAATCCTGAAGAAAATTCGTTTTCCGCCATCCCCGTTTATACCATGCGCGGCAGCAATACTTCCACTTCGCTCTTCCGATACAAAAATGTCTTTGCAAGCCTCGTTCGCTGGTACTGGGGAGAAACTGAGATGCTCGACTTGTGGGGAAAAAGCCAGACAGAAACAGATTCATTGGTTTTTCCTTAATCCACAGGAAAATATCTATACAACGGCCACCATACATACAAGAAAAAGTTTCATCGTATCTCATCTTGCCAAATACACGTAAAGTTGCTGTTCGCTGCGACTTTATAAAAAGTACATCCATCTTTTCGAACAAAATGCGTAAAAGACATACGATATAAGAGAAAAAAATCCTATATTTGCATTATGATTGAATTGGCAAAACATATTGAAGTATTACTTCTGGAAAACGATTGTGTAATCGTTCCGGGATTAGGAGGCTTTATAGCTCACTATCGTTCGTCTGTATTCAACGAAGATACGGGAGAGTTTTGTCCGCCTGCTCGTACCATCGGATTTAATCCGCAACTTGTCATGAACGATGGTCTGTTGGTGCAGTCGTATATGCAAGCGTATAATACAGATTTCCCCGACGCAACTCGCAGAATAGAGAAAATAGTATCACAACTGAAAGAAGATATTTACCGGCAAGGACATATACATCTGAACAACGTAGGTACATTGTACTATAACATGAACGGTGTGTATGAATTTGAGCCGGAAGCAAACGGTTTCTTTACACCGTCACTGTACGGACTTCAGGCTTTTACCTTTCCGAAACTGGCTCAGGAAAAACCGTCTGTACAACCGGCTGTTTTCGAACCGGTCATGCAACGTACGGTCAAAATCAGTTCCCGACGTTTCCAGCCTCATTACCGCAAATGGGCAAAGAACATTGTGGCTGTTGCTGCGGCTGTACTGTTGTTCTTCTTGTTTTCCGTACCTGTAGAAAACACCTATATGGATGATGCGGAATATGCTTCATTAGGTTCGGCAGGATTGTTCGATGCAATCAGAAATCACTCGATGGCTTCAAGCATCATAACATCACCGGAAACAAAGCCACAGGTCAAAGCCCAGAAAAAAGAGCAAAAGACTGTAAAGAAACAATATATAAAGAATAATATCAATACACTGAAGCCGGTCGTTGTCAAGACTGAGAAAGTAGTGGCAACTTCTGACAAGCCAGTTCAAAAAGAGGCAGTCAAATCGGTTCAGAAACCGGAAGTGGAAAAGAAGCAGACGTCTGCTTCTGCCAATGCATCACAGAAGACAAAAAAGGAGCAAGCCGGTTATTATGTGATTGTAGCCAGCCTGACAACTATGAATGATGCGCAGCAGGAAGTAAAGCAACTGAAGCAGAAAGGTTATAATAACGCACAGATACTTGAGTCGAACGGAAGATTTCGTGTAGCAATCAACCAGTATGACAAGCAGACTGATGCTTACAAACAAGTAAAAGCTTTGAAAAGTGATGCAAAATTTGCGTCGGCATGGGTATTCACTTCTAAATAAACCGAACAAATCACGTTATGAAAAGAGTCAGATGTCCGAAATGTGACAACTATATACAATTCGATGAAACAAAATATGAAGAAGGTCAGTCACTGGTTTTTGTATGCGACAATTGCAAGAAGCAGTTTGGCATTCGTATCGGAAAATCTAAATTAAACGCCGGCTCACGTCGTGAAGAGGTGGTGGACGAAAAGGAAGGTACGCAAGATTTCGGAAATGTAGTAGCCATAGAAAATGTCTTCGGCTACAAACAGGTACTTCCTCTGCACGAAGGAGATAATGTAATAGGACGCCGTTGCAAGGGAACGGACGTAGATATTCCCGTAGAAACAAATGATCCGAGCATGGATCGCCGTCACTGTATACTGAACGTGAAGGTAAACAAGCAGGGAAGCATCACATATACGCTGCGCGATAACGATAGCATCACCGGTACATTCTTGATGAATGAACTCTTAGGACCTAAAGACCGTGTCCGCATAGAAGACGGAGCGATCTTCACATTAGGAGCCACCACGCTCATTTTGCGGGCGGCAGAAGAAAAGTAAACTTTTATTTATTTAAGGATAACTAAACTAATAAACCTAACTTTTGTGTTATGGCATCAAACAACGTAATGATCGTACGCCACAGATTGCTGGAAAAACTCGTGGCTCTGTGGAAAGAAGACCAACTTATTGAAAAAATTGACCGTGTTCCATTAGAATTCAGTCCGCGCCGTTCTCAACCGGTGGGACGCTGCTGTATTCATAAAGAACGCGCCGTAACGAAATACAAGTCACTCCCTTTGCTGGGCTGGGATATGTCCGACGAAACAGACGAGCTGACTCCGCTTTCTGAATACGCTCGCCAGGCACTGGAAAGAAGAAATAAACTGAAAGAAAATATTCTTTGTGTCATCGATGAAGCATGTTCTTCATGCGTACAGGTGAACTATGAAGTAAGTAACTTGTGCCGCGGCTGCGTAGCAAGAAGCTGTTACATGAACTGTCCGAAAGGAGCCGTTCATTTCGATAAGAAAACCGGTCAGGCACACATCGACCATGATACTTGTATCAGTTGTGGTATCTGTCATAAGAGCTGTCCGTATCATGCAATTGTATACATCCCGGTTCCATGTGAAGAAGCATGTCCTGTAAAGGCTATCAGCAAAGATGAAAATAACATAGAACATATTGACGAAAGCAAGTGTATCTATTGCGGAAAGTGCCTGAATGCATGTCCGTTTGGTGCAATCTTCGAGATTTCTCAAGTATTCGATGTGCTGGAAGCAATCCGCCGAGGCGAACAAGTTGTAGCAATTCCCGCTCCTTCCGTATTGGGACAGTTCGACGCTACAATCGATCAGGTATACGGTGCCCTGAAGGAAGTTGGCTTTGCCGATGTCATCGAAGTGGCAGAAGGTGCTATGGAAACTACCAGCAATGAAGCACACGAATTGCTTGAAAAGCTGGAAGAAGGACAGAAGTTCATGACGACATCTTGCTGCCCGTCATACATCGAACTGGTAAACAAGCATATTCCTGCCATGAAGCCTTATGTTTCAACTACAGGTTCGCCGATGTATTATGCGTCACGTATCGCCAAGAAAAAATATCCAAATGCAAAAGTTGTCTTTATCGGTCCGTGTATTGCCAAGCGCAAGGAAGCACAACGCGATGAATGTGTAGACTACGTAGTAACGTTCGAAGAGTTACATTCTGTATTCCGTGGACTTGGTATTGAGCTGGCTCAGGCTAATCCGTACAAGGTTGCCTATGAATCTGTTTGTGAAGCTCATGGCTTTGCACAGGCAGGAGGTGTTGCCGGAGCAGTCAAAGCATATCTCGGTCCTAAGGCTGACGGTATCAAGATGCTGCAATTCTCCGACTTTAACAAGAAGAGTATCGGACAAATGCGCGCATGGGCAAAAACAGGAAAAGTAGATGCTCAGTTCATCGAAATGATGGCTTGCGAAGGTGGCTGTGTAACAGGACCAAGTGCCTACAATGATTCGGTAGCTGGAAAGCGCCAGTTGAATCAGGATCTGCTGAAACGTACGCTGAAATACGAAAACTATAAGGAAGAATAAATTCCTTCTTCATTTTATATGAGAAGTTTAATAGAACGTCTTCATCGGGAGCATACACTTGCTTCCGATGAATTTCGTGTTTTACTAAGTCAATGTGAGGAAGAGCACCTCTCCTTTATCAATGCTCTGGCCCGTGAGGTTTCACTGGCTAATTTCGGAAACAAAATTTTCATACGAGGACTGATTGAAGTTGGCAACTGCTGTAAGAATGATTGTTATTATTGCGGCATTCGCAAAAGCAATCAGCTGATAGAACGTTATCATCTGGATGAGGACACAATACTTGCATGCTGTAGACATGGGTATGAATTGGGATTCCGGACATTCGTTCTCCAAGGTGGAGAAATCAATGACGACGAAATGATGATACGTGTTGTAACCTCTATCCGAAAAGAGTTCCCGGATGTGGCTATTACGCTTTCGCTGGGAGAAAAAAATACGTCTGTATACGAACGTTTTTTCCAGGCAGGAGCCAACCGATACTTGCTTCGTCACGAAACGCATAATGATTTGCATTATCGGAAACTGCATCCTGAAGGTATGTCGCTTTCCAATCGGTTGAGATGCCTGGATGATTTAAAGCGTATTGGCTTTCAAACTGGTACCGGCATCATGGTAGGAAGCCCGTATCAAACTATCGACACGCTGGTAGAAGACATTCTTTACATAGAGAAACTCCAGCCTGAAATGATTGGTATCGGACCGTTTCTTCCACACCATGATACTCCTTTTGCCAAGATGCCGTCGGGCAGCATGAAACTGACCTTGCTGTTGCTCTCCATTTTCCGGCTGATGCATCCACATGCATTGATACCTTCTACAACGGCACTTGCCACTCTTGCTCCTGAAGGCAGGGAGAAGGGAATACTGGCAGGAGCAAATGTAGTGATGCCTAACCTCTCCCCTGTCGTACAGCGAAGCAAATATTCTCTATACGATAACAAGGCTTCTTTGGGAGCAGAAGCAGCCGAAGGACTTCTTTTGCTGGAAAAGCGGCTGGAAGCAATCGGATATACCATCGATAAAGGAAGAGGAGATTATAGTGCACATTAAAACATTGTTTTATTATCGTTTAAAATATAAAATCAATTATGTATAAAATAGATTCACCTCATGCAGAAGAGTTCATCAACCACGATGAAATCATGGCTTCATTAGACTATGCACAAGCCAATAAAGATAATCGTGAGTTGATTCGTTCTATTATTGAGAAGGCCCGCGAGTGCAAGGGACTGACCCATCGTGAAGCTGCTGTATTACTGGAATGTCAGGATGACAGTCTGCTGGAAGAAATATATGCTCTGGCACGTGAAATCAAACAACGTTTCTATGGTAACCGTATCGTCATGTTTGCGCCTCTCTATCTTTCCAATTATTGCGTAAACAGTTGTGTATATTGCCCGTACCACATCAAAAACAAATCGATAGCCCGCAAGAAACTGACACAAGATGAGATTCGTCAGGAAGTAATTGCCTTGCAGGATATGGGACACAAACGTCTGGCTATTGAGGCCGGAGAAGATCCGTTACACAATCCGATAGAATATATTCTGGAATCAATCAAGACCATTTACAGCATCAAACACAAGAATGGTGCCATCCGCCGCGTAAATGTAAACATCGCAGCAACGACGGTCGAGAACTACCGCCGTCTGCATGATGCCGGTATCGGAACGTATATTCTGTTTCAGGAAACCTATCACAAGGAGAATTATGAGAAACTGCATCCACGGGGCCCGAAAAGCAACTATGCATATCATACGGAAGCAATGGACCGTGCCATGCAGGGAGGTATCGACGATGTAGGCATTGGTGTTCTGTTTGGTCTGAATACTTACCGTTATGACTTCGTGGGTATGCTGATGCATGCCGAACATCTGGAAGCGACATATGGTGTAGGACCGCATACCATCAGTGTACCACGTATCTGTTCGGCCGATGATATCAATGCTTCTGACTTTGAAAATGCTATTTCGGATGATATTTTCCAGAAAATAGTAGCCGTAATCCGTATCAGTGTACCGTATACCGGCATGATTGTTTCTACTCGCGAATCACAACGCTCACGTGAGAAAGTACTGGCATTAGGAGTTTCTCAGCTTAGCGGGGGGTCACGTACCAGCGTAGGCGGGTATGTACACGAAGAAACGCCTGAAGAAAATTCGGCACAGTTTGATGTAAGCGACCGCCGCACACTCGATGAAATCGTAGCCTGGCTGTTACGTTTGGGATATATTCCCAGTTTCTGTACCGCATGTTACCGTGAAGGACGTACAGGTGATCGCTTCATGTCTCTGGTAAAAACCGGACAGATAGCCAACTGTTGCGCTCCGAATGCACTGATGACCTTGCAAGAGTATCTGGAAGATTATGCCTCTCCCGAAACACGTGAACTGGGTGTAAAGATGATTCGTGAACAAATGGAACAGATTCCTAATCCAGCTATCCGTCGTCGTGCATTGGAAAATCTGGAACGTATTTCCGAAGGAAAACGAGATTTCAGATTCTAACTCTTATAAGATTTGAAGTTTATGCAAGAAACACCTCGTGCCAACCGTCTGCACATCGGACTGTTCGGCAAACGTAACAGTGGTAAGTCATCGCTGATTAATGCGCTGACCAATCAGGAAACAGCTCTTGTTTCCGATGTGGCAGGAACCACAACCGACCCTGTATATAAGGCAATGGAGATACATGGCATAGGTCCGTGTGTCTTTATTGATACAGCAGGACTCGATGATGAAGGGGAATTGGGAGCACTCCGTATCCGACAGACCATGCGTGCCATGGAGCGTACAGATGTAGCCCTGCTGGTATGTACCGGAGATAATATCGAAAAAGAGCTTGAATGGAATCGTCTGCTGAAAGAGAAAAATATCCCGGTAATATGGATATTAAACAAAGTGGACTTGCTGACAGATGTTACTTCTACCGTTCGCTCCATAGAGAAAAAATGTGGACAAGTTCCTCTTGCGGTCAGTGCCCGTACTAAACAAGGAATGGATGACATACGCCGTAGCCTGATTGCTAAGTTACCCGACGAAACCATGTCACAGGGAATTGTGGGAAGACTGGTAAAGGAAGGCGATACTGTCATGTTAGTTATGCCGCAAGACATCCAAGCTCCTAAAGGCAGATTAATTCTTCCACAGGTTCAGACTATACGTGAATTGCTCGACAGAAAATGTCTTGTAATGAGTTGTACAACAGATAAAATAGATCAGATGCTTCAAGCATTGATACAACCTCCATCGCTTATCATTACGGACTCACAAGTATTCAAGACCGTTTACGAAAAAAAGCCGGCTACGAGTCGACTAACTTCCTTTTCTGTATTGTTTGCTCAATACAAAGGCGATATAGACTACTTTATCGAAGGGGCAAATGCCATCGGATGTCTGACGGAAAATTCGCATGTACTAATTGCAGAAGCATGTACTCATGCCCCACTTGCCGAAGATATTGGACGTGTAAAAATACCGAACATGCTTCGTAAGAAGTTCGGAACCGGATTACAGATTGACCACGTTTCGGGAACGGACTTTCCGGAAGATTTGAGCAAGTACGATCTTGTAATTCATTGTGGAGCCTGCATGTTTAACCGGAAATATGTATTAAACCGCGTAATGCAAGCACGCAATCAGCAAATCCCGATGACGAATTACGGAGTAACAATCGCATATCTGGCAGGAATATTAGACAAAATAGATTATTGATGAAAAAAAGTAGGTTTTATTATTGCTTATTTGCGTAATATAACCTACTTTTGTCATACTTTCGTCTGCGGTAGTAGCTCAGTTGGTAGAGCATTAGCTTCCCAAGCTAAGGGTCACGGGTTCGAATCCCGCTTACCGCTCTTTTGGGAAATCAGAGGCTTACGTAATGTAAGTTTCTGATTTTTTCTTTTGAAATAAAGCTGGTTTTACCTATGGTTTAACCATGTGAGTTAAACCGAGAGTTAAACCCAAAAATGATGAATGCAACTGTTGATATCGTATGTTACACATCTAAGATTTTATCTAATGGCGAACACCCTTTAATGCTTCGCATTTGTAAAGACGGTAAGAAGAAAAATAAAACCAAACCAGTCAATGTAAACAGACAGATATCTCCTTCCTTTTTTATATCGATACTCTCGAAACTATCACATTAAGAAAAACGAAATTGTTTGATTTGAGCAACTTATGGTTTGATTTGCAAAAGTCATTGTCGTACCAACCTCCTACCTTTGTAATAAAATAAATGAGTATAAAAATCATGATGCAACAAGAATTACAAGACCGTATGGCATTGAAAGACTTAGTAGATCGCTATGCAACTGAATCGGATAAGAATAACCAAGATTACTATCGTGAGATTTTTACATCAGACATTAAGTTGAAAGTGTATTTCGGAGATAAACTCGGTATGGATATTCACAACGTAGAAGACATGATTGCCAAATACAAAGCATTCGGCGCAGCTAAGGCTTCATTTCACCAAAATGGACAACAAGTCATAGACTTTACGGATGAAACACATGCTACTGGTATCTGTTATGCCATCGCTACCCTTGTTACTGAGGAAGCGGGCAAGGACAAGCTGACCTTGCATGCTGTACGCTGTTATGACAAATATGTCAAGATAGAAGGGCGCTGGTGGATATCCGAACGTGAACAGCACTTTGTTTACTCATCTGTTCCACCATTGGTTTAAGTATTATGAGAATAAAACTAATAACCCTTTGCACAATACTGATGAGCCTTTTGACGACGACTTTATATGCACAAAAACATTCAAAGAAAGGAACAAACATGAACGGAAATAAAATTTTGGTAGCCTTCTTTTCGCGTGCTGACGAGAACTATAACGTGGGCTACATAAAAAAAGGCAATACACAAATTATAGCCGAGATAATAGCCGAACAGACAGGAGGCACACTATTTCACATCGAAACTGTAACTCCCTATCCCATTGCCTATAAGGATTGCATCGATGTTGCTCGAAAAGAATTAAGTTCCAAATCGCGTCCTGCTATCAAAGGCGATATAAAGATAGAAGACTATGACATTATCTTCCTTGGATACCCCAACTGGTGGGGCGATGTGCCAATGGCAGTCTATACATTTATTGAAAAGCATAACTGGCAAGGCAAAAACATTATCCCTTTCTGCACCCACGAAGGTAGTGGATTAGGCAACACAGAAAATAAACTAAAGAACGCCTGCAAAGGAGCAACGTTCCAGAAAGGATTTGCCATACAGGGAACTACAGCTCAAAACAGACAGATACAGGCAAAACAAAATGTAATAGCCTGGCTTAGTAAAGTAAACTTTTAGCTAATAAGAGAAAAAATATAATAAAACAATGAAGAAAAATGTAATGATACTGACCGGTGCGGGGCAAATCGGCCTGGCCATCGCACGCCGTATGGGCTACGGAATGAAAATCGTTATTGGAGACAAGCGCAGGGATAACGCAGAAACTATCGCCGAAACAATGAACAAAGCGGGATTTGAAACAGTACCCGTAGAGATGGATCTCTCATCACGTGAATCTATTTTAGAACTGATAGATTCGGCTAAACATTATGGAGAGATCCAGATGCTTATCAATGCTGCCGGAGTATCGCCCAGTCAAGCATCTATCGAAACAATCCTTCATGTAGATCTTTACGGGACAGCAGTCCTCTTGGAGGAGGTAGGCAAAGTGATTGCCGAAGGAGGTACAGGAGTAACCATCTCCAGCCAGTCGGGACATCGGTTGCCTGCCCTTGGAACAGAAATAGATGAACAGCTTGCTATGACTCCAGCAGAGGATCTGCTGAAACTGGATATTTTACAACCGGCCAATATCCGCGACACTTTACATGCCTACCAACTGGCAAAACGATGCAATGTAAAGCGTGTTATGTCAGAATCAGTCCGTTGGGGTGAACGGGGAGCACGTATCAACTCTATCTCTCCGGGTATTATTGTTACCCCACTTGCCATTGATGAGTTCAATGGTCCACGTGGAGATTTCTACAAGAACATGTTTGCTAAATGCCCTGCAGGCCGTCCGGGCACAGCCGACGAAGTAGCAAATGTAGCCGAACTGCTGATGAGTGAACGTGGAGCTTTCATCACCGGATCCGATTTTCTGATAGATGGTGGAGCTACAGCATCCTATTTTTATGGTCCACTCCGTCCGTAATATTCTCATATTTCACCGGTTCCCAGATTGATTATGAAGCTAAAAATCGGCAAAGAACAGATAACTCACCAACTAACAAGAATGTATCATGCCATATAGAATATACCCCAAAGCCATAAAAGATAAAGACAAGGTAAAGTCTGTAAGCAGATTCTCTTCGGTCACAAACAAGAGCAAGTTGGAGAAATGCCAACTCTGAGAAGAGGCTGAAGCATCGGAAAAATGAGATTATCAGCCTGATAATTTGTTCATCTTTACCTGAAAGCTTATCTTTACAAGCAATGAAAATGAATAGAGGAAAAGCAGGCAGTTATGATAGAAAATCTTACCGAATTTTACAAGCGTATCGGGCGCAACGATCTTGCAGCCGAAGCATACATTAAGGAGAAGCCCTATTTCACCATACAAGAGAGCAAATGTCGTATCGGACATGTGTCATTCAGCTATCGTGATTTTTATAAAATTGCGTTGGTCTTGGAAACAGGTAAACTCTACTATGCCGACAAATGGATTATGGTTGACCGCCCTGCCTTATTATTTTCTAATCCGATGATTCCATACGCATGGGAAGCTACGGGAAAAGCTCTTGGAACAGGATGTTTTTGCATTTTCAATGAAGCATTTATTGAAGCAAGTGAGAAAATGGGAACACTGGCAGACACCCCACTTTTCAATCAGTCGAAAGAACGTATCTATTTTCTAAATGACAATGTACTGAAAAGTGTTACAGATATCTTTAATAAAATGCGAGAAGAATTGAAGACTGATTATTCTCAGAAGCTTGACATTCTGCGCTGTTACGTCCATCTGATGGTACATGAAGCAATGAAAGTTGCCCCCAGCAGTACTTACGTGCCCCATAAGAATGCCGCCCAGCGTATTGCGGAACTATTTCTTGCATTACTCGACCGTCAATTTCCTATTGAATGGCCGAAAAAGATTTTACGCCTGAAATCAGCTACTGATTTCGCCGACCGCCTCTCCGTTCATGTCAATCACCTGAATCGAGTTGTTAAAGCAACAACCGGACGTACTACCTCCGATCTTATCAATGCTCGCATCGCGCAGGAAGGAGTACGGTTATTACAGCATAGCCAGCTAAGTATCAGTGAAATTGCATACAGCCTTGGGTTCGAAGAACTTTCCTCATTTAGTAATTTTATAAAGAAACGAACAGGTATCTCGCCCACAGAGCTCAGAGCGGCAACAGACTGAAACTTTCCTGTTCTGGTTTTACAGAAAAGCACATCGTTCTTCTTATGCTAAGGGCATTCTTAGCATCAACCAAATGATTTTATCTGCGATAATTAGGGTGACATGTACTGCCGTCAATGCAGATAAATGGAGCCCTCTTTACAGATATTATGCTCTTTCTCCGGAAATCGTATTTCCCGATGCAATATCTTCTCATACTACGGCTGCAAGTATATCTGTACCATTATTTCCTGATTAAGAATAGTAGATATACGCATTGAACATTCAATGAATACATGATAACATACGCATATTCCAAAATTATTTTATCTTTGTAAAAAATAATACTGTTACCATGAAACCAAAGTCATTACTAACCTTGTTCATTCTATCGCTTTGCCTGAGTACGACCTCATGTATCGTAACCAGACATCGTGCTAAACCGCCACACAAGAAGGAAATTCCTCCGGGACACGCCAAAAAGTTACATGGCAAGAAATCGGCCAAGTTCGATGCTCCGGGGTATCTTAAGCATTAACTCTACCACACAAAGATAGCGGATGCTTATCTTTGAAAGTAAAAATGATTGCCGGAATGCTGGATATACATCATCGATATAACCGCAGGCGGCAATCATTTTGCAAATATCGTATGTCTTATTTTTTCTGCTGACCGAAAAGCCAGCTCATAAAATCCGGACAGTTGAAGGCAGGATTCCAACTACCGTGGTTGCAACCCGGAAACTCGGTATACAGCACCGAAGCACCTGCCGCCTTCAATGCCTTATAGGCTTCACGGGAACCGGCTACGGGAACCACATCATCAGCGTCGCCATGGAAGATACGGAATGCCACGTTCTTAGCGGTCGACAAGCGTATCGGATTTACCGTACCACAGATAGGAACAGCCGCCGCAAACATGTCAGGAAAGCGGGAAACCATATCGTAAGTTCCCATTGCTCCCATCGACAATCCGATAATATAAACTCTCGATTTATCAACCTGCGGGTTTGCCAGATACATATCGAGCATTTCTTTTACAGCCCGAAATGCAGATGGCATCTCCTCACCGACCGGCATCTGAGCCGGAATAAAAGAAAGCGGACGAGTGGCATATGCCCAATAGCTATCTTCGGGACATTGCGGAAACAAAACGAAGGCAGGATATTTTTCCCGGTTGACCGGATTCAGAAACATCTGTGCACCATGCGTCAACTGTTTTTCATTGTCATTGCCTCTTTCACCTGCTCCATGCAGAAACAATACCAGCGGATACTTTTTTCCGGCCTGCATTGCTTCCGGCTCCAGCAGACGGTAATTCAGGCTATCGCCCGACACAGAAACAAAAACCTTGCGTTCATAGTTATCTTGTGCCAAGATAGGTCCTAAATTAAAAAGCAGCACAGACAACAGCAGAATAATTTTTTTCATAATGTGTTTTTTTAATGGATTAGAAATAAAATAATGTGATACTCTTATATCTGTCCCAATAGAGCAAACTCATACCACCTTTCAAAAGTAACACTTTTTTCGTTAACAGCAATTCTGGCATCCCCTGTCGAGAATAAATTAATCGTCCGAAAAGGTTTCTCCTGACCATTCAGAAAGAAGGAGCTGGAAACCCAATTATTTTTTGTACAAATTTCTTTGTTTTTTGTACAAAAAATAAAAAAACGTCCAGACGTTTTTTGTAATATAACCTGATATGTCTCAGTAGATCACATGACGTGTTACACAAAACAATACGAGCCTGACATATCAAATGTCAAGCCCGTAAACAATAAAACTTAGAAAAAACAATTGTTTATTGCTTTTCAAGTTCAAATCCAAGCTGAAGCCCATCGTATTGGTTCAGCAAAGAAGTAGCAGCGCTGATAGTAGAATTCGAATTTCCCAAAGCACCACCGATAGTCTGTGCCAGCGACATCAACTTGTCGGCCTTGAAAAGCAGACTCATCTTATTAGGCGACAATACCTGCTGCGAAACGGTTGCATTAAACTTAATGCCGAGCTTAGTCTTTAAGGTCAGCTCCTTTGTATCGGCATTATAAGAATAAGTACCGCTGGTTGTACGACCTTTTACGGTAGAAGTATAAGTACTGTCGGCATTAAACACATATGTACACCCGTCGGTAAAACCCAGTTTGGAAAGCACATCCGACATCTTTTCTTCTACCTTTTGAGAAGCTACTTCTCCACCCGCCTGTGCCAGAAAATTATCGCTTTCAAACTTACAGTCGGGCCCCGTGTACTTCCATGTTCCTTCCAGAGAAACACCCGATGAGTTGGTTACTTTATTTGTAACAGCATTTGCCACACCCGAAAGAATAGATTGTAAACTTTGTGCATTAACCGCACCACTTGCCATGTACATAAAGCATGACAGGCAGATTAATCTGATAATGTTCATCTTTTTCATTTTCTTACATTTCTTTTACATTGAATCTATTTGGTCATTTTTTATGATAAAATGACATACAAAGATACAAAATCCCGATAAAAAAGAGCATATGTAATGCAATAAAATCGGGTACAATATTTACCGATTCTCTACCTCCGGTAAATTTGCACCCGATTAACTTAGGCTATTTTATTGATAGATATACTCTACCGGTGATTTTTTGAAACGCACATTACGAGTATTGTTTGCGCCCGCCCCGTTGTGTTCCAAAATTGCATTGTTTCCTCTCAACAGCCATCCGGTTACATTCGGATTATAACATGCAAGCAGCAACCAGTTTCCATTCACTCCGTCATTGTTCCACTGGCAACCTACTCCATAGAATGTAAGAGGTTCATCACCGTGTCCTGCAATACTTCTGACAGAAAAGCTCCACTGCTCGTTCAAAGCGTGTCCGTCAAGCTGTATGCCAGAACGCTTTTCAAGAATAATTTCACTACGATACTGTCTGTTTGTTGCATCGTTCTCAGGATAGAATCCTGACCAGGTTGTCGGTATGGGTATGGAAAAGAGTCCAAGAATATTCTTGTAATCATCAAATGTCGGCATTTCATAACCATCGGGAGCCAATGAAGCAGGTTCCGCTTTATTGATATGGTTCGACTCACTACTACGCCAGCCGTCCAATGTCACCTTACCGTCGCGATACACAGCCTGCAAGGCTATCCCATTATTCCCTTCATAGGCAGCATTCCATAAACGCACATATTCCTCGGATGAGCAAGTCTTAAGATAGTCCTGTACGGTTTGCCCTGCCAGACGTGCCGGATCGCTGGAACTTAACACCTGATCGTCGAAACTTCTGGAATTACCTATAGCATTGTAACGACACCACCAAGTACCATTGAGATAAGTTACAGGCAATCCGTAATTACGGCGAACGACTGTATAAACTTCCATGGGTTGTTCGTCCGAGATGCGGCGCACCACCAGCCGAGCAGACTGTTTACGTCCATCAGCTTTCGGGTCATTTGGCTTCCATCCTCCTACCACGCGATAAGTATTGGCATCTTCTCCAGCCTTTTCCACCTTCACCCAAGGGTCTTCGTCGCCAAACTCAGCAACAAGCTCCAGACCTTCAGGAATGGTAAAACGCCCCATTTCGTTATCAATGTAACGTCCAAAGTCGCATGTATAATTTTCACGGTCGAAACTGAATCCTTCCAGCCGGATAGGATTTTCTTCCATTACCAGTGTCACGCAGTCTTCTTCATAATTTTCGTTCAACCCTTTACGGCGGAAATACACTTTCGCTTCTTCCTGAGGGTATCCAGGAGGGAGAAGTGCCTTATGGAAGGTAAAACAATTTTTCTTTTCGCCTGCCACTTCCGACAATACGGCTTCTACCGTAATGTCCGGGCTCTGCGATGATACAAATTCCAGTTCGTCATCGCAATCGAATGCCAGCGTAAAATCCAATGCTCTACTCGGCAGAGAAACCACATTCCCCGATTCTGACACAACAACCCCTTCCGGTAATACAGAAGCTCCCTTGTCGACCGTTATGGTACCGTCGAAATCGGGACGTAAAGCTACGTCTCCTCCATCTTCCCATGCAGTCACTTCCAACTTGACATCCGCCGACAAAGCATCTTTTCGGACTGTAATCGTATAAACGGTATTACGTTTCAGGAACGAGGGCAAATCAACCTCCTTTACATAGGTTTTCCCGTTCATTTCCATCTCGGCTGCCACCTTTAACTGCTGATTAGCCTGTTCGCCTACATAGGCAATGCCCGAAGAATCTCGTGACAAAGGCTGCTGAAATACAATATGCATATCCTCGACAGGTGCACCTTCGGGAGAAACCACCCCAGTCTGCGGCAGCAGATAAGATTCTTGTGCAACATTTTTCAATGTCAGGCTTTTTACAGACAACACTCCCCCGGTCTTTACCAAAAGGTCGAAACGAGCTGTCCCATGTTTCAGGCTCATAGGAAATACAAACTGTCCCTGCGGCTGCTCCTTCAAGTCCAACTTGCCTGCAAAGAAACGAGGCATTACTCCTTCTTCGGCCTTTACAGTGGTATTCAGCCACTCCTGTTCTGTCGTTCCTCTATCCTTCATCTGCTGCAAATCGATTAATCCTTCAGTATTTGCGAGCATATAAAGCGTACCCGACATACTCTTCAGTTTCAGCGAATATGTGTCCGACGATTTGTTCAGATCAGTGTAAACTTCTGTCATCAAGCCGTCTTCGAATAAACACGCTTGAATATCCTTAATCTCATTTTCGCCTTCAAGAGAAGAAACCCTTCCGTCCACCTTAAAAGCTGAAATGTCTGCCTGAACAACGGCCGGACTTTCGGTGCCCTTCTGTACCGCTTCGTGTTCATCCGAACACGAAGCCATAAGAAAAGCCGACAGCAATATGCTGTACAAACCTAAATAGTTTCTTTTATTGTATATCATTATCACCTATATCTATCAAAATATAATTAAAACAATTACAACTGGGGGACGATTTCCGTATCTGTTCCCGGTTCCCAATCATCAATGCCCACTTTTACTACAATGTCAATATCATTCTTTCGTACTGTAATCGTATAAATGGTATTACGCTTCAGGTTTCCTTCCAAAGTCTTTGTCAAAACCTTGTGCTGCCCGTCTATTACAGCATCGATGCTAACTTCCATTCCATTGTTTTCCTGTTCATACACATAGAGCACTGCCGGAGTAGAAGCCGTCAACGGTGTATCGAAAGTTACTTCCATGTCCTTACGAGTTACATCTGTCGGCGATTTCACACCCTCACTCTGTGAGAACAAATATCCCGACTGAGCTACATTTTTAAGTGTCAATCTCTCAATAGATGCACTTCCTGCCACATTTACATTCAAATCGAAACGAGCAACGCCACGCTTCAGAGTCAAAGTCTGTGCCGATTGACCTTGTCCGTTCAAGGTCAGCATTCCTGTAAATACATTGGCAACCTTGCCTTCGTTCATGCCCAAAGCAGTAGTTTTCCATTCTTCTTCGCTGATACCTTCAGTCTGCATCTGTTTCAAATCCAACATACCATCAGCATTTGCCACCATATAGATAGTACCGTCGTAACTATCCACCTGCAAGTTGTAGCCATCAGCTGTTGGCTGTAAGTTTTCAAAAACCTTAGTCATGATTCCTTTTTCGAATACACACGCTTTCATATCGGTAATGGAATTTTCTCCTGCAAGCTCTTGTCCTGCCCCCTCATAGCTAATCTGACGCGTAGCAATTACCAACGGACGTGTTGTTTCTCCTAAACCTCCATCCCCTTCGTTATCGTTTGAACACGCAGTAAAAGCTAACCCTAAAAATGCAATACCTACCAATCCCAAATTTTTCATTTTCATCATTGTTTCCTTAGTTGTTTTCATTATGTTTTTTGTTCTATTTTTATTATTCATATATATATTCTACCGGAGTTTTCACACAGCGTATCGTACGAGTTTTCTGAGCATTATTGTTTGAATACTTGAACCAGTTACCTCTACCGTCACTCTTAGGATAGCCCTCTATCAGCCAAGTATTATTGACATTGCCGTAAGTTGCCAGCAAGACCATCATGTTTGAAATGCTTTTATCTGCCCACTGATGTCCCAAACCGAATATAGTCCAATGAGTATTGTTGTAGACAAAGTCATAAAGTCCAATCGTACCATATTCTACTCCATCGACAACCAGTGTACGTTCGGCTACCGAAAAATTCATACGTTGCCCTAATCCATTATTAAATACTCCCCAAGTATTATATCCCAGATTACAGTTTTCATTCCATGTAAAGAAACGATAATTGTTATAATTAGGAATCTGATATCCGTCAGGAGCCATTTCTGTAGGATCCATTGTTCCAAAATTTCCAGATGTTCCCTGATACCCTTCATAATAAAATGTATCACCTTCGTGGGTCAGCTTTAATCCATCCTGATTTCCTGCCTGATACTGGTCACCCATTGCCTTCAGCAAATCTTCATCAGAACAAGTCTTCAAATACTCAAATACGTTGGATTCTTCAGACACCGGATCATTCTTTATCAAAATCTGGTCGGAAAAGTTTTTCACATTTCCCCGCAAATTGTATTTGCACCACCAGGTCCCGTTTATATTAACCACCGGCAACCCCCAATTTTGTCTTTTTATCGTATAAGTTTCCTGACGACTTCCATCTGCGTCTGCAATCAGTAATCGTGCTTCTTGTACTCGTCCGTCTGCATCGGGATCATTAGGTTTCCAGCCAGCAATGATACGATAAGTACCCGCCGTTTCACCTGCTTCAACCTTCATCCACGGAGCAGTTCCTGCGATTTCTGTCTTTAAGACCTTACCTTCGGGCAGAGTAAGTATTCCAAGTTCTCCATCAATGTAAGTATTAAAATCGCATACGGCATTTCCATCAAAACGAATCTTGCCTGTCAGCTTAATCGGATTGGGACGAAAGACCAGTACCACTCGTCCGGTACAAACATTCTGTTTATATACATCCAGATATATGTATTCTTGTACGCTTCCTGGCATCTTTCGGGAACTGCTTACACTAACCTTTGCCAACTGCTGCAAACCACGTGCTGCAACCTGTGGAACGACATTTACTCCTTCAGCCATGCCATCTACAATCAGGCGTGTACCCTCTTCTGCCAGCAAAGACAACTGAAAATCACTTTCCTGATAAGGTACAAAAACAGTATCTCCACGTTCATTGATTTCCACGCCTTCCGACAGTTCAGAAGCATTCTTGTCAATCAAACCTTTCAGCAATTGTCCCGACTCTGAGGAGATTCCGTTTTCCCAATCATCAGTCATGACCTCTACACGAGCATCAGCTCCGTTGCCATACACCTTCAAGGTATATATTGTATTACGTTTGATAGCGGAGAAAGAAGTCTTGAGGCGATGCCATGCACCGTCGGCTGTAGTAACCATCAACTCCACATCGTATTGTCTGCCTCCCTGCTCACACACATAAAACAAGGTTTCCTTGCGATTCTCGAAAGGTTCCTCTCCAAAATCTTTCATCAGTTCTGTCGGATCGATTTCCTCAGGAGATTGAGCTTCCTGCCTTTCATTTACATAGCCGGAGGGTACTATATTTTTTATCTTCAGATTGTTTACCTTTACTCCTTCGAAAGACGAATCCAGGTCAATGCGGGAAACACATCGCTTCATGGCTACCGTTGCCGAAATCATCTCGCGGTCAAGTTCTATACGTCCAGTCATTACCATTCCAGAGGCAGTCAGTTCGTCCACAGTAGCCTGCAAGTCCAAAAATTCTTCCAGAGTAGTCTGCCCAACCTGTAAAGCAGCCTTGCGGATTATTTCTCCAGCATTTGCCAAAAAGTAAACCGTACCACGCATCTGCAACGGCTGCAAGTGACAAGTTCCCTCACTATCCGGATTCAGGCGGTCGAAAATCTCTTCCAGAACACCTTCCTCAAAACGGAAACCTTCTACTTCATTTACACGACATTCAGCATCCGAAGTTTCTCCTTCCGCCATGCCGGAAGCGATCAGACGTACACCGATTGTACCTTCAGGAAAACGCCCTTGTATATCATTATCCGAGTTACAGCCGCAAAGAAATAATATCATAAGGCTGCACACTCCTATCAGATTTCTTATCTTACTCATTATTTCGTATTGTTATTATTAATCTATTTCGAACAATCAGACTCCTATTTATATCTGTTCGGATTATTCTTACTGTTCAGGTAAGTGGATGAATCTATCGGGAACTTGCTTAAATTCTGTACATAAAAATTATTCATCAACTTCTCGGCCCATGGCCCGTAAGTAAACGAACTGCTATGACCATAACCCATTACATGTCCCAATTCGTGAAACATAATACTACATGCATAAGCATTCCAGTAATGTTCGAACCACGCCTGCTGGTAAGCTCCAAACGTGCTTCCTCCTCCCAGACCAATGATACCGTTACCCGGATAAACCAGCCCGACCTGTAAGGTGCGTTTTTGTCTCATTTGCTGTAAAACCCGTTCTACTTGTATAGGATTTTTATTATCATCATAAAGCTGATCTGCATTTTCAATCAGAATCTGTTCGTGTTCCGGCATATCAATCATGTAAGTGAAATTAAGGAACAAGGCAACAGATTCACGACAATGTACAGGACGGATACCCATCCAGTTCCCAACCGGACCACCATCTTCGCGTTCAGGATCGCCACCATACAAGCCCCAGTAAATATCCCATCCGTGTTCTATTTTCGTCAATTTCTCCCAGTATGGGTCAGTCGACTCAACCTTAAACTCGGCACCTGCCAGTTCAGAAGCTTGCATCTGATGTACTTCAATCTGTCTTCCTGATTCAGTACGACACATAGACGAACGTTGTACCAAAGGCAATGCCTCATAAAAATCGGCAAATCCCGGAATCGTATCGAAGTAAGCCAAATCAAAATACTCATCACTTACAGCAGGAATATGCACCTTGACAAGAACATTTTTCAAATCGCGTGGCGAATAAAAACGCATATGCAATTCCCCGTCGTCGGTAATGTTTAACTGAAGCGGTTGCGCCGTGTTGAACTTTCTCAGTGAAGGATTCGTGTATACTTCTTTCGTTTCATCATCCTGCAAGATTTTAGTATGCTTGCCTTCTGCATAAGCCGATGAAGTAAGGAACATAACAACCGACTTGTCATCCGGATGGTTGACCTTCGTTTCTATCTGATGAATATGATTCGATTCCATTTCCTTCTGACCGAATGCATAAACCTGACTGACTTCACTACCACGATAATTCCGTGTCTGGATGCTGATTTCCCCATTCAGCACAGACCCTTCCTTCAAAGGCATAAAACAATAAGAAGTAACACTATCCAAAAGCAAATCTTGTAATGTACCGTCACTCTCGCCTGCCATTGCTCCATCACCGGAAAGTACTGTATAAAAGTGGACAGAACCCAATGTAGCTCTCTTAGCAGTTACAGCCGTACGTACATACGGATTGTTGTATGCAAACTCAAAATCAACCTTACTTATAATACGTTGCTGTTTTACATCCTGTCGTATTGTAGCAACTTCCTGCTTGCCACCTGTACCTTGCTGTACTGTTACCGTAAACGGTGTCTGCGAATAAAAATATTCAGCATCCAGCGGCTTCTGCAAATCTTCCGGAAACTCGAGCCAGGTTTCATCAATGTGATTCAATTCGTGAATTGTTGCTCTATCCAAGCTCTCATTACCTTTCACTCCCAATACCAGCAAGCGATAATTCCCTTCGTGCAACCCTTCTACATAAATTTCGGAAGTCGACGGATTATATTTACTTTTGGTATCTCTCACACGATTGCCATTCTCATCTACAATACAGTATTCCAGTCGGTCATAACGTGCTTCTTCCAGTGTAGAAGCACGTGACAAAGTGCCACTATATCCTACATCATATAATTTGAAAACTGCTTCCGGTGTATCTGTGCTTGCAGTAGTATTCCATTCTTCCCGACTACAAGCCATCAGCAACAGACTACACAAACATGTAATTAAAGTAATTTTCTTCATTCGTTTTCTGCTTTTACTATGTCAAAGTTTTAAAAGTTATTTCATCAATTATTGTTACATATTCGTAGAAAAAACGCAAAGTTTTGTAAAATGCTTAACGTTTATCCCCCATTTTTTACGTAAAGAGAAACATTCATGTTCTGCATTTTGTTCAACTTTTCCAATAAAAAAATGAATAAATCAGCTAACCTCCTCTCACTCAACAACTATCTTTTTAACTTTCAAACTTAGTTCACGAAACATTTTCCAGAAAAAACATAAAGCAAACCATCAAATCATATTTTTATTTTCCAGCTTTTATGTAAATTTGTTGCATAAAAATAAGGTCAATTATGAAAAAAACACTCTGTTCATGGCTCAATATCCTGATGGGATGCATCATTTTAGCAGCAGGATTCGTTTTCTTTATCAATCCATATAATATCGTTCCGGGAGGAGTTTATGGTGCCAGCATCGTACTGCATAACCTATTTCCATCCATACAAGTGGGAACATTTGGTTACATGTTCGATATTCCGTTACTCATCCTGTCGGTTATTCTACTTGGAGCGAAACTGGGATCACGTACTATTGCCGCAGCCATGACCACTCCCTTTCTGATGAATATGATGTCAAGAATGGTCTATCCTACCGAAGAAGCCCTTCAGGCACTTGATCCGTCCCAACTGATAGGAGGAAGCATGAACCTGTCCGATCATCTGATGCTGGCATGCATCATGGGAGCAACGCTGATAGGTATAGGCACAGGCATTGTAATCCGTAATCAAGCAACAACGGGAGGTAGTGACATTGTAGGTATGTTGCTCCAAAAGTATTGTCATATACGTTTTTCAAGAGCTATCTTGCTGGTCGACGGAACGGTAGTTTGTTTTGGCCTTCTGGTTATAGGTTTCGGAATAGGCAGCGCAGAAGACTCCATACAACCTTCCTGGCACTTGTCTTTCTACTCACTTATCACCATTTTTATTATTTCCCGAGTCATAGCATACATGATAAACGGTTCTAAAAACGACAAACTGATATTTGTCATCAGCGATAAAAAAATGACTGAACTGCATTCGTATATACTAAAAGACCTTGATCGTACAGCCACTTGTATAAAGAGCAGCGGACTCTATACAGGCAAAGAAAAAGAAATGATATTCCTCGTTGTAAGTTATAAAGAAGTAGCTGGTGTAAAACACACTATCAAGGCAGCAGACCCTAAGGCTTTTGTTGTAGTAACGGACGCTTACGACACATTTGGCGAAGGCTGGAAACAACTTCCTTCACCCAACGAGATTGATCCCGAATAATAAAGGCATATCCGTTTTATTTCGGTAATTCGGGTACAAGAATCTGTAATCTGTTTATGTTCGGTTAACGTGGAGCACAGTAATTTTGTGGTATATAAAAAAGGATTATTCTAAACCCTTCGTACCATGAAAGTCAAAAAAATTACAACTGTATGTATTGCCCTGACAGCAATGCTCCCAATAACTATATTAAATGCACAGAATATGGAAAAAGAAAATCGTGTACCCCAACATCTCAGCACATTTCCCATTGGTGAAGAGAATGTGCAATATGCCAAATTCTTTATCGGAAAATCTTATTTAGCCCCATTAACGAGCAATAAAGAACTGAACACTCCGATATGTAATGTGACTTTCGAACCAGGATGCCGCAACAACTGGCACAGCCATACGGGAGGACAACTCCTGATTGCGGTAGGAGGAAAAGGATTTTATCAAGAAAAGAATAAACCGGCACGCTTGCTGCTTCCAGGAGATATTGTAGAAATAGCTCCCAATGTAATTCACTGGCATGGAGCAGCACCCGATAGTTGGTTTTCGCATCTCGCTATTGAATGTAATCCCCAGACGAATAAAAATACCTGGTTAGAGCCTGTCGATGATGAAGAATACTCAGCTGCAACTTCACCAAACGAAGAGTTATCTGCCGAAGCAGCCAAAAATCAGTCGACATGGTATGCCACATATCACGATAATTTAGCAATCACTGATCCAGAGCTGGCTGAAATATTTGGCAATTTTACCTTTGGAAACGTAGCAAAATACGGTCAACTGGAAACACGAAGCCGAATTCTGGTTACAATGGCTTCCACCATAGCAACAAACTCTACAACGGAATACCGAAAGACACTTCATGCCGCTCTTGCCAATGACATTACTCCCTTAGAAATAAAAGAGGTTTTATACCATGCTGTACCTTATGCCGGCATGTCGAAAGTGGAGGAACTGATTGAAGTGACAAATGATTTTCTTTCGGAGAAAGGAATAAAACTCCCATTGGCGCCTCAGTCCGTTGTAACTCCGGCTACCCGAATGGAGAAAGGGCTGGCTCTACAAAAAGATATTTTCGGCAACCAGATAGACCATCTGTATGAAACATCCCCTGCAAATCAGTTGCATATTCAAAAATATCTTTCAGCAAACTGTTTCGGAGATTATCAGACTCGCCCTGTATTCGACCCTAAGACACGGGAACTCCTGACATTTGCAATTCTAATTTCTCTGGGAGGATGCGAACCTCAAGTGAAAGGACATATCGCAGGAAACGTCAATGTAGGGAATGACAAACAAACATTACTGACTGTCGCCACGCAGCTATTGCCCTATATAGGATATCCGCGTACACTAAATGCCATAGCCTGTCTGAATGAAGTTATTCCTGAGAATTAAAACGTAAGCCACGTTTATAGTTTACCCTATCTTACAGAACAGCAAATTATAAACGTGGCTTAACCATATCGATAAAACCTTTTTCTACCGAATTATCCTATATGCCGAAGGAGTATACCCTACCGTTTTCTTAAAAATACGAGTAAAATGCTGAGGATATTGAAAGCCCAATCCATACGCAATCTCACTGACACTCTTGTCCGTGCCCAAGATTTCTTCCTTTGCTACGTCAATCAGTTTTTCCAAAATATATTCTTGGGCAGTCTTACCTGTTTCTTTCTTTATCAAATCACCAAAATAGTTAGGCGATAAATGCACACTATCGGCAAAATATTTCACGGTAGGAAGTCCTTGTACTTGCGGACGGTCACTTTGAAAATATTGTTCCAGCAGTTCTTCAAACTGAACTAAGATTCCTCTATTCACCTTTGTCCGAGTAACAAACTGCCTTTCATAAAAACGCATACAGTAATCCAGCAACAATTCAATGTTACGCGAAATCAACTTTTTGCTGTGTTTATCAGCCGGACGGACGAGCTCCAAATGAATCTTATCCAGACAATCGCGAAAAATACCTTTTTCCTCATCCGAAAGATGCAATGCTTCATTCGATGCATAAGAGAAGAAAGAATAATGCTTTATCTCCTGCCCGAGTGGAGTCCCTTTTATCAAGTCTGGATGAAACAACAAACCATACGACAAAGGGCGTACTCCCGGTTCCATATTCACTTCAACTACTTGCCCCGGAGCAAAACTTGTCACTGTACCTTCCTGATAATCGTACGTCTGTTTGCCATACCGTAAATCACCACAACGAGTTTGCTTCAAGAAAAGAGCATACAATCCAAAATTCATTATAGCATGTGTCGGAAATGTTGAGGCCTTAGATAAGTCGACTACCGTCACTAATGGATGAAGAGTTTCCTGACCATACAATTTATTATATTGCTCTACTGAATCGAATCTGATAACATCTCCCATATTTTCTGTTTTTATCCGTACAAAGATACCAATAAATACACAACCCACAAAACCGTAAACGCCCGATACATAAATCAGTAATCCGGATGCATATACCAATGATTTATATTCCACATTCTGTATCAGAAAACAAATGACAACGATAATTCAAAAAAAAGAATGTTCCATAAAAAGACTATCACCTTTTTCCTTCATACTACTTGCCTGTATTTCATTATCAACTTGCAGTCCGGCAAACGAGGAAACATTCACTGCCAGTTCATCCGGTCAGCAAAACTAAAAACAACAATCACAGGGAAAGTAATCAAATTTAATTGACAGCAAATAAAAATTCATTCACTGCAGCACTCATAGAAAGCACTTCTACCCAAGCCTTAAAAGCACGTTTGGTTCAAGGGAGTATAACAATCAAAAAACTTGTCCAGCAGACACTATCCGTCAGGTCAGGAAGTTTCCTCAAAAACCTCTGCATCTTTTTTCAAAATTTGTACAAAAGATTTTATTTTTTGTACAAAAAACAGAGGACTTGTCGGCATGTTTCAAGAAACTGCCAGTTTCTTTACCTCGAGGTCTGCCCAAAGAAGAATAACGTATCCTGCAAAACCCCGTTGCATACGCCCGTCGAGAGAAGCAGGTCGATACAAAATCTGTAATAAAGGTTATAGTCTCTGTAATTTATCTACAACATCTTTACATAACCCGAAGTAACTTTGTAGCATAAACAATCAATATATAAAAGTTATGACACTTCCTGATTTCTTAGCATATGTGAAGACACGCCGTGCACTCAACACAGCCGAAATCCATCAGTTTATGAACGATATGAGCAACGAGGCTCGACGCATTACTTTCGAGCTGAACAATGCTTACCATACTCCCGAAGAGGTACGCGCCTTGCTGTCGCGCCTGTTTGGGAAAGAGGTAGACAGCTCTTTCCGCGTCTTCCCACCCTTTTATACTGATTTCGGAAAAAATATTACGATAGGAAAAGATGTATTCATCAACGCCTGCTGTCATTTTCAGGATCACGGAGGAGTCGTCTTGGGCGACGGCTGCCAGATTGGACATAACGTGGTGTTTGCCACCCTGAACCACGGGCTGGCTCCAGAAGACCGGCAGACCACTTATCCGGCACCTATCGTGCTTGGTAAAAATGTTTGGGTGGGCTCCAATGCAACTATCCTGCAAGGAGTGACCATCGGCGACAATGCTGTAGTAGGAGCCGGTGCGGTAGTTACGAAAGATGTGCCCGAAAATACGATTGTCGGCGGGGTTCCGGCACGGGTTATCCGCCACATTTAACTTAGCGAAACGGTTTCGTTTATTTCCATAACTGCATGAGGTCGGTTTCTCCCCAGTACCAATGGGTATATCCTGCAATGACGTTTTTGTATCGGTACAAAGGAGTGTCGACCTCAGTGCCACATGCATCACATAAACGGGCAACAGAAGCCAAGTTACCGGAAGAAACAACCTCCGAAAAATGGAACTCATGCCCCCGCAACGACACACCGTTGTATTCCGTTTCGCGATAGCCTGCTTGGAGGCGTGGATGCTCCACCGTACAATCTATCGGCAACACACCTGCCATATCAAATGCTGCCCCTTTTCGCGTAGTGAGCGTACGTCCCAGATACATCATGCCGCCACATTCGGCATAAATCTTGCCACCCTCTGCTGCATAATCGCACAACTGCTGCATGATTTCCCGGCGATGGTGCAAACGGCGTGCATAGAGTTCGGGATACCCTCCCGGAAGATAGACTAAATCGGCTGCCGGGAGCTTGCTATCGCGCAGAGGGCTGAAAAATGTAATCCGTCCCTGCTCGGCCAAGCGCTTCAGGTTTTCGTAATAGATGAAGCAGAACGCTTCATCTCTTGCAACCGCTATCTTCAGTTTCCGGCGCAAAGTTTCTTCAACAGCCGTTTCAGAAACATAAGGCAACGTATACGGACAGGGAAAAACCGACTGACACAAGTTCAGCAGCTTATCCATCTCCACATATTTCTCGACCAGAACCGAGGCTTTTTCCACAATCTCGTTCATGGAAGTCCGCGCCGTCAGTGTCAGTCCCAAATGGCGAGAAGGTACATACAGTTCTTCTGAATACGGAAGATACCCCAAAGCCTCCAGCCCGGCATCGGTACAAGCCTCTTTTAGAAAAGCATAATGCGAAGCCGATGAAACCTGATTGAACACAACTCCTGCTATCTTCATACCTCGCGCAAAATGTCTGAAGCCGAAAAGCATGGGAGCCACGGAATAAGCTGCGGTACGTGCATTCACCAGCAGCACTACAGGAAGATTCAGAAGCCGGGCTATTTCAGCCGCACTACCTTTGTCGCGGCTGTATCCGTCGAATAATCCCATGACCCCTTCAGTCACACAGACATCAGCATCCTCCGACTGGCGGTTATAGATACGCTGAATATGATGGTGGTGCATCATCCACGTATCAAGATTCACCGACGGACGTCCGGCTGCAACCGCGTGAAACTGGGTATCAATATAATCGGGACCGCATTTAAACGGCTGTGCCTGCAAGCCACGTTTCTTCAGTGCCCGCAGCAGTCCCATGGTAAAAATAGTTTTTCCACTGCCCGAAGCGGCAGCTCCAATCAGTAGTTGTGGTTTCATCATGCCACAAATGTAAGGATTTTCTGTATGCCTATAAAATATTCCGCGGTTTTTACTACCTTTATCGCGTAAAACTAAAAATTAATATCGCATAAATGAAATTAGGAAAATGGATTGGTGGTATCATGGGATTCATGGCTATGGGACCACTGGGAGCACTGGCGGGTTATGCCATCGGCTCACTGTTCGACAAAGCTGCATATGTACCCGAAAATATGGGTACCGACAACGGAAACGCAACATACGAAGGACAGCGAAACAGTTTTCTGTTCTCGCTGCTGGTCATGGCTTCGTATATCATCCGTGCCGACGGAAAAATCATGCACAGTGAAATGGAGTTTGTACGGCGCTTTCTGCGAACCAATTTCGGGGAGAATGCCGTAACGGAAGGTGAACAGATTCTGCTGAACTTGTTTGAACAGCGCAAGCAGATGGACGCAACCAACCCGCACGCTTTTCAGAATACCATACGCGAATGTGGCGCACAGATTGCAGCCAACATGAGCTATGAGGAGCGTCTGCAACTGCTAAGTTTTCTGGCACAGATAGCACGCAGCGACGGAAATGTGTGCGCGGCCGAAATTGACGCACTGAAAGAGGTCGCACAGTCTATGCAACTGTCGGCCAAGGAAGTAGAATCGATGCTGAACTTGTCCGGCGACTCGCTGGAAGAAGCCTACAAGGTATTGGAAGTAGAACCTACGGCTACCGACGATGAGGTGCGCGCCGCCTATCGCCGCCTTGCGCTGAAGCATCATCCCGACCGCGTAGCTACGCTGGGAGAAGACATCCGCAAGGCCGCAGAAGAAAAGTTCCAAAGCATCAACAATGCCAAGGAACGTATCTACAAGGCTAGAGGCATGAAATAATATGCGGGACAAACTCGGAGAGATTGTCGGTTATCTCGGTACGATTCTCACGAATACCGATTCCGGCAGGCTCTCCTCCTACTATCCACGACCCGATGACCGGATAACGTCCGCTATAGGTTGTGGGTTTTACATACTCTTGATAGACATAAGCTCCCGTATTGTAGTCACCCTCCGTTTCTTTCAGAAGTGCATGCTCTTCCCATTGGCGGATATCGACTACACTTACATTATGTCCTTCGCGCGAGAAGACCGGCTTCTTGCAAAATGTTCCCTGCTGCGGACGTGATAAATAACAAGGCAAAACATAAGGTGAATCGGGGAACAATTCGTACAAGACACTCAGAATGGCCTTGTTCGACATCACCAGTTTCCAGATAGGTTCCAGCCATTCCACCTGAGCCAGACATCCGTCCGGACTTTCGTTTACCATCCATTCCCAAGGATAAAGTTTGAAACATCTGCGGATACGTTCACCGGAGGGGTCGTAAAAAAGACCGTCCTGCAAGTTCATGGTATTCATGTCGAGCACACGGGTAGAGAAACCTGCTTCCATAGCCGTACTTGCCAGATATTGCAAGGTTCCGGTATCTTCGTGGTCGTCGAGTGCTCCGGCAAAATGTATATCGCTTCCCGCCGGGAAAATATCTTTCCACGACTGCACCAAACCTTCATGAATGCCATTGTACTGGTCGCACTCCGGGAAACATTCTTCCTTCCACTGCCACTGGATGACTGATGCTTCGAGCAGGGAGGTAGGCGTATCAGCATTAAACTCCAGAATACGAGGTACTCCTTTCCCGTCGAGCAGGAAATCGAAACGTCCGTACAAGCTCAATTCATCCCGATTCCATGACTCGCGGATGCGCTCACAAATCTCAGGAGGAATCTGCAACATGCGTTCCATAAATTCCGGCTTTTCCGAGATAATGTATTCGGCAGCCTCACAATACATGCGATAGGCTTCCCTTGTCGCTTCTTCCAGTTTCTCAATTTCGGCTGTCGTAAAGCGGTAACAAGCTTCCTCCCGCCAGTAATCTCCATGAAAATCGAAGCCTAAAGCCTCTATTTTCTCCTTGTAATCAGGACGAGGGATAACGTTGATTCTTTCCATCTTACCCAGAGTTTATCCGTGAATACTATATGAACGGCGGGTAGTACCAAACACATTCCCACTCGATTTCGACTTATTTGTACCCGACGGGCTGACCTTTACTCCCGAAGGAGCGTTCACACGAGTACCGTTCGCATCGGTCCATGAACCCGACTTCGGATAATAATAATGAGTCGTACTCAGTCCGTTGGCAAGAGAAGGCATCAAGGCCCAACGCATCAGCATGGCATTGTAAATCCAACTGTTGCCCTGACTGTCGCGATATTCTTCCTTGTCTTTCGGATTCTCGGGTAATTCGGTCTTCTGTGTGCAAGCAGCCAGCGTCATCAGACACATTGCTGCCACCAGATAGTGTCGTCTATTCATTGAATCTTAATTATTTTATGTAAATAGGATGCACAAAAATAGATAAAATCCCTAACATAACTACTTTACAACCGAAAACTTTGCCGATATAAGAAAATCTTCTTACTTTGCATAGAAATAGAAAAAACACAGAAGAATTATGAAAGGTATAGTTTTAGCGGGAGGTTCAGGTACTCGCCTCTACCCCATTACAAAAGGAGTTTCCAAACAACTGCTCCCCATCTTCGACAAGCCTATGGTATATTATCCCATTTCAACGCTGATGCTTGCCGGAATACGCGAAATACTTATTATATCTACTCCATACGACCTTCCGGGATTCCGTCGTCTGCTGGGTGACGGAAGTGATTTCGGCGTACATTTTGAATATGCAGAACAGCCTTCACCCGATGGACTGGCACAGGCATTCATCATCGGCGAAAAGTTTATCGGTAATGATGCCGCTTGTCTGGTACTTGGTGACAACATCTTCCACGGCAACGGATTTACTGCCATGCTTAAAGAGGCTGTCCGTACAGCGGAAGAAGAAGCAAAAGCAACAGTCTTCGGTTACTGGGTAAGCGACCCTGAACGTTATGGAGTTGCAGAATTTGATGAAGCGGGAAACTGTCTTTCCATTGAAGAAAAACCTGAACATCCCAAATCGAACTATGCGGTAACCGGACTTTATTTCTATCCGAACAAGGTTGTAGACATAGCCAAGCATATCAAACCATCGGCACGAGGAGAGCTTGAAATTACAACTGTCAACCAACGTTTCCTTGCCGATGGGGAATTAAAAGTGCAAACGCTGGGACGTGGATTTGCATGGCTTGATACCGGCACACACGATTCACTGGCTGAAGCATCTACTTACATCGAAGTGATAGAAAAACGTCAGGGACTGAAAGTTGCCTGTCTGGAAGGCATAGCTTTACGCCATGGCTGGATTACTGCTGAAAAAATGCGTCAGCTTGCACAGCCTATGCTAAAAAACCAATATGGCCAGTATCTGCTAAAAGTAATTGATGAACTGGGACTGAACGATTAAATATTTATTTATATAAAGAAAATGAACGTTATCAAAACAGCTATCGACGGGGTGGTCATTATCGAGCCCCGTTTGTTTAAAGACGACAGAGGATATTTTTTTGAATCTTTTTCTGAAAGAGATTTCAATGCACAGGTGCGTACTGTACGTTTTGTGCAAGATAATGAAAGTAAATCAAGCTACGGTGTATTACGCGGGCTACATTTCCAAAAACCTCCCTTTGCACAGAGCAAGCTGGTTCGTGTTGTAAAGGGGGCAGTTCTCGATGTTGCTGTAGATATCCGTAAAGGCTCTCCTACTTTCGGACAGCATGTAGCTGTTGAACTGACCGAGGAAAATCACCGTCAGTTCTTTATTCCACGTGGTTTTGCGCACGGATTCAGCGTTTTGACCGAGGAAGTTATTTTCCAGTATAAATGTGATAATTTCTATGCTCCTCAGAGTGAAGGTGCCATAGCATGGGATGATCCGGCTCTTGGTATTGACTGGCGGATTCCGGCTGACAAGGTTGTTCTTTCCGAAAAGGATAAACATCATCCGCTCCTGAAGGACGCAGACTGGTTATTCAATTACAATGAAGAGCTCTATTGAACTGCAATCCATAAATAAATAAGCAGGCGAACATTTCTCAACCTTATTTCATTGAAAAATGTCCGCTTGTTTTATTATAAACAACCAGCTCATTTGTTGCCGAAAGTTTATGGCCAACCTGATATATTTCCTTCAAATCAATCTCCAAATTCCTAAATCAATCAATTTCCTAAGAAGTTACTATCCTAATTTTAAAAGACAAATCCATTATTTCCACTCGAGAAAGGCAGAAATATCCCCAAGACTCAAGGGCTCGGAATTAATCCTTGTTTAAACATTTGCATTTCTCGCCCCTTTTAACGAACTTGCAAAACGAAACACTAACACAAATTTTATAACTATGAAAACAAGTTTTTACACCCTCTTGCTGGCCGCTTTGTTTACGGCTTGCACCGGGAATGAGGGACAAAAGGAACAAGACAAAACAACATTACCTTCCACAACAACCCGACTACTGGAAGGCGACATGCCCGATCCCTCTGTAGTACGGGTCAACGATACCTATTACATGGTACATTCATCTTTCATTTATAACCCGGGACTCATTGTTTACAGTTCCAAGAACCTTGCCGACTGGACTCCATGTTCTGCAGCTTTACCAGAATATAATGGAGATATTTGGGCACCCGATTTATGTGTATATAACAATCGCTTTTACATTTATTTCCCGACTCGCAATGAAAAAGGAGAAAAAACAAATATGGTAACGTGGGCAGATAGTCCTGAAGGTCCCTGGAGTACACCAATCGACTTAAAAGTAGGCGGCATAGACCCCGAGCATGTTACAGACGACGAAGGAAACCGCTATTTATTACTTAGCTCAGGAGATTTGCATCCTCTAAGTAAAGATGGTCTTTCGATCACTGCTAAACCGACAATAATCTATAAAGGTTGGGAAATTCCTGAAGAATGGGATATAGAAAGTTTCTCTCTCGAAGGACTTAATGTAAAGAAAATAGGAGAATGGTATTATCTATTAGCTGCTGAAGGTGGTACAGCCGGTCCCCCTACCGGCCATATGGTAATACAGGCACGTTCCAAAAAGATACAAGGTCCATGGGAAAACGCTCCCCAAAATCCATTACTTCGTACCTTATCTCCCGAGGAAACATGGTGGAGCCAGGGGCATGGATCGATAGTTGATACTCCGGATGGCAAATTACTGCTGTTCTTTCATGGTTATGAAAAAGGTTTTCTGACATTGGGACGTCAAACATTAGTACGTGAAGTTACGATTGGTAAGGACAAATGGCTACACCTGACGAACCAGCCAGCTCCGCTTCCTACTCCTCAGCGTCCCAAGCAACGTCATATAAAAGATTTTGTATGGCAAGCAGCCGGAGAAAACTTCTCCACCAGGTTTCATGTATCTCCCGAGCAAATTACACTACAAGGTAAAGGCAATAGTCCTCAAGATGCATCTCCCCTTTTAGCACGAGCAGGAGATCACAGTTACAAAATCGAAGCATGTCTGGAACTGAACAATGAAAAAGCATCTGCTGGTTTAGTGATGTATTATAATAAGGATATGCATTTCGGATTAGGCTTCCGCCCCGGAGAACTATTACGCTATCGCCGAGGAGCTGTACATCGCAACCAGCCTAAAGTAGAAATAAAATTCAAAGATGGCAAGTGTCGTTTGTGGATACGACTACAAAATGTTAATAATATAATCTCAGGATGGTATAGTAGCGACGGAAAGACATGGCACAAATATCCATGGGGCTTCGATATGCAAGGATATCATCATAACACATTAGGAGAGTTTCTCTCTGTACGTCCAGGTATTTACGCTGGAGGTGAAGGCGAAGTCTACGTTACCAATTTCACCTATCAGGCACTCTGACATATATGTTTAAAATTGTGCTCTTCAAAAAACTGTCCGACACATTAAAAAGACTTTAACTTAATCGAAACATTCGTACGTGTCTTGGACTACGACAACAAGCAAATAAAAAATGCAGACCTCAAACTTAAGGCCTGCATTTTTTATTTTTTTCTGTAACTTTATCAAGTAGTAATAACCAGTTTAATCATCATCACGATCCATATCAATCAGATTATATTTCAAGTCAAATTTCAAATCCCAAAAATTAGACAATTTTACTTCATACTCATATCGGTCTTTTTCAATTTGTATAATTTTAGCATCAGGATAATTTGTCTTTACGTATTTTACAATCTGTGCCGGAACAGCAGCTTCAGGAACAGAAGTACGCTTGCATTTCATTTCTTTCCAATTTCCTTGCTTGTCGAACTCCAGTCTGTCGCCGTCAACAAACATCACGTCGTAAGTCGTATCAAATAGATCCTTATCTACTTTCGAAAAAGCAATACTCTTATTAGCAAAATGTTTCTTGACGAATGTCTGAGCTACCTGAGGGAGCTGTTCGAAATTAATAGGTTTATCGTTATCTGCTACTACAACTTGCATCGTGAACAAACATACCAGGAAGAATACCAATTTTTTCATAATCGTAAGTTTTTAAGTTTATAATTGATTTGTTTTAATTTTCTAATGCAAAACTATCGCCCGAATCTGAAAAGAATTGGGAATCTTCCTGTAAAATTCACTTTTTATCTCATTTTTTCATTTTAAGCTCATACAAGTCACTACGACGGTCTCGCAGGTTACGTACACTTCCGTACGTATGTAATTCACTCAACAAGTCAAGATCAATATCTGATACCAGAATCATTTCTGTATTCGGAGTCGCTTCAGCACGTTTTCCATCTGTAGGGAAAGCAAAGTCACAAGGAGTAAATACCCCCGACTGAGCATACTGAATATCCATATTGTGTACACGAGGCAGATTACCTACACTTCCGGCTATAACCACAAAACATTCATTTTCTATAGCACGAGCTTGCGCACATACACGTACACGTGAATAACCATTTTGTGTATCGGTCAGGAAAGGTACAAACAAAATCTGCATACCTTGATCAGCCATAAGGCGCGACAATTCAGGGAATTCCACATCATAGCAAATCAGTACACCGATCTTGGCACAGTCCGTATCGAAGGTCTTCACCATACGTCCTCCACTAAGTCCCCAGCTTTTTACTTCATCCGGAGTAACATGTACCTTTTCATACATCTCATAAGTACCGTCACGACGGCACAAGAAACCGACATTATATAATCCGTTATCTTCTTTTACATAAGGCATACTACCAGTAATAATATTGATATTATGCTTAATGGCAAGATTGATAAAACGGTCGCGTACTTCTTCTGTATATTGAGCCAAGGCACGAATGGACTGCGCTTCTCCCATATCGTTGAACTTTGCCATCAACGGCGCATTGAAATACTCGGGGAACAATACAAAGTCACTTTTATAACCCGATACAGCATCGATAAAAAATTCCACTTGCTCGAATACATCATCCAGTGTTTTATACGAACGCATCTGCCACTGTACCAGTCCCACACGTACGGTTGTCTTACGGTCTACATACGAATCTGTAGGTGGCTGATAATAAATATTATCCCACTGCAACAAGGTCGCACAATGTTTGGATTCTTCATCGTTTGGCAAATAATTACGCATTACACGACGTACATGGAAATCGTTCGAAAGCTGGAAGGTCAATACCGGATCATAAATTTCACGTGAACGAACCTTTTCAATATATTCTTTCGGACGCATCGTATCAGCATACTTATGATAGTTCGGAATACGTCCGCCAAACATAATAGCTTTTAAATTCAGCTTTTCACAAAGCTCCTTACGGTACTCATACATACGGCGAGCCAATCGCAGACCTCTGTAATCAGGATGAATAAAGACCTCGATACCATATAAGATATTTCCCTTAGGATTATGCGTATTGAACGTTTCGTTTCCTGTTACCTTGGCATAGGTATGATCCCCTTTTACCATATCGTAATCTACAATAATAGATAATGCACATCCCACAATCTTATCATCAACGACAGTTACAATCTGTCCTTCCGGGAAAATAGTAATCAATTTTTCTATCTGTTCATGTGTCCAGAAGACATCTTTATCTGCATAGACGCGGGTAAACGACTGTGCAAGCTGGGCATAGTCCTCGATTTGCAGGTTGCGGACTTCCACCTTATTGATTTTTTGGATCGGTTTCATAACATATATTATTTTTATGCAAGGCAAAAGTACAAATAAATCTATTCGGCTATACAACCAACAATCTTTTTTTCAGTCAGCTTTTCCCTTATGAAAATAAAAGAATATTTAATCCATTCCAACTATCACGAAATTATTTTCATAAATAGACATTTTCAAATCTATATACTTATCGCACAAAAGCAGATAAACGACTACTGAACTATGAGTAATAAAGTGATTTTCTGTAGAAATAAGAAAATCAGGCATTTTTTTGCCATGCTATTTTTTTGATATATCTTTGCCCTATATAAAATGATATTTAATCTGTTGAGAAAAATTCATTTATGAGAAAAGTTGCTTTAATAACCGGTATTACCGGACAAGACGGTTCATATCTGGCCGAATTCCTTATTGAAAAAGGATATGAGGTACATGGTATTCTACGCCGTTCATCGTCATTCAATACGGGACGTATTGAACATTTATATTTGGACGAATGGGTACGTGATATGAAACAATCACGTTTAGTAAATCTTCACTGGGGAGATATGACAGATTCCAGTTCACTAATACGAATCATTGGAGACATCCACCCTACTGAAATCTATAATCTGGCAGCACAAAGCCATGTAAAAGTTTCATTCGATGTCCCCGAATATACTGCCGAAGCGGACGCGATAGGTACATTGCGATTGCTGGAAGCTGTACGTATCTGTGGCTTGGAAAAAACTTGCCGCATCTATCAGGCTTCTACTTCCGAACTCTTCGGTAAAGTGCAAGAGGTTCCTCAGAAAGAAACGACTCCGTTCTATCCACGTTCTCCGTATGGCGTTGCCAAACAATATGGTTTTTGGATTACTAAAAATTATCGTGAAAGCTACAACATGTTTGCCGTAAACGGAATCTTGTTTAATCATGAGTCTGAACGTCGTGGAGAAACATTTGTAACTCGTAAAATCACATTAGCAGCCGCCCGTATCAAACAAGGTTTCCAGGACAAATTGTATTTGGGAAATCTGGATGCACGCCGTGACTGGGGTTATGCTAAAGATTATGTAGAATGTATGTGGCTTATTCTTCAGCATGATAAGCCGGAAGATTTTGTCATAGCTACTGGTGAAATGCACACTGTACGTGAATTCTGTACGCTGGCATTTCAATACCTGGGCATCGAGCTTGAATGGCAAGGTAGTGGTGTTGACGAAAAAGGTATCGACCGAGCTACCGGACGAATTTTAGTAGAAGTCGACCCCAAATATTTCCGTCCATGCGAAGTTGAACAATTATTAGGTGATCCGACTAAAGCAAAAACACTTTTAGGCTGGAATCCTACCAAGACACCTTTTGCTGAGCTAGTACGTATCATGATAGAACATGACATGAAATTCGTAAAAAAGCTACATGCTAAAATGGAGTAAATATTTTATTTTTAATAGAATCAGAGTTGGCTTCTAATTTCTGCAATTAATCTTCTGTAAGATTAAAGTACATAAGAAAAATTAGGATAACTCTAAAAATAGAATTCCATAAAGGCGAACTTAAACATTAAGTTCACTTCCCTGCTTTAAAACAAATTTAACATGTTAGAAAAATCAGCAAAAATATATGTGGCAGGACACCGTGGTTTAGTCGGTTCTGCTATTTGGGAAAATCTGATGCAACGTGGATATACCAATCTGATAGGACGCACACACAAGGAGTTAGATTTGCTTGATCCGGTGGCCGTACGAAATTTCTTCGATGAAGAGCGTCCCGATGCTGTAGTACTGGCTGCAGCACATGTGGGAGGTATTATGGCAAACTTGCAGTACCGTGCGGATTTTATCTACCAGAACTTACAAATCCAGCAAAATGTGATAGGAGAAAGTTTCCGTCATGGCGTAAAGAAATTGCTATTTTTAGGTAGTACCTGTATCTACCCACGTGAAGCTCCACAGCCTATGAAAGAAGAAGCACTTCTAACTTCTCCATTAGAATACACTAATGAACCATACGCTATTGCTAAGATAGCGGGACTAAAGATGTGTGAAAGTTTCAATTTGCAATATGGTACAAACTATATAGCCGTCATGCCAACTAACCTATACGGTCCTAACGATAATTTCCATTTAGAAAACAGTCATGTACTGCCGGCTATGATCCGTAAAATTCATTTAGCAAAATGCTTGAATGAGAACAACTGGGATGCTGTCCGCAAAGATATCGACCTACGACCGGTAGAAGGTGTTGACGGGAGCTATTCGGACCAGGAAATTCTTGATAAGTTGGCTAAGTTCGGTATTACTCCTCAAACTGTAACGCTTTGGGGAACCGGAAAGCCATTGCGCGAATTTTTATGGAGTGAAGAAATGGCAGATGCCAGTGTACATGTATTATTGAACGTAGATTTTAAAGATACTTATACCGAAGGCTCAAAAGAGATACGCAATTGTCATATAAACGTTGGAACAGGCAAAGAATTATCCATCCGCGAAGTAGCAGAAAAAATAATAAAGGAAATTGGCTTCAAGGGTAAACTTCGTTGGGATGCCTCTAAACCGGATGGTACCATGCGCAAACTAACGGATGTATCAAAATTACATAGCCTGGGATGGCAGCATAAAATAGAGATAGACGAAGGTATACATCGACTGTACGAATGGTACCTGAAAGGTATTTGTATCAATCACCAAACTATATAACCAAAATGAAAAAACTTTTGTCACTTCCACCCAATTTAGTGGAATGCTTTTACGATATAGAACACGCAAGTCATAACGAATGGTTTTGTACATCCGATCCTATAGGAGCAAAATTAGGATCAGGTGGAGGTACTGCATGGCTGTTGCAAGCATGTAAAGAACATGAAGGCAACGCATCCTCACTTACCGACTGGTTAAGTAGTGAAAAACGTATTCTGTTACACGCCGGTGGACAGAGCCGAAGATTGCCAGCCTACGCTCCATCAGGAAAAATCCTCACTCCTATCCCCGTATTCCGCTGGGGACGCGGACAACGACTCACACAAAATCTGCTGTCACTTCAGCTTCCTCTTTATGAGCAAATTATGCAAAAAGCTCCTGACAGCTTACATACTCTTATAGCCAGTGGTGACGTTTATATTCGCGCAAAAGAAGCACTTCAAGACATCCCCGACGTTGACGTCGTATGCTATGGCTTATGGGTAGATCCTGAATTAGCTAAAAATCATGGTGTATTCGTTTCATCACGCAATAATCCAGAGGAACTGGACTTCATGCTACAAAAGCCAAGCGTAGAAGAGCTAGGAACTTTGATGCAAAACTATCTATTCCTTATGGATATAGGTATCTGGCTATTAAGCGACCGAGCTATCGAACTAATGGTAAAGCGTTCACTTAAGTCAGATGGTTCCATTGGCTTTTATGACATGTACTCTGATTTCGGTCCTGCCCTCGGCAGACATCCGCACATAAAAGATAAGGAATTGAACGAATTGACTGTAGCAATTCTTCCACTACCAGGAGGTGAATTTCACCATTATGGTACAAGTCGGGAAATGATTTCATCTACCCTGGCTGTACAAAATTGTGTTATCGACCAACGAGCCATCATGCACAAAAAGGTTAAACCACATCCTGCAATCTTTGTACAGAATGCAATAATAGACTATACGCTGACCGCCGAGAATCCTGAAGTATGGATTGAAAACAGTTGTATAGGTAAAGAGTGGAATCTTCACTGTCGTAATATTATAACAGGAGTACCTGTCAACCAATGGCATATTAATGTACCAGAAGGTATTTGTATCGATGTAGTGCCAATGGGAGAAAACGATTATGCAGCTCGCCCTTATGGCTTTAACGATGCATTCAAAGGTAGTCTGGAAAATGATTCAACACTATATCAAGGCATAGCTGTAAAGGAGTGGCTTTCCACCCGCGGACTAACTCCTGATATGATTGAACAGAATCACGACCTTCAGTCTGCACGCATATTTCCTATATGCAGTTCGATAGACGATTTGGGATTAGTTATGCGATGGATGACAAGTGAACCTGATTTAGAGGCCGGAAAAACAATCTGGTTGCAATCGAAAAAAGTCTCAGCTGACGAAATTTCAGCTTATGCCAATCTTCGTAGACTGACACAGCAGCGCGATATGTTCCGCAAAAACAGTTGGATTGCTTTGGCAAAGAATTATGAACGTAGTGTATTCTATCAGATCAATCTACAAGAAGCAGCTGAAGAATATGCCCGTCACCAATTACCACTACCCGAAGCCCTTCCCGACTCGGCTCCTCTAATGACACGTATAAGTGATGCAATGTTTCGTGCACGCACCTTACAGCTCCAGGATGTTAACGGACAATTGGCAAACGAAGTTGCAAAAGAAGAAGAAAAAGCTTTTAGCCTGATGCGTGAAGGATTGACTTCGACAGTTAATCATAAACAACAGCCTCGTCTTTCGGTCTACCCAGACCAAATAGTATGGGGACGAAGTCCTGTACGTATAGATTTGGCGGGCGGTTGGACCGATACACCTCCCTACAGCTTGATGGAAGGTGGAAATGTTGTAAATATTGCTATCGAGCTAAACGGCCAGCCCCCTTTGCAAGTTTATGTCAAACCCTGCAAAGAGTATAAAATTATTCTTCGTTCCATCGATTTGGGAGCAATGGAAGTTATTACAACCTTTGATGAGCTCCATACATTTAACAAAGTAGGTTCTCCTTTCTCTATACCTAAAGCAGCCTTGGTGCTGGCCGGCTTCCACCCTGATTTTTCAGCAGAATCTTGTCCCTCACTGGAAGCTAAACTCCGTTCATTTGGAGCAGGTATTGAAGTAACACTACTTTCTGCAATTCCCGCCGGTTCCGGATTAGGTACAAGTTCCATTCTTGCCTCTACAGTTTTAGGTGCGATAAATGATTTTTGCGGTTTAAACTGGGACAAGCATGAAATAGGCAGCCGTACACTGATACTGGAGCAATTACTTACTACCGGTGGCGGTTGGCAAGATCAGTATGGAGGAGTATTGCAAGGTGTAAAACTGTTACAGACACATTCAGGATGGAATCAGGAGCCTATGGTACGCTGGTTACCAGATCATTTGTTCACGCACGATGAATATCGTCAGTGCCACTTGCTATACTATACAGGTATAACCCGTACAGCCAAAGGTATTTTAGCTGAAATCGTACGTGGAATGTTCCTTAACTCAACAGAGCATCTGAACCTCCTTGGACAGATGAAACAACATGCTCTTGACTTATATGATGCCATCCAACGCAACAGTTTTGAAGAGATGGGACGTCTGGTACGAAAGACTTGGCAGCAGAACCAATTGCTCGATGCAGGAACCAACCCTGATGCAGTAGCGGCTATCACCCGCCAGATAGACGATCTCTGTCTGGGATATAAACTTCCTGGTGCTGGAGGTGGCGGATATCTATATATGGTAGCAAAAGATCCAGAGGCGGCAGTACGTATCCGCAAGATTCTGACTCAGAACCCGCCTAATAATCGTGCTCGTTTTGTTGAAATGAGTCTTTCTGACAAAGGTTTGGAGGTAAGCCGCAGTTAAGAACTATCAAGCTAATTATATGAAACAAAAAATAAAACTGGTGCAGACGGCCGACGGGGTAAACTACCTCGTGCCGTTTGTACTTATTACTACATTGTTCTTTTTGTGGGGATTTGCCCACAGCATCTTAGATGTATTGAATAAACATTTTCAAGATGCATTAAGTATTTCAAAAACTCACTCGGCATTAATACAAGCAGTAGTATATGGAGGGTATTTTCTGATGGCAATGCCAGCTGGAGAAATTATCCGCCGTTACGGCTACCGGGCAGGTGTGGTTACCGGATTATTACTTTACGGCATCGGTGCACTCATGTTTATTCCGGGAGAACGAATCATGTCTTTTGAGTTTTTCCTGCTGTCATTATTCATTATCGGTTGCGGACTGACTTGTCTGGAAACAGCTGCCAATCCTTATGTAACAGTATTAGGCGAAAAAGAATCGGCAGAGAGAAGAATAAATTTAGCGCAGTCTTTCAACGGATTAGGATGGATTTGTGGTCCACTGGTTGGAGGTTTATTTCTATTCTCCGCTGATGGAGGAAGTGGAAATATTGCTATCCCATATGCCATTATTGGAATATTGGTATTACTTGTAGCAATTGTATTTTCAAGAATTCATTTACCAGAAATCAGCATTCCAGAAGAACCTGTAAGTACAACCACAACCAATAAATCCACCTCTCTATGGAAGCATCGCAACTTTACATTCGGACTTATTGCTTTGTTCTTTTATGTTGCAGCCCAAACCGGTATCAATAGTTTCTTTATCAATTACGTAACAGAGCATATCAACATATCAGCCCGTGAAGCCGCTCTGTGGCTTTCCTTTGTCGGTATGGGATTATTCATGGCAGGACGAATGGCCGGTAGTTGGATTATGGGATTTATCCGTGCTGAAAAACTATTAGCCTTTGTTGCTGCCGGGGCTATTTTAGCAATGATATTAGTCATGATGGGATTAGGACATATATCGTCTGGAGCATTCTTCTTTTGCTTTTTATGTGAATCAATCATGTTTCCTACTATCTTTGCTCTGGCAATCCGTGGCGTTGGGGAACATACCAAACGAGCTTCGTCCTATCTGATTATGAGCATCGTAGGAGGTGCAATAGCTCCTGTCATTATGGGCTATATAGCCGATACAATAAGTACTGCAACCGGATTCATTGTACCATTGCTTTGTTTTATTGTAATTCTGGCCTACGCTATTGATTTACGAAAGAAATGACATATTTTGCTATGTAAAAACAGCCTGATGCTAAGCCAATACATCAGGCTGGTATTCCGTATATTCTGAAAAGACAATAGAAGTTTATAAGGAATTTGTTCAATAACAAGATATCAATTTACATAGACTGTCTGGAAATACTTTTCAAAAAGCGCTCGAACTTCTTCCAGTTGTTCGGGCGTATTTTGTTTTACATCTTTCAATTTATAATCCAGCTTCATTGCTTCATATTTATGTACTCCTAAAGTATGATACGGAAGAATCTCTACACGCTGTATCATATGATAGTCTTTAAAATGCTCACCTAATGCCTCTATGTCCTCACGGAAAAAGCTATAACCTTGCACCAGTACGTAACGCAGCCAAAAAGGTTTTCCGTTTTCTTCCAGCCATGCCGCTGTGCGAAGTGTCTGCTCGTTACTACGCGATGTAAGAGTTTTATGACGTTCGTTATTGAATTCCTTCACATCGAGCAAAACCAAATCAGCAAGTGAGAAAAGTTCTTTCACATCTTCGTTCCAAATACCTCCGTTGGTATCCACGCAAATATGAATTCCAGCTTCTTTCAACATTCGAAATAGCGGTATCAAAGCTTTAGCCTGGAAAGTCGGCTCTCCACCACTAAACGTAACTCCCCCTTTCTTCCCGAAAAAAGGCTTCTGGCTGACAGCCATTTTCAAAATATCTTCAGGAGCAGTTTCTTTACTTTCTCCCTTTGCATCGATAGTATCAGGATTGGCACAATACAGACAACGGAAATTACAACCCTGCAAGAAAACCACGAGACGTATTCCCGGCCCATCATAAGTGCCAAGAGATTCGTATGAATGTACTCTAATCATCAGTATTTACTTATTGGTATAAAGAAAAAACATTTGCCGTCCAACTCGGCGAGGTGAACGACAAATGTTTATATGTCAAATAATTATCACAAAAATCACATGCGTTCGTGGAAGCTACGCGAAATTACTTCCAACTGATGCTCACGGCTCAGCTTGATGAAGTTCACAGCATAACCTGATACACGAATAGTAAGTTGCGGATACTTTTCAGGATGCTCCATTGCATCTTCCAGCATTTCGCGATTCAATACGTTTACATTTAAGTGATGAGCACCTTTAATAAAATAGCCATCCATCATTGTCACCAGATTCTCTACACGGCTCTCCATATCTACTCCTAATGATTTCGGGACAATAGAGAAAGTATTACTAATACCATCTTGAGAATCACGATAACGCAGTTTAGCAACCGAACTCAACGAAGCAACAGCACCATTCTTGTCACGTCCATGCATCGGATTAGCGCCAGGAGCAAAAGCAACGCCTTTGGCACGTCCATCAGGAGTAGCACCTGTCTTCTTACCATACATCACATTCGAAGTTATTGTAAGGATAGACAATGTAGGTTTCGCATTCTTATAAACCGGCAATTTCTTCAATTCTTCATCGAAGTAATAAATCAGGTCTACAGCCAAATGGTCTACACGATCATCATCATTACCGAAGCAAGGGAATTCACCTTCAATATCGAAGCTTTCTGTTAAACCGATATCATTACGTTTAGCAGTAACCTTCGCATATTTAATAGCTGAAAGAGAATCGACAGCAATAGACATACCAGCTACACCATAAGCCAAGTTAATAGCCGGATTTGTATCAACAAATGCCATCTGCGCTTTTTCATAATAATACTTATCATGCATGTAGTGAATGATATTCATCGCTTCATTATATACACGTGCCATCTCTTTCAAAACCTTCTTATAGTTAGCCAATACCTCTTCGAAATTCAGCACATCGCCAGTCAGTACCGGAATATCCTTCACCATCAACGTGCCCGTATTCTCACAACGTCCACCATTGATAGCCAGCAATAAAGCCTTTGCCAGGTTACAGCGTGCACCGAAGAACTGGATATGACGACCTATATCCTGATATGATACACAACAAGCAATACCATAGTCATCAGAGTTACGAACCTCACGCATCAAGTCGTCATTTTCATACTGAATAGAAGAAGTATCAATCGAAACACGAGCACAGAAATCCTTAAATCCTTCAGGCAGCTGTGGACTCCACAGAACTGTCAAGTTTGGTTCTGGAGAAGGACCAAGATTATACAAGGTCTGCAAGAAACGGAAGGATGTCTTTGTAACCTTTGTACGACCATCATTGAAACGACCACCAATAGACTCTGTTACCCAAGTCGGATCACCTGCAAAAATATCTGTATATGCCTGCATACGTAAATGACGTACCATACGCAACTTGATAACAAACTGGTCAATCAATTCCTGAGCATGTAACTCATCAAGATTGCCATGAGCCATATCATATTCTATATAAATATCAAGGAATGAAGAAACATTACCAAGCGACATTGCAGCACCATCCTGTTCTTTCACAGCAGCCAGATAAGCCATGTATACCCACTGAACAGCTTCTTGTGCAGTAGTAGCCGGACGACTCAAGTCCAGTCCATATTGCTGTCCCAACACCTTAATTTCCTTCAAAGCTTTTATCTGTTCTGCGACTTCTTCACGCAAGCGAATACGTTCATCAGTCATCGGACCTGTCAGATGACGCAAATCATCCTGTTTAGCTTCAATCAAACGATCAAGGCCATACAAAGCCAAACGGCGATAGTCACCAATTATACGTCCACGTGCATAGTTATCAGGCAATCCGGTCAAAAAGCCCAAAGAGCGGAATGAACGAATTTCTTCAGTATATGCATCAAACACACCATCATTATGTGTTTTACGATAATGAGTAAAAATATCTTTTACCTTAGGGTCAACTTCTACCCCATTTTCACGACACGCTTTCTCTACAACTTTAATACCACCGAAAGGCTTGATGGCGCGACGCAGTACTTCATCAGTCTGCAATCCAACAATCACCTCATTATCCTTATCAATATATCCTGCAGCAAAAGACGTAATAGTCGAAATAGTAGAAGGATCGAGCGAGCGTACTCCATTATTCGCACGTTCTTCGGCTAAAGCCTCCAAACACTTATTCCATACAGCTTTTGTACGTTCAGTAGGACCTGCCAAAAAAGAGGCGTCGCCTTCGTAAGGGGTAATGTTTGTCTTTACGAAATCGGTAACGTTGATTTCATGGTTCCAACGACCTTCTTTAAAATTCATTGCCATAATCAATAATTTAATATAGTTTTTTACTCTATTTGAAAACCGAGTGCAAAGATAGGCAATTAGCACAAATTACACAATACCTAAAATTAGTGATATTGTTAATTTGCAATAATTACAAAAATGAATATCTATACATTAAGTTAAAGACATGGACTTTTGAGAAAACAAATGAGTGCACGATTACAAGAAAAAAATGCATTTCTTAATCAGTTTAGAATCAGAAATCTATCCCAATCGTGCCATAAAAAGTACAAAAAAAGTATTGCAAAAGTTTGCACAAATCAAAAAATCACTCTATCTTCGCACCGCGTTTGAGAGAAAACGTAATCAGAAACTACGAAAACTGGAAGTTTGGGTGAGTGGCTGAAACCAGCAGTTTGCTAAACTGCCGTACGGGTAACCGTACCGGGGGTTCGAAT